>SXGQ01486954.1_pt1 | contig 22849 bp, 15 predicted proteins | sample 3178371 | NCBI WGS metagenome assembly SXGQ01 (sample SAMN11356859, study PRJNA531348) | freshwater metagenome | isolation source: freshwater sample F1-20 | place: China: Fuxian Lake, Yuxi | collected 2017-12-25 | reverse complement strand
TTGAAGGTCTGCAGGTCGAGGTCGCGGAGGTCGGCCTCCATTAAGCGCACCTGCGGCGGCATGCCCTGTGGGTCGATCGCTTTGAGGTCAACTCCAACCACGGTGCCACGCGCTCCGACGATTCGTCCGGCCACCTGTGTCCATGAACCCGGCGCTGCACCAACATCGAGCACTCGCATGCCGGGGCGCAGCAGACGGCGCTTCTCCTGGATCTCCAGCAATTTGTAGGCCGCGCGGGAGCGATACCCCTCAGACTTGGCCTTGTGGAAAAAGTGATCTTGAACCTGTTTCACGGCTTCGAGACTCCCAGACCGTTGGCCTCCAGATAACTCCTCATTCCTGAGTTGAACCGCAGTGTTGCCAGTGGCACCAGTGTGCCGTGATCAAGTCCTCCGACGATGTCGATGAAGCCGTCGCCTGGCAGCGGTGTCTCACCAGGCGCCAACGCGGCCGCATTGCGGGCGGTGACCTGCTCCTTGAGCCGACCCACTGCCCGTTCCAGATAGAAGGAGTCGCGCGAGCCACACAGCAGGTGAACCCGCTGCGCCAGCACAGGCGCTAACCGCGGCCAATCGCGCTCCACCAGCCTAGAGATGTCGAATGCGCTCCACGCTTGCGCCGACTCCCGGTCGATCACTCCACTGCGCGGGTTGTAGAGCCGTCGCGGCAGGCCGCCGACGCCGCGGGGTGAGAACATCGCCGCCCAGGCATCCCACTGCTCGCCCGAAGCGCCTTCAGGTGAGAGCACTCGCTCCATGGAGATCTCATCCCGATTGGTCATGCGCACCAAGTCGACGGTCCGGCCGCTGGTGCGAAACGACGGGCGTTCGTTGCCCTGCGCATCGGTGAAAATGTTGGCATCGGCATAGATGTCACAGGTCTGGAAGGCGTGAAAGTCGACCGGGTCGGGGGCGCTTGACCAGCAACCGCCGAAAAACTCCGGGTGCTTCAGCATCAACCACAGGCTCGCCCAGCCGCCCGATGAGTGGCCGGTGAGCAGCCGCGCCTTCGGTTCGGCGATCAGCCGGAATCGCTGCTCGAGTGCCGGGATGAATTCGGTGGTCAACGCCTCAGCGCGGGGCCCATTGCCGTCACTGTCGGCAAAGCCGTGGTGCCCGAGTGGACCGTTCGGATCAAGTACCACCCAGACCGCCTGCGGCAGCACCGAAACCAGCGCCTCCTGCCGCACATGTCGAGCCAGAGCGATGGCCATGGTGTGGTCGCCGCCGAAGCCGGGAATCACGAATATGGTCGGCCAGTGACGGCGGACATGATTGACATCGTCGTAGCCGATCGGGAAGACCACGCCGGCCCGCTGCACGATGCTCTGGCCCAGCGCCTTGGTGAGTCGTTCGCTGGGCAGGGTGATCCACTTGATCCCCTCGACATCAGGTGGCGGTGGTTCATCAGGAATCACCCGGTCAAGGGTCATCGTCAGCGATTCGGCTCGGCCAGCCTGCAGCTCCACCCGTTGCACTCCGGAGATCAGATTGCCCGGGGCCCGGTGTCCGGGCTGACTGCGGTTGCGGTCGAACACCGCCTGAATCTCGAAGCAGCCACTGAGTTCGTCAATCGGAACCGGGAATGACTCGGCGCGCGGCCCGATCACCACGCCCTGCGTGGGGCTGAGGCGAGCGGCGGCGACCGAGTACATCGGTTGCGGAGCCTCAAAGAACGGCGCTTCGATCGGATTGCCATCGAGGTCGGCATCGCAATCCTTCAGCAGCAGTATCACTCGGCCAGCGCGCCCCAGAGCTTCAAGGGTGGCCTCCATTTCTGGGGCAACGGAGATGAGAACCGAGTCGGCCGGCGGCGCATCCTGAGTGAGCGCCTCGGAGGCGAGCAGCCCGGCGCTCAGCAATGCGAAGGCGACACCCATGCATCGATGTTAGGGGCCAGTATCGGCGGGGGTGGCACTCAAGACTCGCGGCAATGCGCCTACACTCGCCCACCCATGCTCGATTTTCTCCGCCACGGTCTGATGAAGGGGGCGCGCCAGACCGGCGCCATTGCCCCCAGCGGCGCGGCACTGGCTCGGGCTATGACCGCATCACTCCGCGCCGCCCGCGGTCCGCGGCGGGTCCTGGAGGTCGGTCCCGGAACCGGAGCCGTCACCGGGCACATTCTTCGCGAACTGCGCGGCGGCGACTCCTTCGATCTGGTCGAACTCAATGCCGAGTTCTGCCGCATTCTTGAGGGGCGCTACTTGGCACCGTTTCGGGGGCGCTTGCCACAAGTGCCAGTATGCCTGTTTGAGGGCGCGGTTGAGGATGTCGAACTCGAGTCGGGCTACGACTTCGTCTTGTGTGCTTTGCCATTCAACAACTTTTCGCCGACGCTGATGCGCAGCATCCTGCGCCGGCTGATCAAGTTGACCCGCCCCGGCGGCGAACTGTGCTTCTTTGAGTACGCCCTGCTGCGCAGCATCAAATCGCCGCTGGCCAGTCGCGCCGCGCGGGAGCGGATTCGGCGCATCGACGCCACAGTCCGCGCGCTGCGGCGGCGGCTGGTCAGTGATCGGGAACTGGTCCTGCGCAATGTGCCACCGGCCTATGCGGTGCGGCTGCGAACCCCGGCCGCCTGATGACCAGACTCAACGACAACTTCCTGAAGCTGCGCGCCGGGTACTTGTTTCCGGAGATCGCCCGCCGAGTCGAGGCGTTCTCGGTGGCGCATCCGCAACTGGCGCCCCGCATCGTCCGCGCCGGCATCGGCGATGTGACTGAACCACTGCCCGCGGTGGCTATCAGCGCCCTCCATCGGGCGGTCGACGACCTGGGGCGGCGCGAAACATTCCACGGATACGGTCCACCCACTGGCCTGCTCAGTGTGCGTCAGGCGATCGCCGAGGGTGACTTTCGCAGTCGCGGCATTGCCGTAGATGATGACGAGATCTTCCTATCCGATGGGTCCAAGCCCGACTGCAGCGCGGTGCTGGAGATCCTCGGCTGTGGCAACACCGTGGCTGTGACTGACCCGGTGTACCCGGTCTATGTCGACACCAATGTGATGGCTGGCAACACCGGCGCGGCGCGCGCCGAGGGCGGGTACGAAGGAATCGTCGCCATTCCCACCAGCGCCGCCACCGCCTTTGCCGCCGAGCCGCCCGAGCAGCGAGTCGATGTGGTCTATCTCTGCTCGCCTAACAATCCGACCGGCACGGTTCTCAGCCGGGCGGCACTGGAACGCTGGGTCGAATGGGCGCGCCGCCACGAGTCGATCATTCTCTTCGACGCCGCATATGAAGCCTTCATCCGCGACGGCTCACTGCCGCGCTCCATTTTCGAAATCGCCGGCGCGCGCGAATGCGCCATGGAATTCCGATCGTTCTCCAAGAACGGCGGATTCACCGGATTGCGCTGTGGATACACGGTGCTGCCGAAGTCGCTGCAGGCCCGGGCTGCTGACGGCTCGCGCCACGCACTGCACGCCTTGTGGACGCGCCGCTGGAGTACCTGCAGCAACGGCGTGTCGTACCCGGTGCAGCGAGCTGCCGAGTCGCTTTACACCGCTCCGGGTCGCGCTCAGACGCGCCAGCTCATCGATTTCTACCTGGGAAATGCGGCACTGCTGCTAGCGGCCTGCGAGGGGCTCGGGATGCGGGCGTTTGGCGGCGTGAACGCGCCGTATGTCTGGGTGGAGTGCCCGGCTGGCGTGAGCAGCTGGCAGGCCTTCGACGCGCTGCTCACTCAGGGTCAACTGGTGGTGACACCCGGGGCCGGGTTCGGGCGCTGCGGCGAGGGGTACTTCCGCATCTCGGCATTTAACAGCCGCGCTAATGCCGAGGAAGCTGGGCGAAGACTGGCCGTGCTCACCGCCGCGACTGCCGCGACCCGCTGAGTCGCCCTACTTCGCCGCGCTATGCGACAGGCGCTCCAGCAGGTCATCGACGGCCGCCCGCAACTGCGCGTCAGTCCCGGCCGCCTCGTCCTGTGGGGTCTGCTCAACGACTACATCCGGCATGGCGCCGTGATTCTCCATGTCAGTTCCATCGGGCAGGTACCAGCCGCGCCCGGGGAGGCGCACTGATGTGCCGTCGAGCAACGATGTGCCGCCGGTTGAAATCACTCCGCCGTAGGTTTGCTGTCCCACCAGCGTGCCGCGCTTCAGCGTCTTGATGGCGTGGGCAAAGATCTCGGCGTTGGAGAAGCTCTTCTCGTTGCACAGCACCGAGATGGGCAGGGTGCATCTCTGAATGAAGAGCCGGTCCTGCGGGTACGAGTCGGTCTGGGCCATGTCTCCGCCGCGCGGGATGGCGTAGGCGTGCGGCTGGACCATCAGTGAGGCCAGCAACAGGTCGGCGGTCGATCCGCCGCCGTTGTTGCGGACATCGATGACCAGTCCATCCTTGCCAGCCGCTGCGGCGTAGAGATCGCGTTCGTACTCATCCAACTGCAGTTGGCCCATGCCCGCGATGTGGATGTAACCCAGCCGTCCACCCGACCACTCATTCACCAGTTGGGCGTTTCGCACCTGATCGCGGCGGTAGGCCAGCCGCGAACACTCGCCGCTGCTCACTGGCTCGACGATCGTCTCGATAGTGAGGGGCTCGGCGTCAGGCCCGGTGCGACGCAGTGAGACCACCGTTTCGCGGCCGATCCGTCCGCGCAGGGCCATGTCGACGGTGGACGACCCGGCGACGCTCTCAAACTCGATGGCGGTAATCACATCGCCAAGGCGGATCTCGGGCTTGGCGGTGGCGGCCGGTCCCTCGGGGAGGATGCTGGCCACTTCAAACCCGTCAGCCACCGGCTTGGTCTGCACGCCTAGGCGGCCCTGAGATGGCCGACCGAGGGCGTCTCCAGCCGGCGAGTGCACTCCAGTGTGGCTGGCATTGAGTTCGCCCAGTAGTCGGTTGGCCACATCGTCGAACTCCTCGCCGGTGCGGGCGCGCTGGGCCAACTCCAGATACTGCGCGGTCAGGTCGGCCCACGGCAGGTCTTTCATGGTCTGGTGATAAAAGGTCTGATCCATGATGCGGGCCATCTCCAGAAACTTCTGCCGGGACAGTTCCCGCCGGTCGTACTCGACGGTCGCGTCCACCTCGGTCGACTTGGCCTCGCCGCCGCTGATCGGCTGAATCTGCCCCTTGCCGCCACTGAGCAGCACCACTGAATCACCAGCCAGATTCAGGCCGCACACCTCGGCGCGTGCGCCAAGTTTTTTCTCGTCGGTGCCGTCGAGCTTCACGCTTAGGAGCGCCCCCGGCGCCGCGCCGCCGGTGAACACAACGCGCTCACCAGAACCGGACAGTTCCAAGTTGCCCTCGTTGCCAGCCATGCTGGTGACGCGCACCATGCGGCGGTAGGCATCGTCGAGACTCCACTGCGGCGGGTCGGAAGCCTTGGGCGCTGCGGTGATGACCGCCTCGGCGGCCGCGGCTTCCTTGGCCGCAGGTTTCCCCTCATTGGATTCCGGCTTCTCCTCCTTGGCCTCCGGCTTCTCCGCCTCGGGGGGCTTGCGTTTCTTGGCGAACTCAGCGGCGTCTTTGAAGTACGCCTCGAGTTCGTGGCGGGGCAGGGCGGCCAGCCGCTTGTCGAGGAACACCATCCAGATGTCGAGTTCTTCGTTGGTGCGCTCAGACACCAGCGCCAGCATGCGGCCATCGGCGCTGAATCGCGGCTGATAGTCGTTGTCCGGGTGGCGGGTGACATTCACCGCGGCTGATCCATTCACCGGAACGATCCAGATGTCCGCGTTGTAATCCTGATCAGACTGCGCCACCGCCAGAGCCTTGGAATCCGGGCTCCAGCGCCAGTGCGTTTCTCCGTCCCAACTGGCCCGCAGCAGGCGCACCGTGCCGCTGGCCAGATCCATCAACATCAGATCGCCGCGACCGCGGCGGAACGCCAGCATCTTTCCGTCGGGCGATGGCGATGGCAGCTCGTCGTGCACAATCTCGCCAATTGCCACATCGCGGTCGGTGGCGACGCGCTCCAGAGCGAAGCGCACTGCGTCAACCCAGCGCTCTGATGCTGGCTTCTCGGCCTTGGGCTCGGCGGGTTTGGCTGGCTTTGTGTCATCCGGCTCGGGTACTGCCGCCTTCGGCTCCGCGGCCTGTGGCTCCGCCGGGCTGGTCGGTGGCTCGGCTGCCGCAGGCGCCGCGGGGGGCTCAGTGGGTTCGGTGCTCGCCGGCTCTACAACCGCTGGTGCCTCACTAGGCGCCGGTGTTGTTTCCACTGCCGGTGCCGCTGGCTTGGGGCGGTCACTCGCGCGCACCTCAGACTTGGTGCGGTCGACGGTCGCCTTCCAGATCGACACGCGATCGTCGCGGTCGCTGGCGAAATACAACGCCCCGCCATCGGCGCTCCAGGCGATCCCTGATTCACGCGCTGGCCAGGCGGTCACTCTCCGCGCCGGAGATTTGCCTTCCAATGGCCGCACCCAGACATCGCCAAAGGACACGAAGGCCATGGTCTTGCCGTCGGGATTGAGGGCTACTTCACTGGCCGAAGCAGCCAGTGCCTTTGTGGCATAATCATCCCCTGAATCGGCGCTGGCAGTGATCGCCACCGCCAGCGGTGACACGCCCGGGGAACGCAGATCCAGCCGGTAGAGGGTGTCCCAGACGGTGAAGAAGGCGGTCGATCCATCCGCGCTCACCGACAGATCGCGCACGTCGCGGCCACGGAACTGGGTGAGGCGGCGCGCCGCGGCGTGTGGGGCCACGGGCTGGGAATAGAGATTGATCGTGTCATCCTCGCGGTCGCTGAGGAAAACCATCTCATCGTTTCCACGCCAGCGGGCCCAGCCGTCGTTACCTTCCCAGCTGGTCAGTTTCACAAACTGGTCGCGCGGGGATTGCGCCGGATCGAAAAGCCACACCTCGCGCTGGTCGCTGCCGCGATAGCCGCGTCGCAACCAACTGGAGGCGCCGCGTTCAAACAGGAATCGCCGACCGTCGGGCGAAGGCGACACCGACGTGCCGAACGCATCGTGTAATCGTGGCGGCTGCCCACCCTGCAGCGCCGCTATGTAGGGCCGCGCCGCGCGGTACAGGTCGTCCTCCAGCGCGGCATCAAAGAGCACGCCGCTGGGCGCGCCGTCGGTCATCACGAAGGCCGAAGGCACAACCGAGTCGCCTAAGTCGGTCACCTGCCGCAGTGCGCCTCCGGCTGCATCCATCACCCAGATGTCCCGGCTGCCGCCGCGATTGCTGGTGAAGGCGATCAGAGTGCCGTCTCCCGACCAGACCGGTCGAGAGTCTTCGGCCAGATGGCTGGTGAGGCGGGTTGCCGCGCCGCCATCAGCAGGCGCCTTCCAAATGTCGCCGCGCCAACAGAAGGCGACTTGCTTCCCGTCCGGACTGGCCGCTGGCAGTCGAGGCAGGTCAACCGAAACACCCTGGGAGATGCTGGCCCAAGACACGATCAAGCAAGGAATGCAGGCCATTCCCGCAGGATACGCCCAGCGCCGGGGTAGCTCAGTCGAGGCGCACGCCCGCGCCCGGATACGCCGCGCGGTAGTCAGCCAGAGCCGCTTCAACCACCTGCAGCGCCCGCTGGCGACCGTACACATCTCGAATGGTGGTGGTGGGCGCCTCACCAAGGCGCAGTTTGTAAGTCGAGAAGTAGTGCTGCAGGCGCTCAATCATGATCGGCGGCAGGTCAGCCAGTTCGCGCACGCCACCCCACACCGGGTCGTTGTCGAGGATGCCGATGATCTTGTCGTCGGCTTCACCATCGTCGAGCATCTGCAGTCCCCCGACCACATGGCAGGGGATGATCACTTCGGCGCGGTTGATGGGCCGCTCGCTGATCACGCAGATGTCCAGCGGATCGCCGTCAGCCCGTTTGGCTTGCGGGCTGAGGGCCGCCACGCGCTCGGCGCACAGCGTGCGGGGAATGAAGCCGTAGAGCGTCGGCGGTGTGCTGCTGGTGCGTTGCGGTCGATCAACCCGCAGGAAGCCGCTGGATTTGTCAACCTCGTACTTCACCAGATCGAACGGCGTCAGTTCGATGTAGGCCAGCACCTGTTCCGGTGGCGCCGATCCGGCTGGCAGTCCGTGCCACGGATGGGGTCGGAAGTCAGAGTGCGGCACGCGCGCCATCGGGGCAGGGTAGCCGAGGTGTTGCCGCGGGGGCGCAGTGTCGGCGCGATGCGCGGTGGATCAGCCCCAAGCGCTGAGCAGGATTCCCAAGTCTGCTCCGGTGACGGCACCATCACCGTTGATGTCACCGGTTCCCGAAGTTCCCCAGTTGGAGAGCAGGGTCGCCAGATCGGCGCCATTGACCACTCCATTGCCATCCAGGTCGGCCGGATTCGCTGTGCTCAGCGATAGTTCCACGCTGTCCATATCGATCGGCGCGCTGCGGCCGGTAGCCAGCCACAGGTTGTAGGCAGTCTGCCCGGTGTTGTTGGTGACATTGGCATCGCGCAGGAACTCCATGTACTCGCGCGAACTGGTCTGGAAGTACAGGCTCGCCACCGCGCGCGTGGCGCCAGCGGGAATGGCGTACTCCGAGTCATCCCAATACTGCCCATCAGCGTAGGTCGCGCCGACTGGCTCGCCGTGGAATGAGGCGTAGCCGGCATTGGTGAAGCCACGCGGTGGGATGCGGTTGTCAAAGGCGACCACATTGTTCAGGGCGACGTGGAACAGGCTGCCAGCGGGCAGACCGGTGGCGCCCGCCACGGTCTGGTCGAAGGTCTGGTGGGTTTCGTAAACCCGCGTGTCGGTGGTCAAAGTTGCCGTGGTGTGGTTGTAGGCGCCGACCTCGTCAACCAGCGCGTTGGCGGCATCGTAGAAGCGCACATTCACCCACATCCGCCGTCCCTCAGGATACCCGGTGGGCAGTTTGTGTCCGCTCTGGTTGATGACCCGCACCGTGAGCGAACTGCCAGACTGCGAAACTTCAATGTCGCTGGCCGCGCGCAGCATCTCTACGGTGCGCGCATCGGCCGCGTCCACCCGCTCCTGCGTCAGGCCGACATCATCGGCATCCGGCCCCATCTGCACCCGCAGCCCCCGCAGTACCCAAGTGTTGCCTCCGGCCCACGAATGCTGCGGCACATCAGGGCGCTCCAGCAGCGGGTCGCCATCGAAAAACACGCAGCCGCCACCCTGCTGGTCGGGCATGTGGCAGTCTTGGCACGACTTCATCAGTCCGGTCGGGTGATTGCCGCCGAAGCGATTGTCGGGATACGAAACGCCAGTAGTCGGGAACGAACTGAACTTCCACTCGCTGAAGGTGCGCTGCTCCGGGAACATGTCCTCGGGATCAGCGGACGGATGCGGGGCATCAAGCGCGCCCGGAACCAGCTGGCCGCTGGCGTTGCGGATGAAAACCGGATTACTCACATCGTGACAAGTGCCGCAGGCATCACCTTTGGTATGCCACGGGGAATGAATCAGCGGCGCGGCGTGGAAGTTCTGGGGCACATCGGCGAATGGGCCCCGCCGGGAATCGTGCGGGTCGACCACATACATGGCGTTGCCGCGTTCGGTTGGCAGATCGCCGCTGGAGGAGAGTGCCGCCAGAATCTCAACATCCGGGTCGAGGTCCTCGTTGTCCGGATAGCCGACGGCGCTGTCTGGGCCAAGCGTCGGGTTCACCACTCGGTGGCAGAAGTTGCAGTTGACACCGTCGAAGTCTTCCATCGACTCGAAGAGCGAGAAGTCGCCCGGCACCGCCTTGCCCGCCAACCAGGCCCCCGGCGCGTGGCAGCGGATGCAGAATTGGCCGGCCAGATTGGCGTCTTGATTAGCGATGGCCACCCCGGCGTGGAAGACCGGATCGCGCGCCGCTTGGCCCATCATCGAGGCGACCCAGCTCTCGAACGGCGCCACCGTCGGCGTGTAGTAGGCGTGGCAACCGCTGCAGTTCACTCCGGCGATGATCGGTTCAACGATCAGGAATGTCGGGTCGGGTTGGGTTCCCGGAAGCAGGAAGTCGTTTGCCGTGGTCGGCAACTTCACCTGCTGGGCGGCAACTGGCGCAGCGAGCGTGCTGGCCACGCCGACACTGACAGCGCTGAGGAACAACAACAACTCTGGGCGGGGCTTCATGTGGTGGGCAGCGCGGGGCAAATGAAGTGTGCCTTCCATCGGTTCGGGGTCAAGTCCCATTGCCGGACTCAGCGTCAGGGGGCAGCGGTTGGCGCTGCTTCAGGGGATATTCCCTGCGCGATCAGCCCGAGAATGTCCCGCTCCGACTCGGCGTCCCTGCCAATCGGCGTCCAGCGCTGTGCGGCAGTTCCCGAGGCATCCGGGTCGATCCAGACGCTGCTCAGTGTCCCGGAGTATGTCGACAACTTCTGCCCACGCAGAACCGAGCGCTCCAGCGAGACCCAGACTCGCACTTCGATTGGACCGCTAGCCGCCGTGAGGGGCGCGTGGGCCAGCGCCTCGGTGCTTCCGGGAATCGCCGGGCCGAACAACTGGTCAGTGTTCGGCGCAGAACTCACTGCGTCGGTCACTGGGACGAACTCCACGCGCACCAGTCGCCGCTGATTGGAGACGGTGTTCTGCAGGGACTGCTTCAGATCGGCGTTGTCGGTTCGCCACGGCTCGAGCAGTCCACCGGCATGACGGGGAGTTGTCTCGATTCGCCCCGCCTGTAGATCGACCAGGGTCGGGTGGTACCCACAGTCGCGCAGCACCCGCACTGCGGCATCGACGGTCTGTTGATATTGCGACGGTCCAATGGTTAGGCTCGCCGGCCCCGGAGTGGACTGGCACGCCGCCGCTACCAGCAGCCCGGGCAAGCAGGCCAGTCGAGCGATCTGCCGCGGTTGGGTCACGCCGCGAGTTTACCGTTTGGGCGTCGGCCTCACCCGGCGGCATCGATCCGCGGATCAACCCAGTGATAGAGAACATCAACCGCCAGATTGAACAGCACCAGCATGGTGCTGTAGACCAGCACCACCCCCATGATGAGGGTGAGGTCCTTGCCCAGCACCGCATCCACGAAGTGCCGCCCCAAGCCGGGTACCGCGAACACCTTTTCCACCACGAATGAGCCGGTCATGGCCACCGCAGTAGCCGGTCCGAGATAACTCAACACCGGCAGGAACGCGTTGCGCATCGCGTGGCGGATAGCCGCCTGCCGTCGCGACAACCCCTTCGCCAGCGCGGTGCGCACATGATCGGTCTGCATCTGCTCAATCATGCCGAAGCGCATCAGGCGGGCGATGTAAGCCGCGAATGGCAGCGAGAGCGCCACCATCGGCAGCACGGCGTAGGACAACCCGCCCCAGCCGCCGAAGGGGAACAGATGGAAGCGCGCCGCCAGCAGCAACAGCAGGATCGAGCCGGTTACGAAGCCGGGCAGACTGATGCCAATCACCGTCATCACCTGTGTGGCAGCGTCAGCGAAGCTGCCGGGACGAAGCCCCGCGACCACACCGCTGGCCACCCCGACTACCACGGCAATCAGCATCGCTCCCGCGCCGAGGGTCATTGACACCGGCAGCCCGTCGCTGATGATCCGGTTCACCGTCCAGTCCGGATGGCCCAGGCTGGGTCCGAGATCGAACGGCTTGTCGCTGGTACCAGTCAGCCAGGCAACTCCGGAGGCCCGCGAGAGGTACTCGCCGTAGAAGTTCAGCGGGCTGTCGAGGTGGTACTGACGGCGCATGGCCGCCTCCACTTCCGGCGGCGGTCGACGACCCTCGCGCTCCAACGGATTGCCCGGCACCAACCAGGCCAGAATGAAGGTGAGGGTGTAGACCGCCAGCACGATCAGCGGCAGCACCAACAAGCGGCGCAGTATGAGGCCCCTCACGACTGCGGCTGCCGTTTCAGGCGCGAGAGATACTGCTCCAGCCGCGGGTGCTCTGTCAGTCCCGTCAACTCGCCGGGTTCAAACATGTAGACCTGCACGAAGGTGCACAATGGAATCAGCGGCAGATCGCGCTCCACCAGCATGGCTTCGGCGCGGTGCAGCATCTCGAAGCGTCTCTGCGGATCGCGCTCCTTGGCCGCATCATCTAGCAGGGAGTCGAACTCCGGGCAGTTGTAGCGGCGGTCGTTGTTGCCATCGGTCGAGCGACAGAACTCCAGATAGGTAGTTGGGTCACCGTAGTCGCCATACCAGCCGCCCCGGGCGATCATGAAGTTGCCGGTGCGCAGATCCTCTTTGAAGAACTTGGTGTCCTTGGAGCGCAGTTCCATCTGCACGCCCAGCGCCTTCGACCACATGTCGCGCAGGGCCAGCGCCAGATTCTTGTAGCGCACGGCACCGGTGGTGTAGAGAAGGTCGACCACCGGGAACTCAGCGCCGGAGTCGTCTTCCACCAGACCGTCTCCATCCCGATCGCGCCAGCCGGCAGACTCAAGTTCGGCGCGGGCCGCCGCCGGGTCGAAGCCCAGCCCGGCGGGGCCTTGGTATCCAGCGATCGAGCCGGGGGGAACCAGTCCGCCACTCACCGGTTCATGCATGCGGGTCACTCGATCAACCAGCAGTTGCTTGTCGACCGCCCGAGCAAAGGCCCGCCGCACCCGAGCATCGGCAAACGGATTGTCGCGGCCGTCGGCCAGCTTCGGTCGGCAGTTGAACTGAAAGAAGTCCGTACCGTAGGCCCGCAGCACATGGAGGTCGCGGCGCTCGTTGGCCTGTGGTTCAGTTCCGGCGGCCAGCGCCGCGGTGCGTGTGGCGCCCCCGTCCCGCGCGGCGCGCAATTGCTCAGCCTGGCGCGATTCATACGCCGCCTGCTGCGCCGCCATGTCGGCGCGATAGTCAACCGAAACCTCGGAGATCCAGTCGATGCCGCCGACGCCATAGGCCAATACCGCCGTGGAGTTGTTTTCGAACGGCAGCATCAGCACTCGCTGGCTGCCAACCGCGGCGGCGTTCCAGTAGTACGGATTGGCCTCCAGCAGCAGGTGGCGCTTGTAGCGCCAGTCAGCCAGCATGTATGGCCCGTTGCTGGGGCGGTTTCCCGGCTTGGTCCACTCTGGGTCCGTCTCCACCCGGCCGGTTCGCGCCTCGATGCTGGTGAAGCGGGCGATGGTGACCCGCTGCACCGGACTGGTAACGCCGAAGGCCAGCAGATCCGCGAGGTACGGCAGCGGCTGGGTCAGAGTGACCACCAGAGTGTGCGCATCGGGACAGTGAATGCCGACCCGGCGGTCGAACTCGGCCAGTGTCAGCTGCCAGAGCGCCGCAGCCGCTTCAGCGGTGTGCGGCTGCTCCTCCCGGGCGTAATCCAACAGCGCCTGTTCGCGCCACTGGAAGAACTCCCGCGCGCCAGCGATGCAGAAGAAGAATCCGGAGTAGTCGGCGGCGGTATCGGGAAGCAGCGCCCGCATCCAGGCCAGTCGGAAATCCTCAGCTTCCAGCGGTGAGCCGTCGGACCACCTAGCAACGGCGCGAATGTGGAAGGTCCACTCGCGACCGTCGGCCGAGGTCTCAAACTTCTCGCAGGCTCCCGGGACCGGGTCGCATGTCTCGCTGTCGCGCACGAAGAGCGCTTCGTCGAGCGCCATCTCCATGCGCAGGTCCTGCATGTAGGACATTTTCTGCGGGTCGAGCGTGAACACATCCGGGCCGACGAACACCAGATCAGCATTGCCCGGAGTGCCAGATGTGCTCAGTGCCAGCACTAGGACAACGAGGAGCAGTGCTAGGGGAGCCACGACGCGCACCGCCTGAGCCTACCCCGGGTGTGCCAATGCGTTGGTGCGAAGTGGCGTTAGAGCCGACTGTGAATCAGGTCCCGGTTCGGCCACCGCTGCTGGCAGTCTTGGCCGGGTCGGCCGACTCGGGCGCCGCCACAGCTCCGAACTTCTTCTGCAACCCGCCAGCGTCGCGAGCCGCGCAGGCGAAGGCTTCGCGCAGTTCACGATCAGCCACCGGCGGCTTGGCCCCTAGCGCCACCACGCCATTGAGGAATCCGAGGGCAGCCTTGCGGAAGTCGGCCTTCTCTTGCGGTTTGCTGATCTCCAGATCCTGTCGCATCACCAGATCGATGCAGCGACGCAGCCCCTGAATCAGACCAGCATCCGCGCCGCCCTGGCTAGCGCGCTTGGTGGCGGCACTCAGCGCCGCAAACTCCTGCGCAAGCGCCTGCGATCTGGTCGGATCGGTGAAGGCGCGGTTAGCGGCCACCGCCGCCAACGCCCCCACATCGGACTGAAATGCAACCCAGTTGGTCTCTTGGCCGGCCGCGGTGCCGACTTCGCGCACCAGCCGGTCAGCTTCCTGTTGGGTGAAAGTCAGAGTCTCCTTGCGGAAGGCCGCAATGGCGCTGCGCAACGCGCCAGCGGCCACAATGCGCACCTGCGACTTGGGCTGCTGCTGCGGATTGATCGCGTCGCGCAGGACAAAGGCGGCGTTGGCGGTGCCGAGGGTGCGAACGACCTCGATGGCGTTTGTCGCCTGGATGATGGTGCCGGACTGGATCAGTCTGGTGAGGGCCGGGAGCGCTCCGGCCGAGTACCGATTCAGGAAGATGGAAGTCGCGCCGCTGGTCTGCGGCGGCTTGATCAGGCGACTCCGGGCATCCTTCACCCGGGCCGGTTCGGAGGCAGCGAGCTGGGCGGTCCAGTAGGCGGTGTAGGCATCGATCTCCCCACCGGCGGCTTCGATGGTGGCCTGATCCTTCATTGCCAACCCGACCGGGAGATCCTTCGGACCGTCGGCTATCGCCGCCATGGTGGTCACGAGGAGACAGGCGCAGGTGGTTAGGAGATTGCCGAGCGACATCGGGGGTTGGAATGGTAGCCGATGAGCGCACGCTGAGTCTCGTTTCCGGCCCCTCCGCCTACACTCGCACGATGATCCTTGCAGGCGGTTGGTGGGCGGCGTTGGCCGCCGGACTGATGGGAGCCAGCCCAATCGTCCAAGGTTCTGCCGAACTGGAAGCGGACGCGCGCGCCAAACTGGCGCGGCTGTGCATAGCCCAGTCGCGAGGGTTTCTGGATGACCGGGAGTTGTCGCTGGCCGAGTACGACGCTGCCCGGACCTTGGCATTCACCGCTTTGGAACTGGCCCCCGATTCCGCAGTCGCCGTAGGGTTGGCGCTGGAGATCACCGAGGCCGACAGCGCCGACCCGGAGGCGGCCTGGAAGCGCCGCGATCTGCTGGCGCGGCTGGCGGTGCTGGACCCGTCCGACGCAAGCATTCAACTGCGGCGAATTGTCGCGGCGGTGGAGACGCAGCAGTCCACAGCGGCGCGCATTGCCGCCTTTCAACGGCTGATCGCTCCCGATTCGATCGCCCGCATCGGAGCGCCAGCCGGAGCGCGACTGGCCTACGACCTGGCCATTCTCCAGGCCCGGGTTGGCGACAGCCAAGCCAGCCGCGAGGCGATCGCCCGCGCCGCCGAACTGGACCGATGGTTTCCCGAGGCGGCCGCTGTTCGCGCGGGAGAGGCGGCGGGCACAGCCGCGCCGGTGATCGAGCAGGCTCGGCTGCTGGTGGCAGCATTCAACGCCAACCCCATCGATCCGTCGCCACTGGGACGGCTTGCGGCGTTGCTGTTGGCGGAGCGGGCCTACTCCGCGGTGCCGGAGCTTCTGGAGATGGCCGCGGAAATCTCGCGCACTGAGCGGCACTCTTCGGATGAGGCCGACGCCTATCAGGTCGATGCGGCGCTGGCTAGCGCGGCGATGGGGAACGACGCGGAGGCGTTCCGGGCGCTGCAGAATTACGCCCGGGGGCGTGACGATGTCTTTCGCCGCGAATTGGTTCGGGCCCGCACCGCACTTACCGAGGCGGCGCTGTTGCAGGAGAGTGCCCCTCAGCCGCCACAGATGACCATGGTGCTGGGAGCACTGGCTCAGGCAGTTGGCGATCCGGCCGGAGCGCCGATCCTCAAGACAATCGCCGCTGGCGCCGTCGCCATCGCCAATTCTGTGGCTGAACGGGATCGGCTGGCGGCGCAGCCGGCGCGGCGCGGAGAGCAGCCGCCGAGTCCACCGAGCACGGCGGATAGAGAGGACTCCCGCGATCGCATCGTGGAACTGGGGGTCGCTCTGGCGATACTGGGGGCCGACAGTGCCACGCTCACCGAGATGGAGGCGCGGGCCACCGCCTGCGCGCCCCTGAGCGAGTCGGGCACGGCGATGCTGGCGGCGTGGCGATCCGAACTGGATGGTCGGCATGCTGAAGCTGTCGAGCGATTCCAGCAGCTGTCCAATCCCGGGGCAGCCAGCCGCGTCGGCCTGGCTCGGGCGCTGGCCGCCGATGGCAACACCAAGGAGGCGGCGCTAGTGTGTCAACAGGTAGTGGAGTCGGCCCCGGGCACGATGATCGGCGTCCTCGCCGAGAGGATGCTGGCCAAGTTGTTGAATGTGGCGGCACTTCCCCCGGGTCCCAACTCCACCGAACTGGCCGCTGTGGTTGCCCAGATCCCAGACTCGCTCCGGCGCGCAGTGACCGGCGCCGCCATGGCGCTGGTGCTCTCCGTGCAACCGCTGACGCCAGTCTGTGAGGCGTTCGGCCCCATCGAGGTGGAGCTTCGCCTGCGCAATCAGCTTGATCGACCGCTGGACATTGACGCGATGGGCCCGGTGCGGACGCTGGCCATGCTGGGGACGGAAATCACCGTGACGGGGGAGGCGGGCGAGCGCACTCTCGCTCCGGCCATCATCCGCCTCGATCGCGCGCTGGAGTTGGCGCCGTACTCCGAGTTGGTCATGCGTGTGGACATCGGGCTGCTGCCACGGGTCTTCGATCGCCTGTCGCTGGGTGTGGCGCAGGGGGCGCTGGTTGATGTGCGCAGCATCGTGAACTTCACCAGCAATGGCGGTGCGCTGATACCCGGCGTGTTCGGGCGCACCGCTGTAGCTCCGACTATTCGCGTGGCCGGTGTCCCCCCCGATCCGGAGTGGCCAGCAAACGCCATGGCCGAGGTGCGGGCAGGATTCGGCAGGAAAACTCTGCTGACGCTGGTGCTACTCACCTCGTTGGCCGGTTCCACCGGTTCCAGTGAGGACAACGCGGTCCGCGAACGCAACACTCAGATATGGACCTTCGTGAGCGAAGTCTGGCCGCAGCTGCCGCTCACCGCACAGGCGTGGCTGCTGTGCGCCTCGCCCGGTTCCAGCCCGGGGATGGCCCGCATTTTCGACGAGGCGGCCAAGTCGAAGGAGCCGCTGCTGCGCTACGCCGCCGCTGTCTACGCCGCTGAGTCGACTGATCCGGCGCTGGTGTTGGAAGGCACCGAGGACCCCAGATTGCAATCGCTGATCAAAGGCATCAAGGAGCGCCTTGCGCGTCTGGCCGATGCCCGGCGAACGAGCCCGACTGGACTCAGGTGATGCTCCTCGCCCCAGGGCGCAACTCATGAGGCGACAGCGGCTGATTCGCACCATCGGACTGCTGCTGGCCGCGGGCCTGCTCGGGGGTGCCATCTGGACAATCGCCCGCGATGAGGCGGTGCGGCATCGCTGCGGCGATGCTTTGGCTCAGGCGCCATGGTGGATGACCCTGGCCGCCATTGCGCTGACGGTGTCATTCGTCCCACTCAGCGGACTCGTCTTCGACCGGCTCACCCGTATTCGTGATCAGGTGCCGCTGGCAGAAATGACGGCGCTGGTTTCAGCCAGCGCCTTGCTGAATCTGCTGCCGCTGAAACCAGGCATCGCCAGTCGGGCGGTCTATCTGGCGGCGATGCACCGAATCCCGCTGGCCAGGTCGGTGACAGTTTCGCTGGTGGCGCTGGGGATATCGGCGGCGCTGGCGGTGCTGGTGGCGGCGGCGCTGTGGATTGCCGGGTCGGCTGGCGCGCCGTGGTGGATTCCCGTCGGGGTTGTCGCGGTGATTGTTGCTATGCCAGCGGTTCCCTGGTCGGGCAACACCGCCGCGAACCATCTGCGCACACCCCGCTCCGCCGCGCTGCGGTTCTTCTGCCAAGGGGCGCTGTGTCGACTGGTGGAGATATTCGCCGCGGCCATGCGCAGTTGGATCTGTTTCCAAATGATCGGCACACCGATCACCGCGTCGACCGCGTTGGCCGCCGGGTGCGTGGCCACCATCGCCTCGTTGGTGCCCACTGGAGCTGGCGGCATCGGAGTTCGAGAGTGGCTAGTGGCGCTATTGGGCCCGATGCTGCACGCCTACGCGGTGGATGTCGGCCTAGCCGCCGAATTGCTCGGCCGCTCACTCGATCTGGTGGTTACGGGCGTGTGCGGCGGGGCCAGCGCCCTTTGGCTTTCGCGCCGTCTTCGCGCCGTCGGGGCGCGTTGACTCCCACCGCGCGCCAATCCGCACCGCGCGTCAGCGTCCGGTCCGCTGGCGCAGATTGTCAATCACATTCATGAAGTTGATGTAGGCGTCGTACGGCGAGTCATACGGCGAGAAGTACTTGTGGACATCGCCGTCGGCCCAGTACTTGGTGCACATGTAGTAGAGGTGGTCGCTGGTGGTGAGTTTGCGCCAGTCCTCGAGAATCCATTCGTCGCCCGCGGCGTGCCGCTCACGCACCGCCTGCTCCAGCCCGTAGAGCTCCTGCGCCGCAGTGTGCTGTAGGGGATTGCCCAACCAGGCTGAAAGATCGCGCTCAGTGTCGGCCCAGGAAGACGGCGCCTCCACGTCGTATTCGCCGACCGACTGTTCCCGCCGGGCAATCTCCGATGGAGTCGCAAAGTCGTTCTGGCCGCCGTTGATGGCCAGCACCCGAGCCGGCAGGGCGTCGAGGAAGTCGAAGATCCCGGTCGCTTCCCACTGGTGCTCACCGAGGGTTTCGTAGTCCATGAACAGATTGCAGTGGAACCCGTCGCCGTTGATCTGGTCAACCCAGCGGGCGAACTTGTCGGCAGTGAGCGGCCACTCCTTCCAGTTGCGATCCGAGAAGCGGAATGCCACATCATCCGAGAGTTGGTAGTTCTTCAGGAGCAGCAGCGGCTGTGTCACCCCCGGGGGAATCGCCCGGGCTGGCGCCGAGTAGGCGTAGTTGGGAGAACGGAACCCCAGATGGCGATTCACTCCCTCGCAGATGATCGCCCGGTGCTTGCCGCGCCAGGCGATGTGCCCGGCCAGTTCGTTGAAGTAGATGAGCTCGGTGTTGCGGAACACCTGCGGCCGCACGCCGAACAGCGCCAGAATCCGCGCCTCATGGGCATCGACCTGGGCATCGAACTCATCCTTCGAATAGAGGAACGAGAGTGAGTGGTGGCTGGTCTCGGCCAGGATTTCGCAGGCCCCGGTGGCCACCAACTCGCGCACCAACTCAATGACATCCGGGGCCCAAGCCTCCAGTTGGTCAAGCACCGTGCCGCTGAACGAGTAACTCACCCGGAAGCGTCCGGCAGAGCGCCGCACCAATTCCAGTATGCGCTTGGTCGCCGGCCGGTAGCACTTGTCGGCCACCTTGCGCAGGATGGCCGCATTGACATCGTTATCAAAGTAGAACGGGTCGGAATCAAACACCGAGTAGCGCCGCAGCCGATACGGCTGGTGGACCTGAAAGTAGAAGCAGACGCTGGCCACGGGCGGGCGAGTGTACGCCCCAGCCCTGGCCCACTTCGGCATCGAATCGCAGTGTCAGCCGCCTATCATCGCCCCATGCCAATGCCCGTACCGCTGCTGGATCTAAAGCTTCAGTACCAGTCAATCCGCGAGGAGATCGAGCCGGTCATCAAGCAGGTCGTTGAGAGCCAGATGTTCATCCTCGGGCCGGAGGTCGAGCGCCTGGAAGCCGAAATCGCCGCCTACTGCTCCAGCGCGCACGCCGTTGGCTGTACCTCTGGATCGGACGCCATCATTCTGGCCCTGCAGGCCATCGGTGCCAAGCCCGGCGACGAGGTGCTCTGCCCGTCGTACACCTTTTTCGCCACCGGCGGGGCCGTGGCCCGCATGGGACTGAAGCCGGTGTTTGTCGAGATTGACCCGACGACATTCAACATGTGCCCGCGGGCGACCGAAGCGGCGGCCAAGTCTTGCCGCAAACTCTGCGCAATCCTGCCGGTGCATCTCTACGGCCAAGCCGCCGATGTAGATGCCTTCCTCGCTCTGGGCACCAAGCTCGGGGTACCGGTGATCGAAGACGCCGCGCAGGCCATCGGCACCCGCGACGCCACCGGCGCCATGGTCGGCTCACGCTGCGCCATCGGCACCTTCAGCTTCTTCCCCTCCAAGAACCTCGGCTGTTTCGGCGACGGCGGCCTGTGCACCACCAATGACCCGGGGCTCAATACCCTGATGAAGATGATCCGCGTCCACGGCAGCAAGGTGCGCTACTACCACGAGATGGTCGGCTTCAACGGCCGACTCGACGCCCTGCAGGCGGCGGTGCTGCGCGTGAAGTTGCGGCACCTCGAGAAGTGGCACTCCGGCCGGGCTGCCAATGCCGCTCACTACGACAACGCCTTTGCCGCGGCTGGCGCGCGGCCGGGAGACCAGCCGACTGACTCGGGCGGCCTGCCGCTTCGCTTCCCGTGGCGGCGTCCAGCACCGGCGCGCCACATCTACAACCAGTATGTGATTCGCGTGCGCGCTGAAATGCGCGACGAGCTGCGCGCCCACCTCACCAGCGAGAAGATCGGCACCGAGATTTACTACCCGGTGCCGCTGCACATGAGGGAGTGTTTCGCCGAGTTGGGCCAGAAGGAAGGATCACTGCCGCACTCCGAGCGGGCCGCAAGAGAAACCATTGCGCTGCCGATCTTCCCCGAACTCACCGGCGAACAGCGCCAGCATGTCGCGCACAGCATCGTGCAGTTCGTGCAGCAGCGTTCGCGCACCACGGTCGCTGCCGGGGCCTAACCAACTTCACTCCGCGCCCGCAGCACTCGCGCTCGCGCTCCGCGCCCACAGCGTGCGCGCTCAGCGCCCGCAGCGCTCGCGGGGACGCTCGCTTGCTCCGGCGCGGTCCACCCTTACTTGCGAAGTCACGCTTCCCGCCGCGCCGACCGGCAGTTCCTCCTGCGCGCGCCGGGCCTGCGGCGAAGGGTCGCGGACTCAACCTTCGCCGCGGGCGCTAATGATTTGGGGGTCGTCGAGCGCCCATCCCGGCGTGCTCAGAGGAACAGCCTGCTCGCTCGAAGTCCCCGCGAGCGCTGTGGGCGCGGAGCGGCACTGGAGCATGCACTCCGCGGTCAATTAGAGGGGATGATTGCGCCGTGTTGACCGCGGGGTGAAGGAGTTACGGGGTTACGCCCAGATCAGCCACGGTGAAGATTGAATCAAAAGCGATGCCTTCGGCTTCGATCGCCTGACGCGCCCCCTCTTGACGGTCGATGGTGGCGATGATCGTGACCACCGTGGCGCCGCTGGCGCGGATGACCTTGGCCGCTTCGAGAGCCTGCCCACCGGTAGTCGCCACATCTTCAACGATGGCCACGCGGTCACTCGCTTCCAACTTCCCCTCCAGCTGCTTGGCAGTGCCGTAGTCCTTCTTCTGATTGCGCACAAATATGCACGGCAGGCCGCTGGCGAGTGATGCCGCGCTCACCAGTGGAATGCCGCCGAGTTCCGCGCCAGCCAGACGGGTCACTCCCTTTGGCAGCCGCGCCGCAAACTCCTTGCCCAGCGCCGCCAGAATCTCCGGCTGGGTCGAGAAGAGGTACTTGTCTAGGTAGTACGAACTGGTGCGCCCGCTGCGCAGCGTGAAAGTGCCGCGCAGAAGCGAGGCGTCGGCGATGCGGCGGGCGAGTGTGGCTCGGTCCATTCCCGCGAGGATAGCGATCGCTCAGCGGATCGAAATGTCCTTGAAGCGCAGCCCCTTCAGGTCACCGATGGATCGCCGGGCAATCACCCGCACGAACCCGCGGGTGTAAAGGCGGCCGTCGGCGGCGCTGTCAGCGATGGCCAGCGGGCTCTCGGTGTTGCCGGTGCCGGCCGGACCGTCATCATCGTCTGGACTGATCTCGGCGATCAGTTCCTCGGGGGTCTGGAACTCCAACAGAACAACCACCAGGTTGTCAGTGGAGCGATTGCGCAGTAGCGGGTCGCCAACGCCGTTGTTGTCGAAGTCGCGGAAAGCGAGCACTTCGTAGTCGTCCATGTCCACCGTCCAAGGGCGGCTCTCGACCGCCGCTGCGCCTTCAAGGAAGGTGAAGGTGAGGGTGTCGTCCTTGACCCACACTTCATCGGGCTCGCCATCGGCATCGAGGTCGGCGATGGAAGCCAGCTGTGAATCCGATCCGGCATCCGGCAGCGTGGTGAACGGGGTATCAGTGTTGCCGATGTTCACCTTCAGCAGCGTGGCGGAGGCGCGATTGCGAACCATTAGGTCGACGGAATCGTTGCCGTCAACATCCGCGGCCGTCGCCGTCCAAGACCCGGAGGGCATGGCGATCTCGGGCTCTGGAGTGATGGTGCCGTCGGCATTCACGCTCCAGATCAGCAGCAGCCCCGGCTTCAGGAACGCCAGATCATCGCGCCCGTCGTCATTGAAGTCTCCCCAAGCAGCGTAGGTGTAACCAGCCGGAAGCACTTCCAGCGTCACCGCCGGGTCAAGATGCAGCGCATCGCGCAGCCGCGCCCAGATCTTGCGGGTGACGGGGTCGAAGAAGATCAAATCGCCGCCCAAGTCGCCATTGATGTCCGGGGTACCCAGCAACTGCCAGCCCTCAGTGGACTTGCCCATGAACTCCGGCTCGGGCTGGTTACGGGTGTGCTGCCCGTCCGTCTGCGTGCCGTAGAGGTTGATGGCGTCATCGCTCTCTGAAACGATGGTGAACTTCACCAGCCCGAAACTCTCAGTGAGTGGCGTGAGCGCCGTGGTGACCGGGGTTCCGGATCCACCGCCGCTGGGCGGAGTTCCACCGCCGCTGCCGGGATCATCCGGATCATCCTCGCCGATCTCCGGGCCATCGGCGCCGGGGGAGAACGGCTCGGGGGCGGCGTTGTCAGGCAGCTCTCCACCCTTGTCCGGTTCAGCAACTTCCGAGTACTGGAAGCCAAAGGCCATGCTCGGTTCGGAGTTGGGGTACTCGCTGCCGAGTACGGCCGTGCGGCCA
>SXGQ01120521.1_pt1 | contig 22858 bp, 20 predicted proteins | sample 3178371 | NCBI WGS metagenome assembly SXGQ01 (sample SAMN11356859, study PRJNA531348) | freshwater metagenome | isolation source: freshwater sample F1-20 | place: China: Fuxian Lake, Yuxi | collected 2017-12-25 | reverse complement strand
CTTGGTGGTTTCGTTGACGCTTCTGGTTCCTGTGGCCTTGGTTGCCAAAAACTGGAAGATCATCTTGGCCGACAATGGTTCCAGTCTTCGGGATTACTCGCGCACCATGCTCGCTCCGCTCCACCGGGCTCCGGGGTTGGTGTTTGTCGATGACTCCACCTTGTTCATGGCCCTGTCGGCCGGGAATGAGACGCTGGCCAGTAACGGTGGGCATTTGTTGGTCAATACCCGTCTGGCCCCAGTGCGGGTGTACCGACAGTTTTTGGCGAGTCGGTATGCGGAGCGTTGGCCGGCATTGCGTGAAATCGCCACAGCCAAAGACAACATTGCAGGACTATGGCTCACGCTGGCTACCCGGGGCGCTCAAAGCAATCAGACCTTCTTTGCGTCGACCGTCTTTAGCTTCTTTGCCGAGCCGTTTGACTTTCGGCCGGTTGGATCGTTGCACGGCGCTCTGCCTCGGAAAGCATTGCTGCCGAGCGCAGCCAATGAGGCGGAGTTGGATCAGGTGCGCCGGTTTTGGGGTGAGGTACAGCCTTCGTTGGATGCGGTGGTTCGGGATGCCGCTCGAGGCTCGTCTAACGCGGTCATCGTGGCCGCGATGTGGTCCCGCTCCGTCAATGCTTCTGGGGTATTCCTTCAGGAGGGAGGTCGTCTGAAGGAGGCTGGAACTCTTTTCACCGAGGCGCTTCGCTTGAACGTCGAAAACGCCGCGGCGCGGGTTAATCTGGAGGTGAACCGTGCTTTGGTTGCTGGCAAACCCCTCTCGCCGGACCTCGTCAAACTCTGGGACGGAAAACCTGGATTGCTCGACTTGCATGGCCCGGTGGATGAGCCGGAATTCCTTCGCATCTTTGGATCGGCGCTCCTGGCTCAGAAGGACGACATGGTGCGTCGGGCCGCGGTGGGCTTTGCTCGGGCCACCCAGTTGTCACCCACCAATCACTTTAACCAGTTTGGCTTCATCGCGGCGGCTCTGGCCGTTGGAGATTTGGCTTCGGCGACCAACACGTTGAATGGGTTGAAAGCCGATCCCTCCCGTGCCAACTGGACTCCGGTGGAAAAATCCGGTCTGGCTGAATCCGAGGGCCGTGTGCTCATCGCCTTGAACCGATTGCAGGAGGCCGAGGTATTCTTGCAGGAGGCTCGGCGCCTCAATCCCAACAACCCGGATCTCTACGATTACCTCTCCTACCTTTACTTACTTTTGGGCAAGACCAACGAGTCTTTGGCCATGACGGAGTCTTGGGAAAAGGTTGCGAAGTTGGATCCAGCACCTGCGTCCCGTCGTGGGCTCATTCTGATGCAACTGGGTCGGTACGGGCCTGCATCCGAGGCCCTGACCAAGGTTCTCGACCAGGAGCCCGACAATTCGGTGGCCCGGGTCAATCGGGCCATCGCTCGACTGATGCTCAAACAACTGCCCGAGTCGCGTGCCGATTACGAGCGCTTGATCAAGGGCGGACGCGAGACCTTTCAGGTTCGCTTTGGTTTGGCCGAGATAGCTCACCAATTAAACCAGTCGTCGGAGGAGCAGAAGCAATTGGAGCGCTATCTCGAGTTAGCTCCGAAGGGCACGGCTGAATTGACCAATGTTATCAGCCGACTGGCCGCCCTGAAGTCATCGCGCTAATCCCAAGGGCCACCGGCACCATTGGGAACGCTGGCCATCGACCTGTTGAGCCCATGCGTGTGAGTCATGTCATCACTCGGTTGATTGTCGGCGGGGCGCAGGAGAACACGCTCAGCTCGGTTCTTGGCTTGGGGCGAATTTCTGATTGGGAGGTAGAACTCATCTCGGGCCTCACCAGTGGACCGGAAGGCTCCCTCGAACCCATCGCCCGGGCGGTGCCCGGACTTTTGCGTTTGGAGTCGAGTCTTGTTCGACCGGTCCACCCGCTGATGGATGCTCTGGCTTACCTGCGGCTGCGCAGTCATTTCCGTCGCACCCGTCCACACATCGTCCACACCCACAGCGGCAAGGCGGGCATCGTTGGACGTTTCGCAGCGCGCCATGCTGGGGTTCCGCAAGTGATCCACACCATCCATGGACCGAGCTTTGGCCCGTTTCAGGGGGCAGCCGCCAATGCGATGTTCCGGGGCGCAGAACGGGCCGCCGGGCGGCAGACCGATCATTTTGTGGTGGTCGCTGAGGCAATGACCCGACAATACCTCGACGCCGGCATCGGTGATTCAGCTCAGTACACCCGGATTTTCAGTGGTTTTGATTTAGCTCCGTTCCTTGGGGTTCAGCGAGATCTACAACTGGCCGAGCGACTGGGGATCCGCCCCGGTGAGTTTGTCGTGGGCAAGGTGGCTCGTCTTTTCCAACTCAAGGGACACGATGAGCTGTTCAACGCCGCCGTTGAGATGGTGCGACGAGTCCCTAATGTGCGATTCCTGTTGCTGGGTGATGGTCCCTGGCGTGCGCGCTTTGAGACCATGGCCGCCACAATGCCCGGCTTGGCCGGACGGTTTGTTTTTGCGGGTTTGGTGCCGCCTTCGGAGGTCTCCCGATATCTGGGCTTGATGGATGTTCTGGTGCACTTGTCGCGCCGAGAAGGCTTGGCTCGGGTGCTGCCTCAAGCCCTAGCGGCCGGAAAACCGGTGATAGCCTTCGATTGTGACGGAGCCGCCGAGGTGTGTCGGGATTTGGAGACAGGTTTTTTGCTTCAACCGGGAGATCTGCCCGGTTTGGTGGATCGAGTCACCCGGTTGGCGGGGGATCCGGAGTTGGCCCGGAGACTGGGAGTCACCGGGCGGTCTTGGGTGCGGGAGCGTTTCTCGGAGGAGGCACTCGTCCAATCCTTGGATGCTTTGTACCGCCGCCTGCTCCATGGGGCGGGAGGCTCGTTTCGATGAAATCCGAGGTATTGACCGTGCTCGGGGCATTCGGGGTGACTTTCACCATCTCGGCTGTCTCGTTGCCGCTGTGGCAGGCGCTTTGCCGTCGATGGGGTCATGTCGATGATCCGGGTCACCGGAAGATTCATACTCAACCTATTCCGCTGGCGGGCGGGTTTGCCGTATCGGCCGGAGGGCTCTTGGGCGGACTGCTGATTTGGATCCTGGCATCGTCAGGAGTGCTGGGCCGCGTGGAGGTCGGATCCCTCTGGGTCGGAGCCGAGGGGGTACGCCGCTTCGGAGTGCTGCTCGCCGGAGCCGTGGGCATGCTGGCTTTGGGAGCGTGGGATGACCGTCGGGATCTCGGGGCCGGTATGAAGTTTCTTGTGCAGGGATTGATCGCCGTTTTGGTCTCAATATATGGGGTCCAGGTGCCTGTCCCGGACGGGATGGCAATTCTCAGGCAGCCATTCACGGTATTCTGGATCCTGGCAGTCACCAATGCCTTCAATCTGAGCGATAACATGAATGGCCTGTGTGCGGGTCTCGGTTTGATCGGGGCCTCCGCCGTGTCGGCTGCATCGCTGCTGTTTCAGGGTCAATTCGAGTTGGCCTGCGGGGCGGCTCTCATCGCCGGAAGCCTGGCGGGCTATTTGCCCTACAACTATCCCCGCGCCTCGGTCTTTCTGGGGGATGCTGGGAGCCAATGGGTTGGCTATTGGATCTCTGTCTTGGCGCTGCTGTTTGTGAGGCCGTTTACGAGTTCCAACGGCGGGCTCCAACAGTCCTGGAAGGCCGCGTTTGCGGTGGCAGCCGTACCCCTCATCGATATGGCCTTTGTGGTCGTCTCGCGTACCTGGAGAGGGCAGCCCTTCTGGGTGGGTGACACTCACCACCTGAGTCACCGCCTAGCCCGAACGAGTCTGGGGAAGGCAGGCGCGGTAGCCGTCTTGTGGCTCCTGGGGGCCCTTCTGGTGGCCCTTTTCAACCGCTGAGCCGGTGGAGTGGCTCTAAAGTTGCCGGGCGGAAAGTTTTGCCCAGGCAGACGAATGGGTGGACTTCGCTTCCGCCCCGGTCCCGTCACTTGCGGGAGATCCTTCTTATAAAACCCAACAAAACGGGGGGTTTTCTGGTCGGCATGGTCGTTGCTTTACGGTGAGTACGGAGGCAAGTCCATGATTCAAACGCTGTTCAACCAGTCCAACTATGTGGTCACCAAGAAGCTCTTGGATGCCACGGTGCTGCGCCATCAGGCCATCGCCGGCAATTTGGCTAATGTTGAGACGCCGAACTACAAGCGGCTCGATGTGGCGCCGTCGTTTCAGGCGGAGTTGTCCAATGCGGTGAAGGCCAACGATCCGGGGCAGATCGCCAATATCCCGATCCCGACCCTTTCGGTCGATCCAATGGCCGTTGCCTCCAATCGCGACGGCAATTCCGTCAATTTGGAGCAGGAAATGTTGGCCATGAATGAGAACAGCTTGGCCCACACCCTAGAAGCTCAACTCATCACCGGTTCCATGCTCAAGCTGAGGATGGCCATCACGGGCCGTAGCTAAACCTTCGGAAGCCCCTCCCTATGATCGAACTCATCCCCAGTATTCAAAGCACCCGCTCTGCGCTCGATGCCGAACGGACCCGGATTGAGATCGTCTCCCAGAATCTGGCCAATGCCAATGTCACCCGATCCATCGATGGGCAGCCTTACAAGCGCAAGCAGGTGGTCTTCGAGACTCTGGTCAACAATGCCGGCACCAATGCAAACAGTGGTTCCACCATACGGGTGAGCCGTGTTGAGTCCGACAATCGACCCTTTCGTGAGGTCTTCAAACCGGATCATCCCGATGCCGATGCCCGGGGTTATGTTCGGTATCCAAACGTCAACGTTCACGAGGAGATGGTGGACCTCATCGCCTCCTCGCGGGCGTTCGAGGCCAACATCGCCGTGGTGAAGAACGCTCGACAACTAGCCCAGCAGGCTATGGCGATCGGCAAGCGCTGAGCCTCCACTGACACACTGCCATGGAAGCGCTATCCGCACTCCGAATGTTCAATCCGTCCGCCCTCCGAGAGTCGCCCCTCGGCAAGGCCGGGATGGAGTCTCTGCAGAAGGCGGGGATGGGAGACTTGGGAAAACTCATTCCCGACTCGGAGATGGGAAAGCTACAGCCGTTCAACAAGGCATTCCCGGACGCGATGCCGCTGCCCACGGGGGTGAATCCGAGTGGTATCCCCTCGCTGGGGAGAGTCTCGGGGCGAGATGCCTTTGCCGACACCCTGGGTCGGTTTGTGGGCGAAGTGGCTGACAAGCAAGTGGCCGCTGGAGATTCGGTTCGCGGCTTGGTCACTCAGCAGGGAGTGCCTCTGCACCAAGCCATGATCGCCATGGAGGAAGCCAGTGTCTCTTTCCAGTTGATGGTCGAGGTGCGCAACAAGCTCCTCGAATCGTACCAAGAATTGATGCGGATGCAGGTCTGAGGATTAAGGGCCCCAAGTGATGAACAACAGTTTCCAAGAACTCCTGCAGCAATTGGCTTCCGTCTGGAAGGAGATCGGCATCAACCAGCGAGTCTCGATCGTCCTCGCCGGATTGGTCGTATTGCTCGGTTTGAGCGGCATCGCGGTTTGGTCGAGCCGTGAAGACTACACTGTTCTCTTTGGCAACCTTGCCGAGGCCGAGGCTTCCAAGGTCATCAATGCGCTCGATGAGGGCAAAATTCCGTACAAGGTCCGGGGCGGCGGCAGCATCTCGGTGCCCGCCGACAAGGTTCATTCCCTGCGCATCCAATTGGCTGGCAAGGGGATTCCCGGTGGCGGTACGACGGGGTTTTCTCTCTTCGATAAGCCTAATTTCGGCATTTCGGACTTTGTGCAGCGGGTCAATTACCTGCGGGCCATCCAGGGGGAATTGTCCCAGACCATTTCACGGGTCGATGGCATCGATTCCGCCCAAGTCATGCTCGTAATGCCCGAGAACCGTCTACTGGTGGAGTATCAGAAGAAACCCAGCGCCTCGGTGTTCCTGAAGCTGCGGGGTAACGTGCCCATCCCTGCCGCGACGGTGAATGCTATCCGCTTCCTCGTTGCCAATGCGGTCGAAGGGCTCAATCCGGAAGGGGTCTCCATTACCGACAACATCGGCAACCTCCTGACCGAGGCCTTCGATAATGATCCTATTACTGGGGCTACTTCATCGCAGCTCAAGCAACGCCGCGAATACGAAAACTATTTAGCCAAAAAGGTGGAGTCGTTTTTGGCCCCTTATGTCGGGGGTCCGTCGCGGGTTATGGCGCGTGTGTCGGTCGACCTAGACTACACGAGCCTGCAGCGGAAGGAGACCAAGTTTGATCCGGAGAGTCAGGTGAAGCGCACGGAAACGGTCACCGACGAGCGCATCGACAATACGAGCTCGACCCTAACGGGCGCGGTCGGAGCGCCGGGTGCGGCGACCAATGCTAATACGGACACCAACAGTCCGGCCGGCACTGCTCCGACGACCAAGAACAACACGAGCAAAAAAGTCACCCAGAACAATTACGAGATCAACGAGATCACCACGACGCAGAGTCAAATCCCAGGCTCTACCAAGCGCATTTCGGCCGCGGTCTTCATCCCCATCGAGTACACGGTGACCGGGACCAATCGTGTGGCCGTACCCCGCAGTCCGGTTGAGATGATCAAGATTCGTTCTGCAGTCCGCTCGGCCCTGGGCATTGTCACAAATAGCGTGGACGGAAGGGTTGACGAACTGGCTGTCGAAGAAATCGCCTTCAATGATCAACCCGCCTTCGAGTTGACCCAGCGGCTCGAAAAGAGCGAGCGCCAGCGCCTTTGGATCGAGATCGCGCGTGATTCAGTTTTCCCGCTCTTGGGTGTCGGAGTGCTGGCCTTGTTCTGGCGTATCTTCCAGAAGACCAGCATCGATGAAATCCCTATCGGAATCCCAATCGGTGCCGCCTCCGGGGATGGCGGATCTCAGATGAATAGCTTCGCCTCCGGCCTGAGGGCGGGCTCTGCCGGCGAACCGGATGAAGTCCAACCCTTCGTGATGACTGCGGACATGATGAACCAGCTTATGAAGGAAAACCCCACCAATATGACCCACGCGCTCCGTACCTGGATGACCCGCGGTGCCGAAAAATCAAAGTGATCTGCTATGGCTGCACCAGCTCCCGAGATTCTGGCCTCGAGCCCCGCTGATTTTGCCCGTCTGACACGGACACAGAAGATCGCCTTGCTCTTGGTGGTCCTGGGAGAAGACACCGCAATCTCCTTTCTGCGAGTGCTTCAGCCCGACGAGTTGGAGGCCATCTGTGCCGAGATGGCCAAGGTGGGAATGCTCTCCATAGAGATGCAGAACGTGGTTCTGAAGGAGTTCACAGATGTAGCTATCCACGCCAGCACCTCCCTGCGTGGCGGTTTAGATTTCACCCAAACGATGTTGGAAAAAGCCCTGGGCCTCTACAAGGCGGCCACGGTGATCAGCCGGGTGATGCCCACCCGCACGCCCGTCTCCTCGATGACGCAGATCGTCGAACTAGACCCCCGGCAAATCTTTAACCTGCTTAAGCTTGAACAGCCGCAGACGATCTCGCTGGTCCTCTCCTACCTACCACCCGAGAAGGCTTCCCAGCTGTTGATCATGCTCCGGAGCGATCTGCGAGATCTGGTCATTGAGCGGCTGGCTACTCTGCAAGAGACCCCTATCGAAATTGTCGAAAAGGTGGTCGAACAGCTCAATCGCAAGCTCGGTAACCAGCACTCGCGCGCCCTCAATAAAACCGGGGGACTAAAGAGCGCTGCCAATTTGCTGAACTCGCTCGACAAGAATTTGACCAAGAGCCTCTTGATGAACATCGAGGAACGCAATCCGGAGCTCGGTCAGCAAATCCGCCAGAAGATGTTCACCTTCGAGGATGTGGCCTCTCTGGAAACCCCGGTTCTCCAGCGGGTGCTGCGCGAGGTGGATTTGCGCGATCTGGCAGTCGCCCTCAAGACGGCCAGCGACACGCTCAAGGGAGCCCTTCTCAGCGCGGTGTCCAGACGTGCTGCCGAAACGGTGCAGGAAGAGATGAGCTTCATGGGGCCGCTCAAGCTGCGCGATATCGAGGCAGCCCAGATGCGCATCATCGAACTAGTCCGTAAATCCGAGGCCGACAACGAAGGGCTTACCTCTTCCTGATTATGCAACTCAAACCCGATTCGATCCCTATTGCCTTTGTCGAAGCCCTCCGCGAGGTCCAAGTCATTAAGGTCTCGCTCTCGGAATTGGAGCGCAAATGGTGTCTGCGTGAGCAAGAGGCCTATGCGCGGGGTGTCGCTGACGGTGAAAGAGCTCTGAGTGAGCAACTGGTTCAGCAGCGCGCCGATCTGCGGCATCTCCAGAATCGGCTCTTCGTCCAGCTCGAGAACACGATTCCCCAGGTGGTGAGAGACTGCGAGCAGGCGCTCATCGGCATCGCCTGGGAGACGGCTCGCAAAGTCGTCAACAGCATCGAGATCACCCCCAGCTTGGTTGAGGCTGCCTTGGAGGAGTCGCTGGTTTCGCTCCGCCAGACGGGTCGGGTTCGGGTGCAGCTCCATGCCGAAGATCTTGCACTCCTTGAGGGGGTCAACAGCCCGGTACTACTCAAGGAGCTTGGAGGCGAGCGACTCCGCTTCGAAGTGTCCTCGGAGGTCGGGCGCGGTGGCTGCTTGGTGTACACCGATTTCGGGACAGTGGACGCCCGCCGAGAGGTGAAGCTCGAACTGCTGCGGCAATCGATGGAATCATGAACTCTTCAGGCACATCGCCGGGGCAACGATTGGGAGGCATCCTAGAGCGGGTGCGGAGTACTCGTGTGGTCGAAAATCGCGGCCGGGTCGTTCAACTCATCGGCTTGGTGATTGAGAGCGAGGGGCCTCTTTGTGCCGTGGGAGAACTTTGTCGGATCGAGGGTGGCCACAAGAAGGGCGACGCGTTGGCCGAAGTGGTCGGATTTCGTCAGGGTCGGGTGCTTCTAATGCCCTTGGCTGAGACCCATGGCATCCATCCCGGGTCCGAGGTCGTCGCACTGGGGCACCCCTTGGAGGTTCCTGTGGGGGCAGATTTGCTGGGTCGCGTTCTCAATGGACTGGGAGAGCCCATCGATGCTCTCCCACCGGTGAGGCCGGTGTTCCGAGCCCCGTGCATGGCACCCCCACCCCACCCCTTGCAGCGCCGCCGGATCAGCGAAGTGTTTGGTACCGGGATCAAGGCGCTCGACACGCTGATTCCCGTCGGCCGTGGGCAGCGTCTAGGAATCTTTGCTGGATCGGGCGTCGGTAAATCCACGCTCCTGGGCATGATGGCTGCCCAGGCGGAGGCCGACGTCAACGTCATCGCTTTGATCGGTGAGCGGGGTCGTGAGGTGCGAGAAGTCTTAGAGAAGGATCTCTCGGAAGAGGGGCGTGCCAAATCGGTGATCGTGGTGGCAACCTCCAATGAGCCCGCATTGATGCGCATAAAGGGGGCTTACTCGGCCATGGCCATCGCTGAGTATTTTCGGGATCAGGGAAAATCGGTCCTTCTGATGATGGATTCGGTGACCCGTTTTGCCATGGCCCAGCGGGAGATCGGACTGGCGGTGGGTGAGCCCCCCGCCACCCGGGGTTATACACCCAGCGTCTTTGCTCTCCTGCCCCAGTTGCTTGAACGGGCTGGTTCAGGACAGAGCGGGGCCATCACTGCATTCTTCACTGTCTTGGTCGAGGGAGACGACATGAACGAGCCGGTAGCAGACACGGTTCGAGGCATTCTCGACGGGCATATCGTGCTCGACCGCATTCTGGCGCAACAGAACCACTATCCGGCCATTGACGTGCTCCAAAGCATCAGCCGTCTTACTCGGGATTTATGCTCTGAGGAGCAGCTCCGTCTGGCCGGGCAGGCCCGCGAGCATCTTTCCAACTACAAGCGCAACGCGGACCTGATCAGCCTGGGGGCTTATGCGGCCGGCTCCAATCCAGCCATTGATGCCGCTATTCGCCTGAAGGAACCCCTGGAGAGTTTCCTTCGGCAGGGAGTCGATCAGGGCGTGACTCCCGCCCAGGCCTGGTCGGGTCTTCAATCGGCCGTGAACGGAGGGAGATCCTCGTGAACACCTTGATTTCAAAACACTCATTCCGGTCACGATGAAACGATTTCGATCCCGAGTCACAGCTCTCAGAGAGCTTCGACAACGTCGCGAAGAGGAAGCACTCCAAGTTCACGCCCGAGCGCTTCGGAACCGTCAGGCAGCCGAAGCGCAGTTTCAGGAGTGCCTAGGAGCCTTATTCCGTCATCAGCAGGAAGTGCAGACCGATTTGATGCGCGGGTGTCCGGCTTCTCGGCTCGCACAACAAGATGGATACCGACTGTTGCTAGAACAACGGTGCCACGAGAGCCGTCAGCAGGTGGTTGAGGCCACCTCTGCGAGCGCAGCGTCACTCCAGGCGGTTCTGCTAAGCCGTCGTGATCGTGAAGTGGTTGAAAAATTCTGTGCTAAGGAGTTGGTCGACCACCAACGTGAGCAGTTGAAGGAAGATCAGAAGAATCTTGATGAAATGGCCTTGCGACGTCGACCGGTCGATTTCGCTGCCCTTGGAAGCTCTCGAAAATTGTGAAATCCATCGCTATTCCCCTCGTCGGATCTCTGGTTGGCGCACTGCTGTATCTGGCTGTCACCGCCGGCTTGATTCTCAAGGGATACAAGCCGCCAGCGCCGCCGCCAGCTAAGGTTGCCAAGGTTGCCGCGGTCGAGGAATCAGAAGGTATTCAAGGGGCACCCTTGGCCGCTAAGTCTGCAGATGAACTCAATGGGACCACCCCTTCCTGGAAATACTACAACACGGACGTCGAGTTCCTCATCGAATACCTCAAGCAGACGAGCAATTCATTCCAGATTCGTCAGAAGGATTTGGACGAGTTGGGTCAACGGTTGGTGGCCGAACGTGCTGAACTAGCGTCCGTGACCCAGTCGGTGGCCCGTTTGCGCGACGACATTGATCGTCAAGTGATCCGGATTCAGGACGACGAGGCCATCAATGTGAAACGATTGGCCAAGACTTACGCGGGTATGGAGCCTTCTAGTGTCGCGAAGATTTTTGCGGAGTTGGACGAAAAGCTCGTCGTGAAGGTCATGAGCCAGATGAAGGACGATCAAAACGCCCCCATTCTTGATGCTTTGACCAAAACCGGTGTCCAAGGGGCAAAACTGGCAGCGGTCTTGTCGGATAAATTGCGACTGGTGCCCACCGGCAAGAAGTCATGAGCACTCTCAGTCCGCTGGGGGTGGAGATGCTGTTGTTTCCAACCGTTGCTGCGGTGTCAGGAGCCGGAGCTCTCGGAGTTCCAGAAAATCTGGATGGAGAGTCTTTGTTTGCGTCGATGGTCACAGGAGCGCTGACGTCAATGCACGGCGATGGGCTTGTCCATCCGCCCTCACCCGTTGGCGAAGCGGCGTTGGTAGCGCTTCCGGTTCAGACAGCGGAGTCTTTCGGGGGAGGGGCTAATGGGGTGGCTCATTCTGCGACGGTCATCGAGAAAACGGTGCCACCAGAACAGGGATTTAGGGTTGTGCAATCACTCGTGGGTTCGGACTTGCGTCCGACACCCGCCTCGTCCCATAGGCCTCACTGGGGTCTGCGACGGGGTGACTGTGCAACCCCGAAGGTTGCGGACGATTCCGAAGCGTCTCTCTGGGCAAATCGAGAACCTAAGGAGGGTCTCAACGATGAAGTGACCTCCGGTGGGTCGAGTCTGGGGATCTCCGAGAATGGAGGTATGCCCACTTGGGCCCGAGTTCCAGAGGTGTTACCCCCTTGGGTTCCCCCTGTGATGACTCCGGTGTCGGAGTCCTCGCTTGTAACGGGTTTTTTAGAGGGTTCGCAACCCTCAGGCCCGCCCTCTCCCTCCGGTCGGAGGCTGTCTCTTCGCACCGTTTTTGGGGTTTCTCCAACTCCATTCCCGCAGGGCTCCTCGTTGGCCGGCCAAACAGCAGCTCAACCTGCTCTCCAGCGGCCCCCCGGCGGCTCGGTCGGCGCCGGAAATCAAACGCCTCAAGAGTCGACAACGCCCATCGCCGCGGACACGACTCCTCCTCCGGAAACGGTTGCAGGAGACTTGCCGTTTCAGGGGCAAGAGCCCAACTGGAAACGCGTTGATTTAGAGACACCGCAGCCCGATCCGATCGGACCCATGGGCCCAGCATCGCGCGGCTCGCGGAGCGAGTGGAAAACATCGGGATCGCCGGTCCCACGTGCCGTTTGCATCGACGTCTCGACCGGGCAATCGCCGTCCGTGGTTACTGCATCGACGGTGCTCTCCGGAGAGTCGCCTTCGGTGCCGCGTGTCGCAGTCATCTCTGGTCCAGGTGAGCCCCTCGAAGAGGGGTCGGCCCGATGGGGTTCGGCGGCTGCGGGACGTTGGTGGTCGCTCTCCAGTCCTGGGTCCATGCCAGAGACTGTGGCTACGGTGTCTGAACCAGCCGCCAAGACGGGCTTCCCGTCGCAGCTTAATGGTCCTGATACAGAGCGACTCGCTAGTGGGTTTCCACAACTGAACATCCAACCAGTCTCAGTCTCGGTTCAAAACCCATCAGTGGCGCTCTCTCCGGTTTCAGGACCGGAGGTCGCCGCACGGGAATGGTTGCCGTCCGGCTTCACGAGGCTGAGACAGTCTTCAGTGGATTCGTGGTCGGATTCTGGTCGAGTCCTAGAACCCGTCTTCCGGTCAATTCCCGCAGCTCCGGCGAAGCTCGGAACCGAAGCGGTGGGTCCCGCTCTGGAAACCCTGCTTTCGAAGGGGACATCATTTGGGGAACAGGTCGCACCGGTCGTGATCGCCGAACCCGCTTCGGGCAGCGGTGGGCAGTCTCTCGAAATTGCCCTTTCAGCCCCCCGCGATGGGGGCACGGAGGAAGTTGTTCCGGAGGCTGTGGGAGTTTTGAAAATGCCGGAGGGGACAAAAAGTTTCCCGCAACCGACGAACTTGCCTCCCTCAAGGTCGGCAGACATTGCCTACGGGGGCTCGGGAGAACCATCCAACAACGCGGCGTTAGACAATGGGGTGGGTTCTGAATCTAACTCAGATAAAAACCCAGAAACCTCAGAAAAACAGGTGTTTCAGGACCGTGCAACCCCATCGGAGAAGAGGGGCGATGCGGAGGTAGGATCGACGCGTAATCGGTCTGGCATGACTCATGCAAGAACCGAAACTGCGATGGCTTCCGATCGATTCCAAACCTCAGTCCCTGAGACTGCGCCCCAGCGGCGCGGAGCCGGGTCTTTGGATTCGGAACCCCTCGGGTCCTTGTCTCTTGCTAGGGACGTCGATCCCTCGATGAGGATGCCGTCCCTCGCTCCTGCGATCAGCGAGCTGAATCCATTTCCTGAGACCGCAGAGGCGGTTGCCCTTCCCCAAGCACGGTCTATCACCCGGCTCTCGGATCAGCTCTCCGGTGAGGTGGTTTTGCTGCAGCGGTTGCGCAATGCATCGATGACGGCGGTCCTTCGGCCCGATGCGGGTTCTGAGTTGCGGGTCGAGCTTCGGCGTCGCGATGGGCGGGTCGAAATTCGAGCCACACTCGAGCGGGGAGATGCACAAGCCATCGCCGAGGGTTGGCCCGAATTGCAGCAACAGCTCCGTACCCAGGGGGTTCATTTGCTCCCTCTGGAGCGAGAGGGCTCTCCGGACTCCTCCAAGGCATCCTCGGATCCCGCCGATGAGCGATCGGCTCATTCCGGAGGGCGAGGGCGCAACCAGCAGCCAGCTCAAGACTCAGCCCCTGAGATGGGTGGCGAGGCGGGGCAGAAGGCTCGATCCCATCAGGCTCGTTCGGCCCAACCCGCCGCCCTCAAGCCTGCTGCCATCAAGCCCGCTCACCGTCCTCTTTTGGAATCCTGGGCCTGAATTTATGAATCTCGATACTTCCAACCGAACCCTCGCCAACTCCTACGAGTCACCTGGTGTCACCGGGTCCACTGCGTTGACCGATCCTTCTGGAGCGCAGATCACCGGTCGTAAGCCCAACCGCACTTTGGGCCAGGATGATTTTTTCAAGCTGATCGCTGCCCAGTTCTCCTACCAGGACCCGCTTAATCCCCAAAAGGACACTGATTTTATCGCTCAGATGGCTCAGTTCAACACGCTGGACCAAACCCGATTAATGCAGGCGGACATCGCCGGTCTGCGCACTCAGTTCAAGGGCTCCCAAGCCAATCAATTCCTAGGGCAATGGGTGTCCCTCCAAGACCCTGCCACCCAGAGGACCGTCGAGGGATTGGTGACTGAGGTGCGATTCAATGGGGGAAATCCGCAGCTCGTCGTTGGCGATGTGCCGTACGACCTGTCCCGAGTGAACATTGTTCGGGCTCCGGAAAGGCCCGATTTGAAGCCTGCAGGATCGGATGCGCCCCCCAAGGCCGACACGTTCCCATCCCTGCCGCTCAGCGGTGCCGAACTCAAACTCCTTCCAAAAAAACTGGGTCAAATCCTTGGCTCGATCGCTCAATAAACGTTCTAAACCTCAGATAAACCTATGCTCAGATCCCTCAATAGCGGCATTAGTGGCCTTCGTTTCCAGCAGGACAAGCTGGATGTCATCGGCAACAACATCGCCAACGTAAACACCGTCGGTTTTCGTGCCGGTCGCGCCCAAGGCGTCGATGTGTTCAGTCAGAGACTCTCGGAGTTCTCCACCAATTCCAGTGCCTCCCAGATCGGTAGTGGTGTCTCCCTAGCGAGTGTCTCCAGCAGTTTCGGCCAGGGTAACATCGATTCGACCGGGCAACCCTACGACATGGCCATCGACGGGAGCGGGTTCTTCCTCGTTCGGGACACCTCCAACAATGCGACCTATGCGACTCGGGCTGGCGATTTTCGTGCCGATGCCAATGGGTTTCTGACCACGTCTGAAGGGATGCGTGTTCAGGGAGAGATTCCTGGGTCACCCGGGGTTTCTAGCGACATCAAAATCACCCTCAACCCGACCGCTCCTGCGCTTCCGGCCGACACCGAAGCGGTCTCGTGGCGCATTGAGTCGAACGGTGATGTAAATCTAACATTGCGAAGCACTTTGGTGCCACCCCCTGCCACCCCCCCAGATCCCCTCAAGATTGCTCAGATCCAAGTCCAAACATTCCGGGACATAAATGGCCTCAGCAAGGTGGGGAACAACCGTTTTGGCAACCTAGCAGCCGCGGGTCCCGTGGGCCTCGGCACCGCAGGACAGGCCGGGCGGGGGCAAGTCCGCTGGCAATCCTTGGAGCAGGCTAATGTCGATCTGGCCACCCAGTTCACAGATTTGATGGTCACCCAGCGCGGCTATCAGGCCAACGCGAAGATCATCACCACCTCGGATGAAATTCTTCAGGAGCTAATCAACCTGAAGCGTTGATGCCCTGACTCAACCTATTTTTCTCGCCATGGCCGCACCCGCCTCAGACAAAAACGACGGTTCAAAATCCGAATCGTCCGGTGGCATCAAGGCGATGCTCCCGTTAATTCTCAACATCGTGCTACTGCCCGTGATGGCCTTCGCGATGACCCAGTATGTGCTTCTGCCACGGTTAAATTCCGCCGCTGCCGCCACCGCACCTGTCGAAGGTGGTCACGATAATAATTCTGCAACTGCTGGGGATTCCTCCCATGGAGATAAGCATGCAGACCCAGCCAGCCATTCGCCGGATTCAGGCAAGGGGGGGCAATCATCGGACGCCGGAGGGCATGGGGGTGGCTCGGACAAGACCGAGATGCTGGATCCAGTCACTGTCAATGTTGCCGGCACGATGGGTTCCCGGCTGGTAATGGCCAAAATCGGCCTTCGTGGCACCCATCCAAAACTGGAGGATCTTGTGAAGATCCGAAGTGCTGATCTTCGCGATGCAGCCTCCTCGTTGCTCTGCACCAAGACCCTTATGGACATCGAGCGCCAGGGATTCCGAATCACCATCAAGGCCGAGTTTAAGAATGCGTTTCTGAGAGTTCTGGGTCCTGGGGTTTTCACGGAGGTCGTGGTGCCTGATTTGGCTGTTCAGTAATTTTTCACCAAGAACCTTATGGCGGACCAGGCTGGATCCATGGGAGATGTGCTCTCCCAATCAGAGGTGGAGCGTCTGCTCCAACAGGTTCAGGAGGAGGAAACCAATACCGTCGTCCTCCAATCGAACGGACGGAGGAGCAATCAGAGCCGTGATTCCATATCGGCCTACGACTTTCGTACGCCGGTCTTCCTCTCGCCCATCGAGCTGCGAAAGCTGCGAATCCATCACGAAGAGTTTATCCAGGCGCTGGCCGCGCGTTTGTCGATTTACTTGCGTGTGGAGTTCAATCTCCAGATGTCCCAGCTGCACACCATCTCCTTCCGGCAATGGTGTGAAAGCCTCGATAGCCCGACACACCTATCCCTCTTCCGGGTGGAACCCTTGCGAGGAATTTGCATCCTAGATATTCCGCCGCGCCTGGGTTTGACCATTGTAGATCGTCTCTTGGGCGGTCCAGGGCACTCGGTGACTAGCAATCGGGAGCTCTCCGAACTGGAGGTGACGCTTCTCGACCAGGTGGTGCTGCTGATGCTCACCGAATGGTGCACCCACTGGGCCAAGTACCGGGACTTGCGACCAGCACTCTTTGGGCACGAGAGCAACGGGCTTTTTCTTCAGGCCGTCGATGCCGATGCGATCATGCTCGTGCTGTCCATCGAGGCGGCAGTCAATGATTGCACGGAGACCATGCAGATCGCGTTTCCCTACTGGACCATCGAGCCCATCGTCCATTTATTGAGTTCCCGGCTGAAACCTGGCCCCGAAGATCTTCCGGACGTGCCTTCAGAGCAGAGTGGGGCCTGGAATTCCCACTATGACAACGCCCCGATGCAAGTCTCCGCTGAGTCCAATGGATTGAAACTCCGGGCCAAGGATGTCGTTGGACTCAGGGTGGGCGATATCGTGCCACTGCCGCCGGAATTTGCCGAACGCGTGCAGGTCAAGCTGGCTTCAGAAAAGCGGTATTATGGTCGTCTCGGAACCGTGGACGGCCGCTGGGCCGTCGAAATCGACCAAATTTCCATCGGATCCAATCCCTGATCTCTTTCTTTCATGAGCCAAACCACCGACCTTTCAATACTGCTGGACGTTCCCGTTGAGGTGAGCGTGCAGCTAGGATCCTGCCAACTGCCGATGCGTGAGGTTCTGAACCTCACCACCGGATCGATCGTTCAGCTCGACAAGGTGGCCGATGCCCCTGTGGACTTGCACGTAAATACCAAGTTGGTGGCCCGAGGTGAGGTGGTCGTGGTTGAGAATCGCTTCGGTATTAAAATCACCGAATTACTCACCTCGCTTTAAGGCTGGGGTTTGATGTTTTTTCCGGGTCTCAGTCGGGTGTCCGGCCATCCTTGGTGGATTGATTTCTCTGACGAAGGGGGCAACCTAAGTTTCATGTTCGGCACCCCATTCTGCCCCATCGGCAGTCCTCTTCGAAGGTTGGCGATTTCTTTGAGTCTGTTGTTCCTGACCTGCTTGGCATCTGCGGCCGAGAATCCGCCGTCGGTGCCTCGGTTCTCCATGAGCTACGTGGACCAATCGGTGGATCCGAAACTCAACTTCTATCAGTTCGCCACCGGTGCCTGGCGCAAGAACAACCCGGTGCCCTCCGACAAATCCCGATGGGCCGGATTCGATGAACTTCAAGAGCGGAACTGGTGGCTGATCCGAGGCATTCTGATGTCCGCAGCCGCCAAAACAAATGAACCCTCCGGTTCTCCCCTGCGGCAGGTGGGTGATTTCTTCACGGCGGCCATGGAAACCAACCGTATTGAGCAGCTGGGTTTTGCTCCATTGGATCCTGAATGGGAGCGCCTGAAGGCGGTCCAGAATCCCGAGTCGGCCATGGCTCTTTTGGCAGATTGGCATTTGCGGGGGATTGGCGCTGGTTTTGGTATGGGGGTTCAGCCTGACGCCAAGAACAGTTCGGTTTATGCCCTTCACCTGATGCAGGGAGGCCTGGGGCTTCCCGACCGGGACTATTATTTGGCCGAGGGGTTTGCTCAGCAGCGGGAGCAGTACCGTCAACACATCACCGCTCAACTGCGGCTTTTGGGCGATAGTCAGTCCGAAGCCCAAGCGTCGGCGGAGGCCGTTCTGAGTCTGGAGACCCGTCTGGCCAAAGTCTGCCGAACACGCACCGAGCTGCGCGATCGGGAGAAGAATTACCACAAGCTTACGCGTGCGGAACTCGATCAGTTGACGCCTCGGTTGCCGTGGGGCTCCTATTTTCAGGCAGCAGGCATCGCTGCGCCCGATACGCTCATCGTGGGTCAACCGGAGTTCTTTCGAGAACTGGACCGGATGGTCACCGAGGTCGAGGAACGTCATTGGTTGGCCTATCTCCGTTGGCATTTGTTGAGCAGTTTGGCCGAGCACCTGCATTCGGCGCCCGCCGACGGAGCGTTTGGATTCTACGGAACCGTTTTACGGGGGCAGCCGCAACCGGAGCCCCGCTGGCAACGTGCCGCCAAGGTGATCGATGGTGCAGTCGGTGAGGCATTGGGTCGGCTCTACGTCGAACAGTATTTTCCGCCGGCGGCGGCGGCTCGGATGTCGGAGATGATCGCCAACCTCCGGGTCGTCTTTCGAGATCGACTCTCCAAGCTGGAATGGATGGGAGAAAGCACCCGCCGTCAGGCTCTTCAGAAATTTGATCGTTTCACCGAAAAAGTGGGGCATCCCAAGAGTTTTCGCGATTACTCCGGCTTGGTGATTCGTCGGGATGACCACCTGGGAAATGTGCTCCGCGCCAACGCCTTTGAATCCGCTCGGGAATTGGCGCGCATCGGAAAGACGGTCGATCGCGCTGAATGGCACATGACTCCGCAGACGGTCAATGCGTACTTCAGCCCGCCGCTCAACGAGATTGTGTTCCCGGCCGGCATTCTTCAGCCGCCTTTTTTCGACCTCGAGATGGATGATGCTGTGAATTACGGAGCCATCGGAGTGGTGATCGGCCATGAGATCACCCATGGGTACGACGATCAGGGGCGCAAGTACGATGCCGAGGGCAACCTGCGGGATTGGTGGACCGAGGCCGACGGAAAGGAATTTGATCGTCGTGCCGCCAAGGTCATTGATCAGTATTCCTCCTACGAGGCGCTACCGGGCAAGCGGGTCAACGGCCGACTCACTTTGGGCGAGAACATTGCCGACCTAGGGGGAACAAGTATCGCTTTTGAGGCCCTTCAGCGGGCCTTGACCAAGGATCCGAGTCATCGCCGGAACATCGACGGTCTGACCCCCGAACAACGGTTCTTCTTAAGTTTGTCGCAGCTGTGGCGGGTCAACTGGCGCGAGGCTGAACTCCAGCGCCGCCTAGTGGTGGACCCGCATTCTCCCGGCCAGTTTCGTGGAATCGGGCCTCATGTGAACCTGTCGGAATTCTACCAGGCCTGGGGCATCACCGAGACCTCGCCCCTTTGGCGAAAGCCTGAAGATCGCGCCAATATCTGGTGATTAATCGGTCATCTTTGCCGTCGCGGGCATACCGCTTCGACGGCCCGAGGGGTTGACTGCGGCTTCTGGGCCGCAGGCCCAGTTCCCGAGCTTACCAGGGTAGGCTGAATGTCTTGACGTAGCTGTAGCCTTTGATGGCTTCGATCACGCCCTCTTTGATGCCCAACCCGCTGTCCTTGATCCCGCCGAAGGGCGAGCTCTCGACTCGAAAGCCGGGCACTTCGTTGATGTTCACCGTGCCGCAACGCAGCGTTTTAATTGCCTTGAGGGCGTGGGCCAAATTGTTGGTCACAACGCCTGAACTCAGGCCGTAGGCGGTCGAGTTGGCGAGAGTGAGCGCATCGTCCAAGTCGCGGACTGTAACGATGGGGGCCAAGGGGCCGAAGCTTTCGCACACCACCATGCGGCAGTCGCGGGGTACTCGGTCGATGACCGTGGGTTGCAGCAACGCCCCATTGCGCTCGCCGCCGATGAGTACCCGCGCGCCCTGAGCCACGGCCTCGTGCACGACCGCCTCCAGCGAGCGGGCCGAAGCCTCGTCGATGACCGTTCCGACCTTGGTTGCCTCATCAAAAGGATTCCCACAGACGTATTCTCGGGTTCGTTCGACCAAGGCCTGTGTAAACACCTCGGCGATGGATTCTTGGACGAGGATGCGTTTGACCGCCGTGCAGCGTTGGCCGGAGTTTCGGTAACTGCCTTCGGCGGCCAGAGTGACGGCCAGGTTCAGGTCCGCGTCTTCTAGGACGATGAGGGGATCATTGCCTCCCAGTTCCAAAACCAGCTTCTTGTAGCCTGCCGTAGCGGCGATCTTCTTTCCGACCGGCACGCTGCCGGTAAAGGCGACCACCTCGACCTCCGGGTGTCCGACCAGCACTTCTGCGATCTCCGAGGTGGGTCCCAGCAGCACGCTCAACATGGGGCCGGGTAGACCTGAAGCGTGAAGCAGTTCGGCAAAACGCAAGGCGACCAGCGGCGTCTTTTCGGAAGGCTTGAGGATGATGGGTGTTCCGGCGGCGATGGCAGGCCCCAGCTTGTGGGCCACCTGGTTCAATGGATGGTTGAACGGAGTGATGGCCACCGCGCAGCGCAACGGTTCTCGCGTGGTGAAAATTTTGCGTGCCTTGCCTTGTGCTGAGATGTCGCACGAGAAGATTTGGCCGTCATCGCGCAAGGCCTCCATGGCGGCGAAGCGGAGAACATCTACCGTTCGCCCAACTTCGTAGCGCGCTTCTCGCAGCGCCAGACCTGTCTCGGAGGTGATGATGCGTGCGAACTCCTCACGCCGACTTTCGAGCGCGCTCCGGGTCTTCTCCAGGATCTCGGACCGCTGGAAGCGGGTGGGGGTGTCCCGGAACGCTGTGGCTGCGGCGATCGCTTCCAGGGCGTGCTGGCGCGAGGCTAAGGTGACCGTGCCCGAGATGGATTGGTCGTAGGGGTTGCGGACGGTGAGCACGGAATCCGAATCGATCGGTTTTCCGGCGACGAGGCTCTTGAGGTTCATCGGTTTGGACAATTCAGGAAAAAGGATTGGGAGCAGTTCACCGGGGAGTCGCTGAGGCTTTCAGGGCCTCAGCAAAAGCCTCCATGAAGCGGGCCAGGACAGACTCAGAATGGTCGAGTGACAGGTAAAGCTTGGTACCCATCGGGTTGAGGAAGATGCCACGAGCCAGCAACTCCAGCATGAGTCGGCCACCGCGGGCCCGGTCGCTGGCCAGCCAAGAGACATGGTCGGTGACTGGGTCTCTTGAGAAGGCTACCTGGCCCAAAGGTCCGTCTCCCAGGATTTGAGCGTTTTCCTCAGCGTTTTGGACGACCGATTGGAGTCCGTCTCGAAAGCGGCGACCGAGGGCGTGCAGTTCGGTATGCATACCCGGTTGCAAGAGGATGTCGAGAGTGGCGAGGGCGGCCGCACAGGACACGGGGTTGCCGCCCGTGGTGGAGGCGCTCCAGACATAGCGGGGGCCTGGTAGTCGTTGTTCTTCCAAGACTTCCATGATTTCGGCCCGGCCTGCAAAGGCCCCAATCGGGAAGCCGCCACCGAGAGCTTTTCCATAAGCCACCAAATCGGGGATCACGCCGTAGTATTCTTGGGCGCCCCCGGGTGCGAGCCGAAAGCCGGTCACCACTTCGTCGAAGATGAGAACGATGCCATGCTGTCGGGTGAGTTCGCGCAAACCCTCCAGAAAACCGGGCCGTGGTTTAAGGCACCGATGCAAGGGTTCCACGATCACTGCTGCCAGCGATGAGGCGTGAGCCTTGAGAATTTGGGTGGTTCCCTCGAGGTCATTGTAGGGCGCGACGAGCACATCGTGTTCGGTCCAGGGGGCACCGGCGCCCGCCGTATCGCAGGTGGGCAAGTTGGTGGGGCGGCTGTGAATCATTCCTGCCACTCCGACCGCATGCTGGCCGTGGTAGGCACCCTCGAATCGCAGGACTTTGGAACGACCGGTCGCGGCATGAGCCACTCGCAGACAAAGCAGGGTGGCCTCGGTGCCCGATGCAACGAAACGGATCCGCTCGGCGCAGGGGCTCACCGAGCAAATTCGCTCCGCTAACTCGATGGAACGTCGGTTCAGTGATGCGAAGTTCAGCCCATCGCGGGCTGCCGTAGTGGCTGCCTCTACCACCTTGGGATGAGCGTGTCCCACCAGCGCTGATCCCCAAGCCATGGTGAAGTCTAGGAATTCTCGACCTTCGGTATCCCAGATTCGAGCACCGCGGCCGCGCTCCGGCACTACTAAGAGTTCCGGAGGGACGCCAAAGTCACCGTTGGAGCCTCCAGGAAAACGGCGGAGGGCTCGAGAGGCCCAACTATCAGAGAGGTGGCTAACAGCAGGTTTAGAGAGCCGTGGTGCCGTTGCAGGTGAAGTCGAAGATGTCGAAGTTCCGTGGGTCGCCCAAAGCTCGGGCTGCGTACTCAGGACGCAGCGGATGGCTGAGGATGAAGGGGACGAGTTCTTCGTATCGCCCGCCGTGCGAGCGGAGACCGCCCTCGATGGCCTTCAGATCGTGGTAGGCGGGGGTTCGACCAATGACCGCATCTCGGCCAGAGCAGACGACCAAGTCGCCCATGCGGTCGGCGGGCAGTTCCATCCGCCGAGCGGCTTGGTCGCGAGGCAGCACTTCGGTGATCCCGGGCAGGGTCGCAACGAAGTCTAGGACCTCGGCCAAAGAGACCGACCGGTCGGTCGGCAGGTGGACTTGAGCGAAGGAACCTAAGGCTCCGTGATGGACGACGTAGGGGTCCGTGATCGGCAGGATGACCCGGAAGCCTTCGCCCCAGCGCGCGTTGAGTTCCGACTCCAGATACACCACGTTGGGTGTCCCGTCGGCCCGCTGCTTGGAGTTCATGCCGTGATCGGCGGTAATTCCCACCACGGCTCCGAGCGAGAGCAATTGTCCGATTTCCGCGTCGATGCTTGCATAGAACGCTAGGGCCTCTGGTGCATCCGGCACGTACTTGTGCTGCATGAAATCAGTGGTGCTGAGGTAGAGGAAATCGGCTCGG
>SXGQ01739834.1_pt1 | contig 22869 bp, 17 predicted proteins | sample 3178371 | NCBI WGS metagenome assembly SXGQ01 (sample SAMN11356859, study PRJNA531348) | freshwater metagenome | isolation source: freshwater sample F1-20 | place: China: Fuxian Lake, Yuxi | collected 2017-12-25 | reverse complement strand
CTGCCCGCACAATTCACCGGCGGCAGCATGAGCGTGATGACAACCTACGACGCGCTGCGGCGGGTTGGCGCTCAGGCACGCGCCGCCCTACTCGCCGCCGCAGCAGATACATGGAATGCCGAGCTCATCACACTGACGACCGACAACGGCGTCGTTCGAGATTCGCGTGGTCGTAGCCTACGTTATGGCGCGCTGGTCGATGCTGCCAATCGGCTATCGCTGCCCGACCCGACCGCTGTCACGCTCAAAGATCCCTCGACCTTCAAATATATCGGTCAGCCGCAGCGCCGACTCGACAGCCCGATCAAGATCACCGGCAGCGCCACCTTTGGCATCGACGTCATGCGACCCGATATGCTGACCGCGGTCATCGCCAGACCGCCAGCGTTCGGCGCCCGCTTGCGCGGATTCGACGCGACGGCGGCCAAGGCCGTCGTCGGTGTCGTCGAGGTTAAGGCCGTACCGAGTGGCGTCGCCGTCATCGCCCAACACACTTACGCAGCACTACGTGGCCGCGATGCACTCGTGATCGACTGGGATACGAGCGGCAGTAAACAACTCTCAAGCGAAGGACTCCGTCAGGAGTGGCGAGCGCTCGCCAAACGCCCGGGATTGGTCGGCAAGAATGTCGGCGATGTCGCGACGGCCTTCCGCTCGGCGACACGCTCGATCGAGGTTGAATACGAATTGCCCTACCTCGCGCATGCCTGCATGGAGCCCTTGAACGCCGTGGCCGAAGTCACCGCCGAGGGCTGTGAGCTTTGGTTAGGCACGCAGTCGCAATCACAAGATGCGCGTTTCGTGGCGGAAGCCTTGGGGATAGCGCTTTCAGAGGTGCGTATCAACACCCTGTTCTTGGGTGGTGGTTTCGGTCGTCGGGCAAGTGCCGTGTCGGACTTTGCTGTCGACGCAGCCCTCGTGGCACAAGGCGTTGGCAAACCGGTCAAGGTGATGTGGACCCGTGAAGACGATATGCGTGGTGGCTACTACCGACCTTTGAGCTTCAACCGCGTCAAGGCAGCCGTCGGGGCCGACGGCATGCCCGTCGCCATTCATCATGTCACTGTCAGCAAACCGGTGCTCGCCAACACGGCTATGGGCAAGATGGCCGTCACCAAAGAGGGTCTTGATCCTTCGACCATCGAAGGGTCCGCTGACATGCCCTATGCGATCCCGAATCTGCGCGTTGAGGTGCACAACACGCGCGAAGCCGTCCCGATTCTCTGGTGGCGATCCGTAGGACATTCCATCACGGGTTTCGTGACCAACAGTGTGGTCGACGAGCTCGCGACGCTTGCAGGCCGGGATCCTTACGAGTACCGACGCGAGCTACTCAAAGAAAAGCCGCGTCATTTGGCAGTGCTGGAGCGCGCCGCAAGCGCAGCAAACTGGGGCATGACGCTCTCGGCGGGACACTTTCACGGTATCGCGCTGCAAGAGAGCTTCGGAAGCATTGTCGCTCAAGTAGCAGAGGTGTCTGTCTCCAACGGCAAGGCGCGAGTACATCGCGTCACTTGCGCGGTCGACTGTGGGCTTGCAGTCAGTCCGAGCCAAGTCGTCGCTCAAATGGAGAGCGGCATTCTCTACGGGCTATCTGCGGCACTTGACGGTGAGATCAACATCGAGGATGGCCGCGTCGTCGAGGGCAACTTCGATGGTTATCGGGTGCTGCGTCTGGTCGACTCGCCGGCGATTGATGTGCACATCGTGACGAGCGGCGGACCTATCGGCGGCATCGGTGAGCCCGGAACACCACCGATCGCACCGGCTGTCTGCAACGCGATCTTTGCTGCCACTGGCCAAAGAATTCGTCGTCTACCGATCAGCAAATCGCTCAGCGCTTAAGGCGCTCCGGCGGCCAGATAATCGACAGCGACGTTCGCAATGGCGCGAGCGGCTAGCGGTATAGCCGACTCATCCACGAGGAAAAGTGGTGAATGGTTAGAAGCGGCTGTCAGCACTTTGTCTGCCGGCGTCACACCGACAAAGAAAAAGAAACTCGGCACTTTCTGCGCAAAAAAAGCGAAATCTTCAGCGCCTGTCACTAACGGTACGGTACGAACGTTCGTCTCGCCTGCGATGCGCTGCAAGGTCGGTACGACTTTGCGAGTCAGGTCCGGGTCGTTGTTCACCACCGGGTTACTGCCGGGGTCGATCTCGAGCGTTGCTGTCGTACCGCTGGCTTCGGCGATGTTCTCGACCATACGCTGCATGCTCTTTAGGATGTCGGCGCGTTGCAATGCATCGAAGGTGCGAATCGTGCCGATCATCTCGACCTCGTCGGGAATGATGTTGTGGCGGATGCCGCCTTTGATGGCACCGACCGTGACGATAGCGGGGTTCGCCGTGATGTCGGTTTGTCGCGAGACGATGGTCTGCAGCGCACCGACCAGCTGCGATGACACGACGATCGGGTCGACACCGCCCCACGGTCTTGCGCCATGAGTTTGGCGACCCTTGACGACGATACGATACGAATCAGACGCCGCCATCAAGGGACCACCGCGATAACCGATCATGCCAGTGCGCATGTTGGCGAAGACATGCAAACCAAACACGGCCTCCGGCTTGTAACGCTCCAGCACGCCTTCTTTGACCATGAGACTCGCACCGCCTTCCTCGCCCACCGGCGCGCCCTCTTCAGCGGGCTGAAAAAGAAAGACGATTTTGCCCGGCAGATCTTCCTTGACGGATGCCAGTGCCTGCGCAACGCCCATCAGAACGGACGTATGCACATCATGACCACAGGCATGCATCACACCGACGGTCTCGTTCCGATACGTCGTCGTGACTTTGGATCGAAACGACAGCGCGTTCTGCTCCATGACGGGTAACGCATCCATGTCGGCTCGCAAGGCGATGACAGGACCCGGCTTGCCACCTTCGAGTACGGCAACGACGCCTGTGATCGCAACACCCGTTTCAACCTGGAGGCCGAGCGAGCGCAAATGCTCAGCGACGATTTTTGATGTACGGACCTCGCGATTCGACAGTTCGGGGTTTTGATGCAGATCGCGGCGCCACTCGATGATCTTTGGCTGCAAGCTCTGCAGTGACGCATCGACCTTGGCATTGATCGACTCTGCCGCAGCGAGTGCCGAGATCGGCAGTAACGACGCGACGACAAAACCCAGCGCCTGGAGCGAACGAGTTGCGAGGTGCTTCATGGCAGGGCGCCTCCCGAGCGCTCAGATTCGGACGAGTTCGAAGATCGACAGCTTACCTTTTCTCTCGCCTAGCGCCAGAAAGCGCCCATCCGGGGACCAGCGCAGGCACGAGGGTTCAGAGTCGCTCAGATGGGCATCGATCGCCGCAGGAAACTTGCCCGGTAACCACAACGATAACCGCCAATCGAGCCCGGCCGTTGCCAAAAAATTACCGCGCGGCTGATAGGCGAGGCATTCGATTCGATCGGTATGACCGGATAATTGCAATGGCGATGAGCCCTCGGGACCTTTTCCGCCGAAGTCCCACACGACCACACGATCGGCTGCAGCGGTGGCGAGATAACGTGAATCACCACTCCAGCCGAGTTGATCGACCTTACCGGGATAGCCGCGCATTTGCGAATCACGACCGGTGGCCAGATACCAAAAGTGCACGGAACCGTCTTGTGTTCCGGCAGCGAGAAACTTGCTGTTGCCGCTGAAAGTCGCCGTGATGCAGGGTGCGGCCCAACGGTAGTACCGGACCGGATAACGCGGTGGCTCGAGTCGATGCACCGCGATGCCGCCGTTGATCGCTGCGGCGAGGTCTCGCCCGCTCTTGTCGAACGAAAGCGCCGCGATTGCCCCTTCAAGAGGCGATAGCTCTTGCTGCAACTCCAAGCGCTCGTTCCAAAGTGAAATCTGCTTGCCCGCTGCGCTCGCAAGCTGCGATCCATCCGGCGAGAACATCACTTGAGTCGTCCACGCCTTCGATGGTTTCTGTCGCGCCAGCACTGTTCCGGAGTCGGCGTCGTAGAGCCGGATCTCACCGTCCTGCCCGCTACTGACGAACAATCCTTGCGTGGGATGCCACGCAACGGCCAGTGCGCCAAGACCGTGGCTGCCAACCTCTCGGACGACGAGCCCGTCTGTGCCGTTCTCGATGCTGCACACCTTGCCCTCACCGCCCGCCACGGCAAGACGACGGCCGTCGATCGACCATGCGATGTCGATGATGTAATCGTCGACATCCACTTTGCCGCGGGGCTCGAGCAATGCCGGTGGTGATTTCACGGCATCACGCGAAGCAGGAATGAAAGCCTGCCTCCAGCTCCTGACGATCCAACTTGCGACCGATGAAAACCAGCGTGTTCACGCGATCGACTCCCGCAGGCCACGGGCGCTCCAGCTGGCCGTCGAACATCATATGCACTCCGTGGAACACATATCGACGCGGCTCACCTTCGATGGATACAACTCCCTTCATTCGAAAGATATCGGCACCGCGACTTTTGAGCAGATAAGAGAGCCAATCATTGAGCTTGCGGGGATCGACCGCGCGCGGATCGGTCAAACCAACAGACGAGATCTCCTCGTCGTGATGATGCGAAGCAAAGCGTCTCTCGGCGATCGGTTTCGCGCCCTCGATGTGCAGGCCGAACTCGATCGGTACATGCTCGACGACCAGAGCGTATCGACCGGCGCTCGCAATCTCGAGGTGGAAGTGACTGCCGTCATGCCCCATGTCGATGCGATAAGTCGTGTTGCCTGGCTGTAAAGTGCTGCCGCACGCGATCTGTTGCCCATCTTCGGCGAACGCACGCACGGCCGGCTCGATGCAGTCCGCGAGTGAGGTGGCAGGCTCCCCCGTCCCAGCGTTCAACAAGGCGACGGCCAAACCGCCCTCGTGTGTATGCTCGTGGCCATGATGTTCGTGGTGGCCATGATGTTCGTGGTGGCCATGATGTTCGTGGTGGCTGTGATGCTCGTGCGTATCACCGCCCGTTCGCAGCTCATGGCGCCCGGCCGCCAAATCGTAGAGCCCAGCCCACTCGAACGGATATTGCGGCTCCAAGAATGCTGTATCCACCGCCAACGCCCGATCGAGGTCGAACGCTCCGACATCGAGCACGCGCTCGATTGGCACATCGGCGTTGCGAGTCCGGAAAATTTTCGCGGTCCCATTGATCGCGCGGATACGGCGCTCGACGCGCTCGAGTTCTGCCTCACTCACGAGATCGACCTTGTTGAGCAGAATCACATCCGCGAAAGCGACTTGCTCGCCGGGCTCTTTCATCTCATCGAGATGCTTCTCGATGTGATGGGCATCAATGACAGTGACGATGGCGTCAAGCAGAAACTGCTGCTTGAACTCGTCGTCTAGAAAAAAAGTTTGTGCAACGGGGCCTGGATCCGCCATACCCGTCGTCTCGACGATGATGTAGTCGAACTTGTCGCGACGCTTGAGCAGCTGTCCCAGTATGCGCAGCAGGTCACCGCGGACGGTGCAGCAGATGCACCCGTTGTTGGTTTCGAAGATTTCTTCTTCAGCACCGATGACGAGCTGATGATCGATGCCGACCTCACCGAATTCGTTTTCGATGACCGCGATCCGCTTGCCATGATTCTCGGAGAGAATACGATTGAGCAACGTGGTCTTTCCAGACCCCAAAAATCCCGTCAAGACGGTGACGGGCACCCGATCCGTGGTAGCCATATAGTGACGCATGATAACGTACGGCATGACCAAAACCGGCGAGTCGCACGTCGCTCCTCACGATCACCAGAGCTGCATCCAGCACGCTCTCGACACCGCCGCCAACCTCTGTGTGAAACGCGGACTCAACCTGACTCCGATCCGCCGGCGGGTGCTCGAGATCGTGTGGCGATCACATGAACCGATTGGTGCCTACCAGATCTTGGCGGAACTCGCCAAAGAGCGAGACAAAGCGGCTCCGCCGACCGTCTACCGCGCGCTCGACTTTTTGATCGAAGCCGGTCTCGTGCACCGTATCGATTCGCTCAATGCTTTTGTGGGCTGTGGCGAACCCAGCCAGCCGCATATCGCCCAGTTCATCGTGTGTCGTCGCTGCCATCGGGTCGCCGAGATCGACGATCCAACGATCAACGCCCTGCTGACCGAGTGCTCCCGGGAAATCGGTTTTCGCATCGAGCCGAGCTCGCTCGAACTCAAAGGGCTATGTAGCGATTGCGAGGCTGCGGGGTCGTAACGGAACAGCCCTAGCGGGCGATCAAAAAGATGCCGCCAAGCAGCAACACCACGCCAACCAGCCGCGTGGTATCGACAGGTTCGCGCGCGAAACCAAGCAGTCCGTAGTGATCGACGATGATCGAGGCGATCATCTGACCGCCCACCGTCAAGGCCAGCAGCAACAACGCACCGAGTCGCGGCCCCGTGAAGGTAGCTGTTGCCACATACGCGGCACCGAGCGTCCCGCCGAGCCATGCCCACCAGGGCACAGCGGAGAACTGCTCGCGTGACGGCCAATCGACGCGAAAAGCCGTCAGCAACAAGACAAGCAAGAGGGTGCCTACGAGGAAGTTGCCGAGGGCGGCGAGTGGCGCGCTACCGAGGGCTCGACTGACCGCCATGTTGAAAGCGACCTGCACAACGAGTCCTGCACCCACCATCAGAGCGAGAACCATGGAAACGGTTTTCATTGACACCCCTGTCGCAACCAGCGCCTTGAGACCCAATCACGAAGCGCGCGGTAACGGGCGATGCGCAAAATCAGCAACCAGAAAACACGTTTCCGCCACGGCACCGGCCGTGGCGGAATCGCTTGAGAGACCACCGCAGAGACATCCTCGTGCATGACGAGGAGCATATCCTGCTTAGAAGGTGTATCGCATCGTCAAACCCCAGGTCGTCAAGCGCGGGTGCGACACGGTGTAACGAAACGGAAAGAACGTGCCGCCCGAAATCGTTCCGTTTGGCAGGGTGTTGCTGAAGAAAACGTCGCGGAAGGCGCCCGTCGGGGCATCCTCACCCGTCAAATTACGTCCCCACAATTCGAGCGACCAGGTATCAGCACGCAGACCCATGCTGGCATTGACCGAAGTGGCACTCGGGACGATGGTTTGGTTTGACGCATCAGCAAACTGCTTGCCACGGTGCGCGAGATCGGCTCTGAAAAACCAGTCACGATCAGCTGTGACCGCTTGCGAGAACTGAAAGCCCGCGCTCGCTTGTACCTTCGACGTGCGCAGGATTTGATTGCCAGAAATGTCGCCAGTCGGCGCATAGGTCGGAAAATCGATAAAACTGTCGACCCGCGCCTTGTCGTACTTCGGATCCGCATAGGAGACACCGAGGTTCAGATCGAGCCCGCGAAGCGGACGGGCAACCACCGAGAACTCCAAGCCGTCGATCGACGCGTCACCCGCATTCACGTTGATGCCGGTCGGCGTGACGATATCCTGACCGCCGATATTCGAGACTACTTGCGGAATGACGATATCCGACCACTCGAGATGATAGATATCGAGTTCGATACCGAGACGACGATCAAAGTATTCGGACTTCACGCCGAACTCGTAACTCATCAGAGTTTCGGCGTCAAAAGCACCGGGCAGCGTCACATCCACTGTTGGCGCACTCAGCAGACGCACCGTGGTCGGATCGAAATCGCCGGATTTCTCCGAGTGGGCAACAGCGAGATAGGTGGTGACGTTGTCGACCGGCTTGAATCGCAAGGTACCGCGCCAACTCAGCAACTCCCAGGTCTCGTCGCCCTGAGCGTTGGTGCGAATATCCTTGAACGAACGATTCTCCTCGGTGTAACGCGCATCGACTGACCCCGTGAACTTGTCGGTGAAGTCATACTCGATTGCCGCGAACACGGCGGGTGCGTCCGCATTCTCGAAAAACACATCATCACCACGACCGCCCCCACGCGGGTCGGTGAAATACGGCAGGAATGCCGCGTTGCCGGCGCCGGCTGCGAAATCGCGTACCGTCGTCGGGCCCAGCGCCGTGCAGGCGAGGCAGAAAGAATAGAAGTCGGCAGGCAATGCGGCCGTGGCGACGACGCCCTGTACGCCCTCGGTTGACTCGCGATCGTAGTAGTACGCTCCCACCGTATAACGTAGTGCGGCCTCTCGGTCGCTGGCGTAGCGAATCTCCTGACTCACCTCTTGAACCTCGACGCCGCCACCGAGCTGCAGCAGTCCGGTGCTGAACTGTTTGGTGGGGCCCGTGACAAGGCCAAGTCCTGGGATGGTCCGTGTCGGTGTCGGCTGGTACGTATAGATGAGCGGCAAAGACGAACTTCGGTTGCCGTCGACGACGTAACCCTGGGTGACACGCGAGTAACCCGAGATCGCATCGAGCGTAGCGCCACCGTCCAGATCCCAGTGCAACTTGAGGTTACCTCGCGAAACATGGCGCTTTTCACCGGTCGCACCACTCTCGACCTGTAACGAATCCTGATCCACCGAAGGTAGCTCGCCGCAGTAGTTCAGCAAGCGACTCGACCGTGGCGCAGCGACCCCCAAGTTGAGGTCGCGCACACGACGATCCTCGCAATTGGCGGCCACGGAGTTGGCAGCCGCGGAGGCGATACGATCGTCGGAGATATAAAGCCCGAGTTGAGCCTCGAAGGTATCGCTCGCTGCCCAGGTCAAAGAACCGTTGAGCGTGCGGTAACGATAGCCGCCAATGTCCTCGCGACGGGCGCTGCCGCGGTACTGGTTCTCGTAAGAACCATCCCACTCATCCTGCGTCACCGACAATCGCCCGGAGAGACCGGCTGCGGTCAACGGTCCACTCACGGTCAGCGCTGCGAGACGCTTGCCATCGTTGCCAACCGTGACGGTCGCCTTGCCAGAGGCTTTGTTACTTGGACGCGCCGTCACGTAGTTAATGGCGCCGCTGAACGCGTTGCGCCCGTACAGCGCCGCCTGCGGGCCTTTGACTACCTCGATGCGCTCGAGGTCGAGCTGGTTGAAGTTGATGCCTTCTCGCCCTGCGACATAAACACCATCGAGGAAAATCGCCGTGTTCAGCTCACCGAAAATGTCGATCGGTGCGACGCCGCGAATCACCGGCGCCGGTAGGAACTCACCGAGCACGTTCGAGAAGGTCAGACCCGGCGTGAAGGCGGCAACATCATCGAGGTTGGCGATGCCGCGTGCCTGGATCGACTCGGCGGTAAAGGCCGTGATCGCAAGCGGAACGTCGAGGAGCTGCTCGCTGGTTTTGCGAGCCGTGACCACGATTTCCTCAAGAACCGCAACGTCAGCCTCCGCAGCAGCCGTTTGCTGTGCGAGGACCGGCGCACCCGCAGCAACAGCGAGCAGGGCGACCATCGGAGCCGCGACAAGACCGCGGGGTGAACGTGTTTGTTTCATGATTTAGCTCCCTCAACATTCATGCACTTGTGTTTTAGGTTTCGCTGTGCGAAACGTTGCCCCGTCCCTGACACCGCCGTCCAACCGGGGGCGCTGATTGGAACACGGATATACGCTCCAAGGCCCTGTTAAATAAGACTAATTCTCAATTAAGAGCCCTTAATCGACCAACCAGCGGTCGTTTTGGCGCCCGAGGATATTCAAGCCATGCGCAAAAAAACCTCCTCCAACATCGACCGGCGCGCCCTGCTCACCGGAGTCGCAGCCGCCAGCGTCGCAGCGGCGACGGCTACCGCGACTAGCCCCGGCGCACCCGCCGCGAGCGGAGCAGGCGCCCGATCGATCGCGGTCGCACAGGGTGGCTCCTACGAAAAGCTAACGCTCAAGCAGGACTTCATCAACGTCGCCGCCATTCAATCGCAACTTTATTCCGTCGATCTGCGCGATAAAACCGCCACCAACTTACGCAACCTTCAGCGTGTGTTGCGTCTGATCGATCTTGCCCAGAACTCCCCCGAAGAATGGAACGGCGAACGCCGTTGGGGATCCAAAGTCGATCTCATCTGCATGCACGAGTTCCCCATCCAGGGATTCCAGCCATGGACTCGCAAGGAACTCAACCAGATCGCCTACGAGCTGCCAGGACCTGAGTCTGAAGCCATCGGTGAGCGCGCAAAGCGTTACGGCTGTTACATCTCTTTCGGCTGTTACGCCAAAGAAAAAGACTGGCCGGATCATGTGATCAACATGTCGGTATTGGTGGGCCCGGATGGGAAGATCGTCAGCAAGCAATGGAAAGCGCGCAACATCTTAGGGCTGTTCGGTGATGGTGCATTGATCGGCACCACTGTCTATGACGTGCTCGATCGATATGTCGACATGTATGGCTGGGATGCCGTGCTTCCGGTTGCGCGCACCGATATCGGTAACATCGCCATCACCGCTGTCGGCGCAGAACCGATGCTCTATACCTGTTTAGGTTTGAAAGGCGCCGAGATTCTGGTGTTGTCCGTGACGGGTGGCAGCAACGCCGAATCGGCGATCGCGACGGCTCGCGCGAATCGTCTGTACACCGTTGGAGTGGGTAATGCGGTCTCGCCCAACAATATCGGCTTTCCGGAATCGTCCGGGACTCGTGACGAGGGAACCGTTATCGTCGATCCGCGCGGGACGGTGCTCGCCAAAACAGACAATCACCACGAAGACATCATCACTGCACGAATCCCGATCGCGGATTTTCGCAAGACCCGACGTGTGCAAGAACTGCCGATGGCGCTGATGCTGCCGGTATTCCAGCAGTATCAGCCCACGTTCCAACCGAATGCCTTCATGGACAAGCTGCCAGCGACTTACCAAGAGGCTGGCGAACTCGTGCGCAAGCGCATGTCGATGAAGTCGGGCAGCTAAGCGATGTCGGATAACACGGCCATCAGCGCGGCTCTCGCCGATTTGCAAACCAAGGTAGGTCAGGAAATCCATGTCAGCGACTGGATGCTGATCACCCAAGATCGCATCAACCAGTTCGCCAAGGCGACGGACGATCATCAATGGATACACACTGACGCCGAACGTGCCGCCAAAGAATCTCCATACGGCAAAGCGATCGCGCACGGCTACCTCACCCTGTCTCTGCTGGTACCGTTGCGCGGACTCGTGGATGAGAGCAAGCCCTATGCGCCTGGTGTGCACAGCGTGATCAACTACGGCCTCAATAAATTACGATTCCCGAACGCCGTTCGCGTCGACTCGCGCATCCGAGGTCGCTTCACACTGGTAGCCGTCGAGCCGGTGGCAGCAGCGGTATTGCAAATCACCGAGCAATACCAAGTCGAGATCGAAGGTGAGACCAAACCCGCATGCATCGCCGAGACCGTGATGCGGCTCTTCTTCTGAAGGCGCTCCGAGTATGTCGGCCGTTTTCTTAGATTACTCGACCGTCGACGACGGTGATCTCGATCCGACTACGTTGCAAGCCAGTGCGCCGGGTCTGCGATTACTGCCCAACACACCGCAACCGGACGTCGTTGATGCCATACGGGACTGCGAGATTGTGTTACTCAACAAACTCAAGATCACCTCCGAAGTGATCGCGGCATCTCCGAAATTGCGACTAATCGCTCTTTCGGCGACTGGTACGAACAATATCGATCTCGTCGCCGCCGCTGAGCGAGATATCGCCGTGTGCAATATCCGTGACTATTGCACCGTGTCGGTCGTGCAGCATGCGCTCGGTACGCTGCTGATGCTCACACATCGCTTGCGCGAATATTCGCAAATGGCGGTTGATGGCACATGGTCTCGCAGTCAGCATTTCACGCTACTGTCCCATCCGATTCGAGAGCTGCACGGGTTGACACTCGGCATCGTAGGTCACGGCGTGCTCGGTCAAGCGTTTGCCAATGCCTGTCAAAATGCGCTCGGCATGAAACTGCTGATCGCCAATCGTCCAGGTGAGACGGCGCAAGCCGGGCGAGTCGATCTTGATGAGATGCTCCGACAGGCGGATGTCGTCTCGCTGCACTGCCCCTTGACCGAACAAACCCGCCATCTGCTCGACACCCGACGTCTCTCGCTCATGAAGCGCGATGCGATCCTCATCAATACGGCCCGTGGCGCGCTCGTCGATCTCGAGGCGCTCGCGGCAGCACTGCGTGCTGGCCGCCTTGGCGGCGCCGCTATCGACGTGCTCCCGGCAGAACCGCCCGTGTCCGGGAGTCCGCTGTTCGCCAAGGATCTGCGTAATCTCATCGTGACACCCCACACGGCTTGGGCCGCGCGTGAGGCTAGGCAGCGCTGCCTCGATGAAATCGCCGCTAATATTCTCGATTGGCGCCGCGGCGGTCGACGCGGTCGGGTGATCTGATCATGACGAATCGGTGTCGGTAATACGTCCTCACGGGAGTTACCGTCTCGCTGAGCGTCGGGAATAGGCTAAAATCCGCCCCCCGACTCGCCGGGTATTCTTTGATCAGCAGGCCTCTCATCATGCCCACCGTAACCCGGTTCCGACTGACTTTGCTCGCCGTCACTCTCGCGCTGACTGCGTGCGCCGAGTCTCCTGCCCCTGGCGGCGCACGACCGGGTGGCAGCTTCGGTGGTCCAGGTAGTCCGGGCGGGGCGCCGCCCGCTGTCGTCACCGGTAAGATGGAGACACGTCCCTTCGGCGTCGTGATCGAGGCCGTCGGCACGGCGCTCGCCAAAGAATCTGTCGAGGTCACCTCAAAATCGACCAATACGATCACGGCCATTCGCTTCACCGAGGGCCAGCGTGTTGCAACCGGTGCCGTGCTCGTGGAATTCGACCGCGCACAAACCGCAGCCGCACTCGCCGAGGCCGAAGCCAACTTGATCGAAAGCCGCAACCAGTTCAATCGCGGTCGTGATCTGTCGGTGACACAGGCGCTGTCCAAAGCACAGCTCGATCAACTCGAAACGGCCGTCAAAACAGACGAGGCGCGTGCGAGCGCAGCGAGGGCGCGACTAGCCGACACGGTGATCCGTGCGCCGTTCGCCGGCCGCACGGGCTTTCGTCGCGTTTCGCCGGGTGGTCTCGTCAACCCAGGTAGCGTCATCACCACGCTGGATGACACCTCGGTCATCAAGCTCGAGTTCTCGGTATCGCAGACCTATCTCAACGATCTCCAGCCGGGACTCACCGTCGAAGCCGTGGCTGAAGGGTTGGGCGAGCGTGTGTTCACCGGCAAGATCAGCGCGATCGACTCGCGTATCGATCCGGTGACTCGGTCGGTCACGGTGCGCGCCGAGCTGCCGAACTCCGACGGCGATATCAAACCTGGGCTTTTCATGAAGGTACGCGTACGCGGCACCGAGAAACCGACCTTGATGATCCCGGAAGAAGCTTTGGTACCGGAACAAGGTCGCACCTACGTCTTCGTGGTCGAAGACGGCGAAGCGAAACGCCGTGAGGTGAGCATCGGCGGTCGTGAACCGGGTAGCGTCGCCGTCACGAGTGGACTCGCCGGTAACGAAACGCTCATCGTCGAGGGGATGCAGCGTATCCGCGACGGCGCTCGCGTGGCGGCAACGGCGCGCTCATGAATATCTCGGAGTTTTGCGTTCGTCGTCCCGTTTTTGCGACGGTGTTGAGTGCGCTACTCGTTATCTTCGGACTCGTCGCGCTCGACCGATTGCCGTTGCGTGAGTATCCCGACATCAATCGCCCGGTTGTCTCGATCGAGACGACTTATCGCGGCGCGTCAGCCAACGTGGTCGAGAACAAGATCACCCAGGTAATCGAGGATCGTATCGCGGGCATCGAAGGCGTCCTGAAGATCGAGTCGGATAGTCGTGACGAGCGCTCGAGTATCCGTATCGAATTCGACGTCGAGCGCGACATCGACGCAGCGGCCAACGATATCCGCGACCGTATTTCGCGCGTTCTGCAACAACTTCCGCCAGAGGCAGATCCGCCGCAGATCGCCAAGTCGGATTCGACCGCCGAGGCGGTCATGTTCCTAAGTTTCAACTCGGAGAACATGACTGAGCTCGAGGTCACCGATTATGCCGAGCGATACATCGTGGATCGTTTATCCACAGTGCCGGGTGTCGCGCGTGCCTCGCTCAGTGGCGCGCGCCGGGCAGCGATGCGCGTCTGGATTGATCGACAGTCGCTCGCCGCTCGCTCGCTCACCGTCAGCGACATCGAATCGGCACTACGCCGCGAGAATATCGAATTGCCTGCAGGTCGTATCGAATCGATCCAGCGCGAATTCTCGCTACGCACCGAGGTCGGGCTCGACGACGAAAATGATTTCCGTAATCTCGTGATCGGCAAAGGCCCTGAAGGTCATCTGGTCCGTCTCGGCGAGGTCGCCCAAGTCCGTCTCGAGGCCGAGAACGATCGTTCCCTGTTCCGCACCAACGGTCGTGCCGGTGTCGGCATCGGCATCGAGGCGCAGTCGAAGGCCAATGTGCTCGAACTCGTGCAAGGCGTGCGCGCTGAGGTCGATCGCATCCAAGCGGACCTGCCCGAAGGGGCCGCGATCGTCGTCAACGTGGATAACGGTGTCGCGATCGAAGCGGCGTTGCGCGAAGTCTTGATCGCCGTGATCTTCGCGTTCGTGTCGGTGCTGATCGTGATTTACGGCTTCCTCGGCACGCTGCGTACGACCATCATCCCGGCCGTGACCATCCCCGTGTCCGTCATCGCCGGTTTCATGGCGGTTTACGCGCTCGACTACTCCATTAACGTGCTGACCCTGCTCGGTATCGTGCTTGCCATCGGTCTCGTCGTCGACGACTCCATCGTCGTGCTGGAGAACATCCATCGCCGCGCAGAGCTCGACGAACCGCAGATGGTGGCTGCAATCCGCGGCAGCCGCGAAATCGGTTTCGCGGTGATCGCGACTACGCTCACCCTGGTTGCCGTGTTCGTGCCGATCTCGTTCCTGCCGGGTGACGTCGGCCGCTTGTTCCGCGAATTCGGTCTCACGCTTGCCGCTGCGGTCTTGTTCTCCGCGCTCGTGGCTTTGACTCTCACGCCCATGCTCGCATCGCGTCTTCCGCCCGAGCGCGACATGAAGCACGGCCGATTCGCAAAAGCCGTCGAACGTTTCTTCAAAAAACTCGCTGACATTTACGAGCGACGCCTGCGACAACTCAACCGTCGCCCGCTGTTGATCGTCAGTTCCGTGCTGGGCTTGAGTCTGCTCGGGTTGCTGACGTTCCGCGCGATTCCCGAGGAGTTCGCACCGAGTGCCGATGTCGGGCGTATCTTCATCACATTGCAGGCACCCGAGGGCTCAAGTTTCGAATACACCGCTGAATACGGTCGCAAGCTGGAAACGATCGTCAACCAACAAATGCAGTTCGGCGATATCCAACGCGTTTCGCTGCGTGTACCCGGTGGTTGGGGCGGCGGCGGTGAAGTGACAACCGCGCGAGTCATCATGGTGCTCAAACCCTGGAACGAGCGCGAACGCTCTGCGCAAGACATCGCGGGCGTATTACGCAAGGAGCTCGCGAGTCTGGCCGGCGTGCGCGCGACCGCCATCCTGCCGGGTGCGCTGCGAGGTGGTTTCGGTTCACCTGTACAAGCCGTGATCGGTGGGCCGGACTACGAGAGTCTTGCCAAATGGTCGGATCAACTCGTCGCTCTCGCCGAGAAAAATCCGGGGCTTACGGGTGTCGAGAGCAACTACCGCCCCCGCAAACCACAGATCAAAGTAGCCATTGATCGCGATCGTGCGGCGGATCTCGGTGTCTCGCTGCAAACGGTCGGACGCACGCTCGAAACGATGCTTGGTTCACGCATCGTGACGACTTTTATCGATCGGGGTCGCGAATATAACGTCGTGCTGCAGGGCCGCCCCGATGAGCGCGCCACGACGACAGATCTCACCAATCTGCAGGTTCGCTCCGATCGCACCGGCGAACTCGTGCCGTTATCGAGTATCGTCCGATTGACCGAGACAGCGAGTGCCACCGAACTTAGCCGATTCAATCGTCTGCGTGCCGTCGAGATTCGTGCGGATCTCGCTGAGGAGTACACGATGGGCGAGGCTGTCGAGTGGTTTGAGGAAACCGTGCGCAAAGAACTGCCCGCGGGCGCCACTTTGATGTGGGACGGTGAATCTGCCGACTACGTTCGCAGCGGCGGCCAACTGTGGATCACGCTGTTATTCGCAGTGGTGATCGTATTCCTGGTGCTCGCCGCCCAGTTCGAGAGCTTTGTACACCCGGCGATCATCATGGTCACCGTTCCGCTCGCCATGCTCGGTGCCGTGTTCGGGCTGAAAGTTCACGGCATGAGCATCAATATCTTCAGTCAGATCGCTGTTGTGATGTTGATCGGCATTGCCGCTAAAAACGGCGTGCTAATTGTCGAATTTGCCAACCAATTACGCGATCGCGGCAAAGAATTCCACGAAGCGATCATCGAGGCTTCGGTAACACGCTTGCGGCCCGTCTTGATGACGAGCTTGTGCACGGCTTTTGGTGCTATCCCTTTTCTGTTGGCAACGGGTGCAGGTGCAGAGCAGCGACTGCCGATCGGCATTGTCGTGTTCTATGGAACGATTGTCTCGGTCTTCTTGACGCTCTTCGTGGTACCGGCTGTTTATTCGCTCGTTGCCAAGCGCACCAAACCGAGTGATCACACGACTCGTCTGGTTGATCGTCTACTCGGTGCCACCACCGAGGAACGTGCCGCCAAACTCTAAGCACGATCAGCCAGGCGCGGCGCACTCACTTCAGAAAGTCGGATTGGGCAGGGTGTGGAAGGCGTGTCGCAAACTATCGCCCCAGCCAGAGCGGATCATGCGGAAGTATTCGTCCTCGGCCGTGATGCTGCGGTGTAGCTGAACTTTCAGGGCATCGCGGCGCACGCAGATCAGATCAAGCGGCAGCCCGACAGACAAATTGGAACGGATCGTCGAGTCCATCGAGATCAACGCACACTTGGTGGCCTCGGCGATGCTCGAAGACCGCGTGATAACTCGGTCGAGGATCGGCTTGCCGTACTTCGACTCACCGATCTGGAAATACGGCGTGTCTTCGGTCGCTTCGATGAAGTTGCCGGCGGCGTAGACGTGAAACAGTCTCGGTGCTTCGCCTCGAATCTGACCACCGAGTATGAAGGCCGCATTGAAGTCAATGCCGTGTTCCTTCAACGAGGCGGCATCACGATGATGTACGGCGCGCAAGGTCTCACCAACCAACGCCGCTGCCTCGAACGCGCTTTTGACACTGAAGAGACTGCGAGCGTTCGCTTGGGCAATACACTCGTGCAATTCGTGCACGACCGCTTGCGAGACAGCAAGGTTGCCGGAGGTCATCAAAACGAGTACGCGATCGCCCGAACGCTCGAACGCGTGCATCTTACGAAAAGTGTTGACGTGATCAACACCGGCGTTGGTGCGCGAGTCCGAAAGAAAGACGAGGCCGGTATCGAGTAGCGTGGCGACGCAATAAGTCATGACTGATTCTACTGTGTTACTGCTGGGCCTGTCGTTGTTGCAGCAAACGTGGTCGCGGCGCAGCGCTACGGCGCGGTACCTCATCGGACGATACCGCGACCGTGGCCGCCATGGTTTCCGCGCCACCACCACGACGGACGCCTCGCACGGGACAAGCGTCGAGATAATCGCGCCCGACAGCGAGGCGGCAATGATGAGAACCGCCCGGGACACCGTTCGTGACGTCGACGGCGAACCAGCGTTGCGACTCGTTCAACCATACGTCGACCCAAGCATGACTTGCGATGTGATCGTCGCGCTCGGTCAACAGATAGCCACTCACGTATCGCGCTGGCACACCGAGGTTACGGCAGCAAGCGAGCATGATGTGCGCGTGATCCTGGCAAACACCACGACGTAATGCGAAAACACCGGCTGCGGAGTCCGATACGTCAGTCGAGCCGGGCACGTATTCAACGTGCTCACGAATCGTCTCAGCCAGAGCCAATACCTCGTCTCGTTCGAGCGGATGCTTCCCAAAGCACTGCGCGAAAGACCGCAGCGCGTCATCGGCCCGCGTCAATGTCGTTTCCGGCAGATACACCAACGGCGACAAACGACCTCGGTTCGAGGGAGTTGCATCAGCGACCGACTCCGTTTCGACGGTTCCGTTGACATGGATTCGAATCTCGACATGCGGCTCGTCGATCGTGAGCAAGTGCATCACATTGCCGTGCGCATCGACTTGCTCGGATTTCTGTCCAGGTGTTTGCAGCTGCCAGTTCAATACTCGTTGGCCGGCCTCGGTGCGTGGCGTTAACCGCAGACTCTGAACGCTGTGGTTGACGGGCCGATCGTAACGATAGATCGTTTCGTGTTCGATATGCAGCAACATCTCAGACCGTAGCCTCGGACAGAAGAAAGTCGTGAGCGATGCGTGCGCCAAGATCGCTGGTTCGAGACAAGAAGCTGGCAAGGTATCCGCGAACACCAACATCCAGCACTTCGTCGATACGCCCATATTGCAGAGCCGCCTGGATCTCGCCGGAACGGCGCGTGGTTTCGCCTGATCGCGCATTGGCGACTCTTACCAGCGTCTGGTGAACGCGATGTGTGCAATGCCGTAAAGAGCGCGGCATGGCCTCGTGAAAGATCAAAAGCTCGGCGACCCGTCGCGGTGTAATGAGATCGCGATACACTTTTCGGTAGACCTCGAATGCCGATACGGATCGCAACAAGGCGCTCCACTCGTAATAGTCGACCGCGGCATCGGGCGCGGCCGCATCGGGCATCAGGAGTTCAAAACGGGCGTCGAGGATGCGCGCCGTGTTGTCCGCACGCTCGAGATAAGTGCCGAGCAAGGTGAACTCGAGTGCCTCGTCATGCAACATCGTACCTTGGATGACACCTCGCGCCAGGTGCGATCTGAACTTGACCCATTCGAAAAAATCACCGGTATTTTGTCTACGAACCGCAACGCGCTTGTGGCGCTTCAGCTCAAGCCACGTCGCGTTCAGCGTTTCCCAGGTCTCGGAGGTCAGCGTGCCACGAACAGCGTGCGCGTTTTCCCGCGCCCGATCGAGACAGCGTTCGATGCTGCCTGGGTTGGCGTGCTCGAACGTAATCCATTCACTGGCGGCATCTTGGGTGATGGTGTCACGAGCAGCGAGATAGGCATCGATCTGACCGACTGTCGCGAGCGTTGAAGCCCATCGCTTGCGAGTGATGTCTTCCTCTTGGCGCAGCAGCGTCATGCGGCAATTCACATCCAACATACGCGCAAGATTTTCGGCTCGCTCGGTGTATCTCGCCATCCAATACAAATGATCTGCTGTGCGGCTCAGCATAATGCGCGCTCGAGCACCCACGTATCTTTGGTGCCACCCCCCTGCGACGAGTTTACGACCAGCGACCCTTCGCGCAGCGCGACCCGCGTCAATCCGCCCGGAACCATCGTCACATCGCGCCCAGAGAGCACGAAGGGACGCAGATCGACGTGACGGGGCGCCAAGCCCGCTTCGACGAAGGTGGGACAGGCGGATAACGCCAGCGTGGGCTGTGCGATGTAGCGGGCGGGATCGGCGAGGATGCGCAAACGAAACGCTTCGATCTCTGCCTGTGTTGCCAAAGGTCCGATCAACATGCCGTAGCCCCCCGCGCCGTGCACCTCTTTGACGACGAGATCCGACAGATTGGCGAGCACGTGCTCGAGATCCTCTTCGCGACGCAGAATCCAAGTCGGCACGTTTTGCAGGATCGGCTCTTCGCCAAGATAGAAGCGAACCATCTCCGGTACATAAGGATAGGTCGATTTATCATCGGCGATCCCCGTGCCGATCGCATTGGAAATGACGACACGGCCGGCGCGATACGCCGTGAGCAAGCCGGGTACGCCGAGCATGGAATCAGGACGAAAGGCGAGCGGATCCAGAAAATCATCGTCCACGCGCCGATAAATGATATCGACACGGCGCGGACCTTGAGTCGTACGCATGTAGACGATCTCGTCGTCGACGAATAAATCCTGCCCTTCGACGAGCTCGATACCCATCTGCTGCGCGAGAAATGCATGCTCGAAGTAGGCACTGTTGTGGGCGCCCGGTGTCAGCAGCACCACCACCGGATCACGCACGCCAGATGGCGCCACGCTACGCAGGGTTTCGAGTAACAAATCGGGATAGTGCTCGACCGGCGACACCGAGTAGCGCGCGAACAGCTCGGGAAACAATCGCATCATCGCTTTACGATCTTCGAGCATGTACGACACACCCGACGGGACACGCAAATTGTCCTCGAGGACGTAATACTCGCCCTGGCCTGCGCGCACGAGATCGATACCGGCGATATGTGCATACACGTCCATGGGCAAATCGATGCCTTGCATCTCAGGTCGGTATTGCACGTTGCAAAGTACCTGCTCGGCGGGGATGCGCGCTGCGCGCAGAATCTCCTGATCGTGATACACGTCGTGCAGGAACGCGTTGAGCGCCGTGACGCGCTGTCGCAAACCCTGCTGCAACAGCTCCCACTCGGGTGACGGAATGATCCGCGGCACGATGTCGAAAGGGATCAATCGTTCCGTGCCGGTTTCATCGCCGTAGACGGCGAACGTGATGCCCGCGCGGCGGAACAAGGTATCGGCTTCATTGCGCTTCTCGACGATGCTCTCAGGGGGCGTCTCCACGAGCCACTCGGCGTAAGCTTGGTAATGGGCTCGTACGTCGCCGGCCGCGGTGTGCATCTCGTCGAAAATCGCCTCCTTCACCATATCTTGCCGCCGATATAACGCCCGGCTGCCGGTAGATGCGGAAAATACTCGACCGATTCAAATGCACCATGCAGAAAGTAGGGATCGTTCTCGATGATTTCTTTGGCGCGCATCAAGCTGCGGGTCTGCAGGCAATACAGACTACCGATTGGCTGTTCGCGACTCTCGTCGTACAAAGGACCTGCCACGTTGAGCTCGTCCATGACGCTCTCGATGTAAGCCATGTGTGGCGCAGTCTGTGCTGCGCGCACAGTGGCGCCCGTGACCCCGTCGCGACAGAGCACGACATAGGCGGATTTTTCGTAAGCCGAAGACATGGTGGGCCACTCCTGACGTGCCGGGCGGGGGGATTCGTTCAGGATAGCAGCCCGCCAGTCTTCATCAACCGTCGAAATAGGGCGTCGAAATCCGGCGCCGCAATCCGGTGTGGAGAAGTTTGGTAGCGATGCCCTCGACAGACCAGTCGATAGATGTGATGATTTCGATAGATGCCGTAAATCGCTCGGATGGACTGCCAGGATGGCTGACATCAAACTCAAAGATCTGCGTTACCTCGTCGCCGTGGCGGATACCGGGCACTTCGGCAAAGCCGCCGATCGCTGCTTCGTCAGCCAACCGACACTCTCCGCACAATTGAAAAAACTCGAGAATTATCTTGGCGTGCCGCTGATCGAGCGCCAACCGAAAGGTGCTCTGCTGACGCCCGCCGGCATCGAGATCGTCGCGCGGGCGCGACGCATCATCGAAGCGAGCGACGAAGTGGTCGACATCGCCCGTACCCACAGAGATCCGCTGGCGGGGCAATTACGGGTCGCGTTCTTGCCGACCATAGGTCCTTACTTACTGCCGATCGTAGTGCCCAAACTGCGCAAGGCACTCCCGCGACTCGACTTGATGCTCTACGAATATCAAACGGCTCCCATGCTCGAGAAGCTGCGCGCGGGCGAGCTCGACCTTGGCATCCTCGCGCTGCCGATCGAGATCGACGGGCTTGCAACAAGGTCGCTCTACGACGAGCCCTTCATCGTTGCCGCTCCCTCGAACCATCCACTCGCCGACCGCAAACAGATCCGTGTCGAAGATCTCGCCGGCGTCACGTTGCTGTTGCTCGAGGACGGGCATTGCCTGCGCGATCAAGCGCTCGATGTCTGCAATCGAATCGATGCCGAAGAGAAGCAGGACTTTCGCGCCACCAGCATCGAAACCTTGCGGCAAATGGTGGCAGCAGGTGCCGGGGTGACCTTGCTGCCAGAGCTCGCCACGCGAGGTAGTCACGCCGCGCCCCGTGGGCTCGTCTTGCGACCTTTTGTAAAACCTCAACCCTCGCGGCGCATCGGCGCAATTTGGCGTAAGAGCAGTGCTCGCCAGGCCGCCATCCGAATGGTGTCGGATGTGATCGCGGAGCAACTCGCATGACCGCACCGGCCCTCGTTTGGTTTCGTCAGGACTTACGGCTAGCCGACCATGCCGCATTGACCGCGGCCGTCGACAAGCACGTGCCGATCATTCCCGTGTTCCTCTGGTGCCCGGAGGAAGAGGGCGAATGGGCGCCAGGCGCGGCGACACGCTGGTGGTTGCATCAATCCCTGAGCTCGCTTGAGCAAGCGCTGATCGACAAGGGATCGCGACTCATCATCCGCCGCACCCAAGATAGTGCCGCTGAACTGAATCAATTGATCGAAGAAACCGGCGCGACGGCAGTCTACTGGAGCCGTCGTTATGAGCCGCGGATCATCGCACGTGATCAGCTCATCAAGCAGCGCTTGCGAGATGTCGGCATCGAAGCGCGCAGCTTCAATGCCGCTTTGTTAGTGGAACCTTGGGACATCCAAAATAATTCAGGAAAGCCGTTTCAGGTTTTCACGCCGTATTGGCGCAAGGTGTCGGCTACGCTCGAGTTGCCCAAGCCCTTTGCAACGCCTGCTCGGCTGCCGGCGCCACCCGCATGGCCGGCGAGTACGCCTCTCGACGCGTTGAAGCTTCTACCCAAGATCCACTGGTACGGTGGCATGCAGGCCGCGTGGCAGCCCGGTGAGCGTGGTGCCTTGCAGCATCTCGAACGCTTTCTCGACACGAGCGTTGCGAACTACGGCGAAACCCGCAATCTACCGGCGCAATCGGGTACCTCACGACTATCACCGCATCTGCATTTCGGCGAAATTTCGCCAAGACAGATCTGGCATACAGCAGCCAAGTGGCGCGGTAGCCAATTCATGGCAGAGATCGGTTGGCGCGAGTTTGCGCACCACCTGCTCTACCATTTTCCGCGTACGACCAACGAACCGCTGCGACTCGAATACCAAAGATTCCCGTGGCGCGACGACGTCGAGCAGTTGCATGCTTGGCAACATGGTCGTACCGGCGTGCCACTCGTCGATGCCGGCAT
>SXGQ01272023.1_pt1 | contig 22869 bp, 16 predicted proteins | sample 3178371 | NCBI WGS metagenome assembly SXGQ01 (sample SAMN11356859, study PRJNA531348) | freshwater metagenome | isolation source: freshwater sample F1-20 | place: China: Fuxian Lake, Yuxi | collected 2017-12-25 | reverse complement strand
TTCGCCGCTCGTTGCAGCGATCTGCTTGGCGGCCGCCGCGACCTGCGTGGTGCTTGCACTCAGCCCGTGTGCGCCGCGCTCTTGCTGCCGCGCGGTTGCCGTCAACTCCGTGGCGGTGGAATTGATGTTGATGGTCGCTTGCTTGACCTTTGTGATCAGCGACTCCATGCCTGCGTGCATCGATCCGAGGGCGGTAAGGAGAAGTGCCGCTTCATCACTTCCAGTCACCGGTGGGGCGCCGGCGGAGAGATCGCCACCAGCCATCCGCTTCGCAGACTCCGTTGCAGTCCCCACTCGGTTCCCGATCGACCGAGTTGGGATGATGAGCAGGGCTGCCAGCACGCACACTCCCAGCGCCGCCGCAGACCCCTGGTACAGGAGCCGTTCGTTCGCGGCAGCCAGCGCATCGCTCCGAAACTCCCGAACGATGACGTCCCATCGATTCCCATCCGGCAAGCGCAGCGACTTTCGCGCCCACATGCAGTCCAACTGCTTCGTGGGGTCTTCCGCATCGAAATCCTGGACATCGTCACTCGCGACGGACATGAAGTTCGAAAAGAGCGCTGCGAAGGGCGTGCCGTCGACTGTCCTCGTTCGGAGCATCCCCTCAACGGCATCCTCGGCAGCGTCCTTCGGGTCGGTCGATGCGGTGACGAACGCACGCGGTTTCTCAAGTCCCTTCACCTTGCTGCCGCTGCTGATCACGAACGCATCCACCCCGTTCGCTTCGCAGACCTCACGCACAGCCTTGGCGATGTCCCGCAAAGCCCGATCACAACCGGCAATGCCGACGAACTTCCCATCGACGATGATCGGTGCCACCGTTTCAATCATGGCCTGCCCGTCGTACACGTACGGTTCCGTGATGAGCGGCTGGGTCTTCCCGCTCGAGCGCCAAATCTCGCGGATTCCAGCAAAGAAGAGGCTCGTCTCCAGATCCACGGTTGGCTTGACCGACAGCGCGTTTCCACGCCTCCAGTCCAAGAACGCATACGGCACAAACTGCCCAGAATTGGCTGGTTGGCAGTCATCCATCGGGTGGGCGGCGTAGTGGGAATCCAGCCCGTCAGCGTTGACCTCATAGTCAAAGTAAACCCCGATGCTCCACGGGTTTTCACGCACCAGGGACTTCATCGCCGCAAGCGTTTGTTCGCGGTCCCCCACCACGGGATTCCAACGGGCCGACCTTTGCGTCGCCATGGTGCTGACGAGCACGCATGCCATCCGATTCTGCACATCCAGTTCTGCCGCGATCCGCTCCGCCACCTGCCGCAAGTTGTTGCGGGTCATCGCCGCGGAATCCGTGTAAGCCTTGTAAATGCCGAACCCGGCGACGATCACAAGGATCAGCACCGCGGGCAGGATCCCGAGGTAGGTGATCCGAAACACCAGTCGTTGGCGAAGAGGCGTGGTACTGGAACTCATGGATGGACCTTCGGATTTATCCGCTGGAGCCTTTACCCATCGGGCGCACAGGGCGCCCAATGCGAGAAAAATCCGTGTGGAAGCCGAACCTCGAACGGAGGTCGGATAATCCGATCGATCGCGGACCAAAACCCAACGTTTTGGTTATTTGGTCTTGATCAGGAAATCTTCCGCGCGCTTTCCGTTCTTGATCTCGGTGGCGAGCCAGCGCGGGGTCTTGCCCCGCCCCGACCAAGTCTCCTTGGACTTTGGATGGCGGTACTTCGGCTTGACCTTCAGGCGTCCATCCGTGGGAGACAGGCGGCGCTTGGCGGCCTTGGGCCCGCTGGTCGATCCGCCGATCGATGTGCCGCCAAGATGCGCCAGTGAAATCCTGTGATCCTTCATGATCTGCCGGATGCGATGGATTGCGCGAGCGCGCGACTTCTGCTCAGCGCGCTTGGCCTGTTCCGCCTTTCGAGTCAGATCACGAACCTTTGCCATGATCGTTTCATATGTTGTTGCCATGATCGGAGTATATCCCTGACACCAGATTTATTCTACTCTGCATCTGCGTCAGATTTCCAACAGCCGACCGCGTTGCCCGCGTACTCTCGCCGCCATGAACAGCGCGCCGTCACTCCTGACGCGATTCCTTTGGTGGGCTGGGTCGCTTTTCGCTGGACTGCTCGCTGGAAGTGGCGTCAATGTTGCGCTCATTCAGGTGGGTGTTTGGCTGTTCCCACTTGTCCCAAGCGGAGGCGGTGACGCATCGGATCCCGCGGTCTTGAATGCAGCGATCGCCGCTGCCGACCCGCCACGCTTGTTGCCACCTTTCATTGCTCACGCTGGCGGCACCTTTGTTGGGGCACTCGTGGCATCGGCGATCGCACGCACGCGCAGAAGCGGAATGATCGCCGCGTTGCAGATTGGGTGCCTCTTTCTCATCGGCGGCATCATGATGGTGCGCGCCCTGCCTGCAACGCCCACCTGGTGGGTGTTGCTTGATCTCATCGGGGCCTACATCCCGATGGCGGCCGCCGGTTGGGCGGTCGTGCGAGGCTGGAAGCGATGACCCCGAGCGCGCCCTTGCGATACTGCTTGCGACACTGGGAGGGCTCTTCCGCGTCGACCTCTCGTCACTGTTTCGCGTCTCGGCGGGCGGCAGGCTCGAGGGATTCACCGACCTCGACCTTGTTCGGGCGGCACGCGAACGCACTGCCCAACTTGGGGCGAATCAACTCGGACTGTGCGAGCGCGCTGCGTGTTCTGCCTCGTCCCGCGCCGCGAAGACATCGAAGAGCGGCAGCAGCCCGCTGATCTCGAATACTTCGCGAACATGGCCTTGCATGTTGCACAGAAGCATGCGCGCACTGCCCGGTCGCCTTCGAAGCATCAGGAGCAGTCGAAGGCCTTCGCTTCCGATGAATGGAACGCCGGACAAATCAACGATCGCACACGGCACCGACTGCAGTTCGCTGATGATGGCGGGCTCGACGGTGGCTCGGGATACCCCATCGAGCCGTCCCTCGATCCGAATGACCAACACATTCTCACTCGTTCGTTCTGTCTTCAACATGGATGCGCACTCCCTGATTCGCCAACAGAGATCCACTTCAAAGATTCGGGGTCTTCTGGGCAGACCCACCACCACCTTCGATTCGACTCTCCTCAAGCAGCGCGGCCGCCAGCCGATGCAGCAGCCACGATGCGCGCTCCGCGACGATCGTCAGGGAGAGAATATCCCTTCGGTCTCCTGCCGAGAGGTCAGCCTCGCGCGCGAGATAGTCTTCACGAATTCTTCGCATGAGCGTGCTGCGGTCACCGGTCATGGTCCGCAGAACATCCAGTTCTTCGCGACCGTCGGGTCCCATCGCCTCCGCAGCAGTGAGCAACATCGCGTCAATGCCCTCGACGATGCTGCTGCTGAGCCTGTGGGTGGCCTCATGCCGCCCCGCCACGACTGCGGCGGAAGCCAACTCGGCAATGGTGTCCGCGATCTCATCGATGAGTTCCGCCTTGCTGCTCGCGGCATGGAGCTGTTCGTACGCGCCGGCGTGCAACGAGCGTTCACCCACCCGATCAAGGAACTCGTTGATCGCGGCGCTCAGTTGCTGGATCGAATCACGCCTTTGCCGAATCCGCGCGGGCGCATCGGCAGGCTTCTCGCGCGCGATCGCCAACAGTCGAGGCATGAACGACACGAGTCTCCGCTGCTCCAATGCCGCAAGGGCCAGTCCCGACTCAGGCTCCGCGGCCGCTTCGGCATAGAGGAACTGCGGCGCTGCATCGCCCTCCTCGGTGGGTGGCGGGTAGCGACGCGCGAGTATTCGCGCCGCCCATGGAATGCACGGAAACAGCGTGATCGCGCCGCCGATGTTGAACATCACGGAGAGACACGCCAGTTGCAACGGCGGATCAACGGTGATCTGCCGCGCCAACGCCAGCACCAGCGGAACGCCTCCCGCGAGTTCCACCACCAACAACGGCACCATCACGCATGCAGCGATCGAGTTGAACGCCACTTGGAACATCGCCACCTGCCGCTGGCGTCCGCGCAGTGGCATGGAGAGCACCCAGGTCAGCATGCTGTCGCCGACATTGGCGCCGTAGATCGTGATCACCGCTTGGTTGAAGGTGAGCGCCCCCGCATCTGCAAGCGCGATGGCCAGCAGCATGATCGAGTTGGCCGATTGCGTCAGCACGGACAACACGATGCCGACAAGGAACAGCAGCGGCATCGACGACCCGGACGAGGCGAGCAGTTCGCGCAGCCACGGTTGCTGGGCGATCGGTCCCACCGCATCCTTCAGAAGGTCGAGTCCGAGGAAGACAAGCCCAATGCCGAACACAATGAGCGGCACGGTCCGCGCAGCCGCCAATCGCGTGCTCGCGAACGACAAGCCGGCGAATCCCAACAGGGCGAAGACGAGGATCTTGATGTCGAGCGAGGCAACCACCACGAGCAGCGATGTGCCGACATTGCAGCCGAGCACCATCGCGAGCCCCGTCTCCACCGCGATGAGTCCGCTGCCGAGCATGCTGATGGCGATCAGCGTCACCGCGGGAGTGCTCTGCATCACAGCCCCCGCCGAAACGCCCCACGCCACTGCCGCGGGGCGCGAGCGCGTGAAGCGCGCAACCGCCTCGCGGAATCGGCGGCCCGTCAACAGACGGAGATTCTCCGTGAGCAGGTACATGCCCGCGAAGAAGATGCCCAGTCCTCCAATGCACTGAGTCAATGTCAGAATCACGGCGCTCGCATCCTTCGGGGTCGTTGGCGATTTGGGGAGAGTTCAGATCAGGGGCAGGAACCCCAACCGCTCAGCAGTGCACTGAGGTCGGCGCCATCGGTCTGACCGTCGCCCGTCAGATCACCACCAGCGCTGCCCCAAGCACCCACGAGCAGCGTCAGGTCAGCGCCATCCACCGCGCCGTTTCCATTGAGATCGCCTGGGCAGCACGAAGCGCCCACCGCAAGGGCACACAGATCGACGAGTATCCACTCTCCCGCTTCCGCATTGCCATTGCCGTCGATGCTCGCAGGCACCTGCGCGTTCGACCGCAGTCCACCAGCGTTGGCGGTGGCGAAGCGCAAGCCCGCGAATGCGATGCGCTGCGGCTGGGCGCCGAAGAGCGTGGCAAACTCTGCGGTGCCCTCGAGGACTCCACTGCTGCCCCCGCGCGCGCTGCGCCATGCGCTGCCTGTGCGCTGCACTCCCGCCGCATCAAACCAACCCGCAAACTGATTGTCATTCTCCGCAGCCAGGAACGCACCCCACGCAGCAACTTGCCCTGCCTTGGTCCACATCGCCGACTGCAGGGGTCCAGGCACATCAGCTCGAAGCGCGACGAATGCGTCGTCACCGCCGCCCGCATCCTGCACTGCCACATACAACCGTCCCAACTTCAGGCCTGCCCAGAGGCGCCGCGTCCCGTTCTCCCCCACCAGCTTTGCATCCGTATCGAGCAGGCCATCCATCACCCAGTCGCTTTGTCCCGAGCCACCCTCGACGGTGAAGTGCCAGTCCGCTCCACCATTGTTGTCCCACACACCAGCTCCATTGTTGAACACCATGTCGAGCTGCTGCGCGCTGTTCGGCACAAGAACGCTCGCCCGCCAAACTCCCTCTGCGGCGATCCACTGCATCGGCACAGCCGGAAGGACGGACTGCCACTCGTTGATCCCGTAGTACAGGTTGACTGCCGCGGCGCCCGCGAGCGGCCGTCCCGATGGGTTGTAGGAAACGATGACCGTTTGGCCTGCCAGCACTGGACTCGGCGACACACTCACAACCGTTGCGCCGCCACCTCCGCCGCCCGTCATGCCCGCACCGACCCACACATGCAGAATCGGGCTTGTTGCAACATTCCCTCGCGTATCGACTGCCTCGATGTAGTAATCGATGAGCGCGCTTCGGACTCCCGTGATGTTCGCGTGCACGCGGTGCGCGATCTTCTGCGGCATCTCAAAGAAATCGATCCCGGCAAAGTTGAAGATGTTTTCCGCTGGAAACACCGCCGAGGTCATCGGCAGCGACTGCCACGCGCCTACTTCACTACCGCCCGTGAAAGTCTCGTTCTGGTTGCTGGCCAGCGGATTTTCCCCGTCCACATCCTGCCGCCACTTCAGCGTCACCGACTGCAAGCCGCTGACATCGTGCACCAGGCTCCACACGGTGAAGTCGCCGTCATCTTGGTTCTGCGAATACCCGTAGGGTGCGCCGTAGTTGATGCTGCCCGGGTTCCACGGCCAACGCTGCGGATACCAGATCGTTGGAGGAGTCGTTTCACCACTTCCCGATCCGACAACAGCGGTGGCATGCTGCAGCGCCTCATTGCATGCAATCGTTGTCTTCACCTCCATGTCGAGCGCCGTGCCGTAATACATGTAGCCGCTGTTGAGCGACCCGAGGAAAAAGTGCCACGCTCGTTCAGCCGCAGTGGTTGACGCATCTGGATTCAAGACCTTCGCGGGTCGAACGGGGTTGCCTACGGCGGTGCTGACTGCCTCAGCCGTACTCACCCAATTCTGCGCAGCAGTGATGACTGCCCAGTTGCGCACATCCTCCGCCCAGCCATTCACGATGTCGACTTGCCCCTGCGCATTCACGGGCGGATAGTTCCAGTTCAGGAACTGCGGCGCACCGAAGTCGCCATCTGCGTTCACCCATGCGCCGTCTTCGACATGCACGAGATCGTTGGCAGGCACGGGATGAGAATCGAGGTACTTCTGCACAACGCTCGGCACAAAGCCCGCGCTGCTCGCCTGCCCCACGAAGTTGGGCACCGCCTCCATGTAGTACGAGTAGCCGCCACCCCAGGCGTTGTCGCCATCATGGGCGAGCACCACGAGCATCGGACGCGCAGGATCGTTCGATGGCGCCAACTGCTGCAGCCGTTGCAAACTCAGCGGCGAGTAGCCATCCTCCCACCCAAGGATCTGGCTGCACGGCACGACGGTGATGGAACTCTCGGCACCTGTTGTTGGATTCACCCACTTTGCGCGGTGCGGTCGGTAGGAGCCAGGCAGCGCCTCTGCAGGTCCGCAGCCGCGACTGATCGAAGATCGCGTGAACGCCGTCGCGGCACCATTCACCTGATCCGCCTTGTTCGGTGGATCGCAGTTCACGCCACCCGACCCGAACTGCACGGGGAAGTTGGAGTACGCGCGCGCGATCTTTTCAGAACTCACGAGGCACCACTCCACTCCCTCCTGTTGCAGGATGGGAATGATCCGCTCGCTGAACGCCATCTCGCTTGGGAAGAACCCCTTGCTCAGGGCGGGGCTCGTTCCCCACACCGATGGGTACGCCTCCTTATAGATGCGGATTTCCATGCGCACGGCAGCGTCGTCGATGAGGGGCAGCAGCGCGTGGTGGTAGGAAAACAGGACGATGTCCAGACGCGAGCGAGTCGGCGAACCGGCGGACAGGTTGGTCTGCAGGCCTCGCGCTTGGCGCCACGCACCAGTCCAGTTGGTGCCATATCCGAGTTGCCCACCCGCATCGGCAAACGATTGAATGTTGGCGATGAGCCCACCGCTGAAACTGACTTGCGCTCCACCCTCCGCCGTCCATGAGATTGCGTTCACGGTGTCGCGCGGTCGGTACTGGTAGGCGGCCACTCGGTCATCGAGACCGAAGATGGAACGGAGGTCGTTCTCTGGATGCGCGGCGCCCGCATCGCGTCGGAGGATGCTCTGCCACGCGCGTTCGGTCCGGTCCGTGCCGCTCGCTTGCTGATCGGGCCAGTACAGCGGCTGCTCGAGATGCCAGAGGTAGGTGAAGTAGACCCCGTCCGCAGTCGCGTTCGCCGCGAGCAACTCCTGAGTCCCCAGTTGCGCAACCACCTGCCACGCGCACATCAGTCCTCGCAGGGAGTGCTTCCACTTCATGCACAGCAAGATAGGTTGAATGCGGCGCGGCTCAATCCTGTTTCCTACAGTCCTTCAGGATGACTTGCCTTCGAAGCGGCGCGCTCGTGTGGTACCGAACGGACTTGCGGCTTTCGGACAACGCGGCTGTGACGGCGGCGGCAGCGGCGTCGGATGGTCGCGTGGTCGGCCTGGTCGTGCTGCCAGAGCATGTCGCAGCGCCCGTGCGCCTCGAACGCGGTCGCGCCGAGCAACACACGACCCTGCCCGACTTTGTCCGAGTGAGCCCGCGGCGCATCGGTCACCTGCTCCAGGCAGTCGACGAACTTCGACACGACTGGCAGGCGAAGGGCTCGGCGCTCTTCGTCGCCCGCGGCAATGCAGCGCATTGTGTCGCGGCGCTTGCATCGGAACTGGGTGTTGCCGAAGTGCACACCGCACCCTGCCGTGCGTCGGATGAAGAACGGGAGAACGCCGCCGCTGCGCGGGCGCTTGCAGAGCATGGCATCGCGCTCGTGGTGCACGATGAAACGACCATGATCGCGGCGAGCGACCTGCCATTCTCGGTCGACGACCTGCCCGATGTGTTCTCGAACTTCCGGCGGATCGTGGAGAAGAAGTGTCGCGTTCGCGAGCCTGTGCGTGAGCCTGTTCTCGCAGCAATGCCGACCGACCTCTGCTCGCGTGCGACCGAAGACACCGATCGCGTTCTTGCCTGTGCGGATTTCCATGAAGCGCGTGCGGCGGCCGTATCGCAGGATGCACGGATGGCGTTCACATGCGTCGGCGGCCGATCGCATGGGCTCGCGCGTGTGCAGCGGTGGTTCTGGGAGACCGACTGCATCGCGCGCTACAAGCAGACGCGCGATGGGCTGATCGGCGCGGACTTCTCATCGCGGCTCTCGCCCTGGCTTGCGCTCGGCACGCTCTCGCCGCGTGAAGTCGCCGCGGAGATCCGTCGGTATGAGCGCGAACGCACTGCCAACGAGAGCACCTACTGGCTCTTCTTCGAACTGCTGTGGCGCGACTACTTCCATTTCTGGGTGCGACACGCACGCGATCGTGCGTTCAAGGCGAACGGCGTGCTCGGACGAACACCCTGCGGCGCACAGGATGAGCGCGGCTTCGCGGCATGGTGCGAAGGACGCACGGGCGAGCCATTCGTGGACGCAAGCATGCGCGAACTGCGCGCGACGGGGCAATTGTCGAACCGTGCGCGGCAGAATGTCGCGAGTTGGCTCGCGAAGACCGCGGGCATTGATTGGCGCTGGGGCGCCGCGTGGTTCGAGAGCCAACTGATCGACTTCGATGTCGGACCGAACTGGGGCAACTGGCAATATGTCGCAGGCGTGGGCAACGATCCGCGCAATCGCGTCTTCGATGTGCAGTCGCAGGCAAATCGGTACGACGCGAACGGCGCCTATCGCGCGCTGTGGGTTCGCGACTGATCGGATGCAGCGAACCGTTTCATGGTGCGCGCCTGTACACTGCCTGATCGTCACGGAAGCGTTCCGTTACGCCGCCCGTGGTTTTTCCCGTGACACATCCCAAATCTCCCGCCGTGCCCGCTTCCGCGGGCTTCCACAGCCTTCACCTGCACCCGCTCATCCTGAAGGCGGTGCAAGCCGAGGGTTACAGCACTCCCACGCCGATTCAGGCGCAGACCATTCCCATCGCGCTCTCTGGTCGCGATGTGCTTGGGATTGCGCAGACGGGCACAGGCAAGACCGCCGCGTTTGCGCTCCCGATCCTCCATCGATTGAAAGCCGCAGAACAACCGCACGGACACAGCGCTCGCCGACCGCGTGTGCTCATCCTTGCGCCGACGCGCGAACTCGCAGCGCAGATCGCGGAGAGTTTCGCGACCTACGGCCGCAGTCTGCACCTGCGCCATGCGGTGATCTTCGGTGGAGTCGGTCAGCGCCCTCAGGTCAAGGCGCTGCAAGCTGGCGTCGACATCATCGTCGCAACGCCTGGGCGACTGATCGATCTCATGGAGCAGGGATTCGTTCATCTGGACACCATCCACACGCTCGTGCTCGATGAAGCGGATCGCATGCTCGACATGGGGTTCATCAAGCCGATCCAGCGCATCACCGCGCGCGTGCCGAAAAAGCGCCAGACCATGCTGTTCAGTGCAACCATGCCCAGCGAGATCCGTCATCTCGTGGACCAACTGCTGCACGATCCTGTGCGCGTGGCCGTCACGCCGGAGGCGACCACCGTCGAGAAGATCGCACAGGAACTCATTCATGTGCCGAAGGCTCACAAGGTCCCCTTGCTCGTTCACCTCCTGCAGGATCCCGCAATGCAGCGCGTGGTGGCGTTCACCAAGACCAAGCATGGTGCCGACCGCGTCCTGAAGCGGCTGCTCGCGCACGGCATCCCCGCGGAGGCCATCCACGGGAACAAGGGGCAGAACTACCGCGTCCGCGCACTGCTCGCCTTTCGCGAGGGGCGCGTGCGCGTGCTCGTGGCGACGGACATCGCCGCGCGCGGGCTCGACATCGACGGCATCACCCATGTTGTGAACATCGACCTGCCGATGGAACCCGAGGCATATGTGCACCGAATCGGGCGCACGGCGCGCGCAGGCGCGAGCGGCGCTTCGATCAGTTTCTGCGATCACGAGGAGCGTGGACTCCTGCGCAGCATCGAGAAGCTCACCCGCAGGCTGATCCCTGTGCGACAGATGCCCGCGGGCATCTCGCTGGCCGAACCGCAGCCGAGTGCTGCGATCCGACCGACGAGAGATTCGACCAAGGTCGATCACACGCGTGGAAAAGGCGGTCGCCACGCACGAGCGAATGCAGCGGCGACCACTCCAACGGTGCCCACTCCAACGACGGGTCGCTCGCCGCGCTCGTCTGGATGGAACCGACCAACGCGCGGGCGGCGCTGACACCAATACGCTCCGCGGAACAGCGCGCGCTGCACAGAGTTCACTGGCGGCTTTGAACGCATCGAAAGCCGAGATGCTGCATGCCAGTATCAGGTGACTGGCTCATCCGCGCACTCGGTCGGTAGCTCGAGCAGTACGAGTCATTGCAGAGGAACGATCCTCCGCGCACGACGCGTCCGCCTTGCGCGTATGCATCGCGCAGGTCGATGGAGTCCGCAGGTCCACATGGATTGACCACCACTGCAGTCGTCGACGCGCTGCCATCCGCACCCCCGCTCAGCCGAAGCGCATACGCATCGGGGCGGTATCGGTCCGCGCACCACTCCCACACATTGCCCGCCATGTCGCGCAACCCGTAGCCATTCGCGGGGAACGATCCAACTGGTGCAGCCAGCACGAAACCATCCGCACCCGTGTTGCGATGGGGAAAATCCCCTTGCCATGTGTTTGCGCGCGTCGCGTCAACGGGCGCATCGCCCCATGCGTTCAGCGCACCATCGAGACCACCACGCGCCGCGAACTCCCATTCTGCCTCTGTCGGCAAGCGCTTGCCCGCCCACTTCGCGAAGGCGTTGGCGTCCTCGAAAGCAATGTGCACTACTGGATCGTCTTCCTTGCCCACGATCGAACTGTCTGGACCGCGTGGATGGCGCCAGTTCGCACCTTGCACCCAACTCCACCAGCGATCGAACTGCTCGAGGTCGACCTCCTCAGAAGGAGGCGTGAACACGAGCGACCCCGGCAGTAATCGTGACTCGTCAGGGCGCGGCGTGTTCGGCGGCAACTGCAGCTTCAGCTGATCCCAGTCGACAGGCCGTTCCGCCACGGTGACATACCCCGTCGCGCGAGCGAACGCATCGAACTGCGCGTTCGTGACTTCGGTCACATCCATCCAAAAGCCGTCAACACGAACGCGGTGGGGCGGCTGCTCGTCGCCCCGCGCCATCGCGTGGTCGCTGCCCATGGTGAATTCGCCGCCCGGCACCCACACCATCCCCGCAGGAGGCGGCTGCTGTGGTGCACACCCAACACACTGAAGGGCCACGAGCACACCAAGCACCCCGCACCGCACACCGATGCGAATGCGTGCAGCTCGCCGCCGCACCTTCGCATGCGCATCAAGCGAACGGCGCGCCCGCATGCTCACACCGACACGCTCCTCGACATGGCTGCGCGGAGCGCCACGAGTTCCTCCACGCTGAATCGTCCATTGCGGCGGCACGACGCATGCAGATGTGGCGACAATGTCAACCATCGCGGTGCGTTCACCGCGCGCACACCGCCGCCGGGAATCACCTCGATCGGCTCGCCACCGCGCCGTGACGCCTCGGTCCGCGCGCGCGCGACATCATGCGCAACCACTGCGATGCGCTCATCAAGTGTCGCCACCGCCGCATCCCAACCCAGCACTCCAGCGGTGATGAAGCGAACGAAACCGAGCATGGTCAGGTCGCGGATGCCGCGTTCACGATCGTTCAGCAGGTCGAAGGTTCGCAGGAACGCGACGACCAAGCCCAGCGATCGCGCATGCTCGATCAGCCGCGCGTTCGCATCGATGTCCACAAAGCCGTCTGGCGTCAGCAACGACACACCCACAGAGTGCGCCCCCGCCTCAGCGGCCGCCTCGATTTCGCGCAGGCAAAGGTCCAGCAACTTCGGCGTGGTGGTGAACGCCGCCACATCGAGCGAACGGCTGCATCCAGCAAACTCAGGACGGATCATCGCTACAACGGTGCACGGCGTTCCATCGACCAGTTCGCGGCACTCCCGCACGAGATTCATCTTCGGCGTCCAGCCCTCCGACGACAGATCGCGGCAGACCTCCAGGCGAGTGGCCAGTGGCGCAGCCAATCGCGCAGCTTCCAGCGAATCGATCGGGACTTCAAGCGTCACTGTCGGAAGCGTGGACGACATGAGTCAGAGATTAGGCTGCGACGAGATTCGCGCAGCGCAGGCGCGTGTCGTCACTCAGCCGCGGGAGTCAGGTCCGGCTTCGTGGTCCAGCGCGGCTTCCAACCCGCCTTCTCTACGCGCTTGCGCAGGATCACCGTGTTGTCGAGGTCAAGGTCCGAAGTCCAGATCCACCGCGCCTGCGAGAAGTCATGCTGAAAGAACGGCTCCTTCGGATCGATCCTCTCCTGCGTGTACTCGGTGGCCTGATCCCACGACGAATCGTCGAAATCGACGGCGAACCACTGCTTTGGAATGGGCTCGCTGCGAACCTTCGGGGCCGCAACATCCCGATCGATGGGACCGTGAAAGAAACACTTGGCCTTCCACGAGGCATCGGTGACTGTTCCATCGGCGAAGCGCAGGATGAACCCGCCGTCACCGATCTGCCGACCGTACTCGCAGCCCGTGGCGGGATCGGCGTTGTCCTTGGCAAGCACCGCAATGGTCATTGGATACTCGGGCAAGAGATCGATCGCGACGACATTGTGCGGCAGGAAGTCGATGCTGTCGACCGCCACCTGCTTCCCATTGACGAAGAGCGCGAACCAGTTGTCGGCGTACATCGCGCACTTGATCGTGTCAGACATGGATGGCTTGACAATGCCGTCCTGCGGCGGTGGCTTGCGCCCCGAACGCCCCTGACGACCACCTGCATTGCCGCCTTGCTTGGTCCTGCCCGCCGCTGGCGACGCTTGGTCACCGCTTTGCAGCGGCTGTTCGGTGAGCACAAACGACAACGAAGCGCCGAGCGCAATGACGGCCATGTTCCATGGATTCACTTGGACTCCTTTCGGGTGGGTGCGCCAACGCGCGGTGCGAGTTCATAGCGGTCGACCACCGAGTCGTTGGGTTCCGCTGGACCTGCTCCGCCGCCGCCGCGACGGCCGCCGCCGCGCTGTTCGCCTTGACCGCCTGCGCCCGCGTCACCTCCAGCCACTGTTGTCCGCACAAACTCGACACTGGCCGACTGCGGCGCAACAATCACGCGAACATGTCCTGGACTGCCGAACAAAGTGCCGCTTGCGTACCCGTACTGTGTCGCACTGCGGGTATTGCCCGAAAGGTTGCCAGGTTGGGGAACGCATTGGTACTGCACGCCGTCGCGCTGGCTGTGCACATACAGGTGATCGTGGCCGTGGAAGACCGCTTGCACACCGTGCTTCACCAGCAGATCGTGGATCGGCATCGGCCAGCCCGCGCGATGCTCCGCGAAGCCGGGCGATCCATCCGCGTTGAGTCCGCCCCACTCGAAGAAGGGCGAACTCTCCGCGCCGCCGCGCGACTCGCTTCCGCCCACGCCGCCCACAAGATGGTGAATGAACACGAAGCGGTACTTCGCAGTTGATGACTCCAATGACTTCATGAGCCAGTCGTACTGCTCGCGGCCGAGGGTTGCGTTCCAACTCGCATCGGTCGGCTTCAGAGGTTCGTCGCTCGGGCGCTCGGGGCGCTCGCCGCCGCCGCCTTGTCCGCCGCCTTGTCCGCCGCCACGCGCACTACCGCCACCACCCTTGCCGACGCGCCGAGTGGTCGACCAGAACGGATCAAGCACGATGAACTGCGCGTCACCCCAAGTGAACGCGTAGTAGTTCGCGCCGCGGCCATCGTTGAATCCAGTCTTGCCGGTGTACATCGCGCCATCGATCGGAGGCGCGGGGAATCTCGTAGTGCGCTGGCGATACGACCAAGGTCCGATGTCGTCCGCACCCGTACCCGAATCGCCCTTCTCGCCGTCATGATTGCCGAGCACCATGAACAGCGGCGCGCTGTGGCACAGGCGACTGAAGTACCAGCGCTGCGCGTCGTACTGGGGAAGCGTCCGCTGAAAGTCGCGCCCGCGCTTGTCGGTCATGAAGGTGTCGCCGAGATCGACAAACAAGTCGGGCTTTGCCCTGAGCATGTTGGCGAGCGTCTGTTCGTACGCGCGCGGATCGACACCCTGATCGAGGTGCGAGTCCGCCTGCACGGTGAAGGTGAACGACTCGCCCGCGCGACGCACAGTGTGGAACGCGGCTTCCTCACCACGGCTGCTGTCGGCGTTGGTCGTCGCACGCCAAACGAAGCGGTATCGATAGCTCTCATCTGGCGCGAGTCCATCCATGAGGAAGTTCACTGGCTCGCCCGGCTTCATCGGCTGTTCGGAAGTCATGCGCTTCTGCGCGTCGCCATCTCGCCAGAACTCGACTTGACCGAGGCGTTCACTCGAAGCCACGATGCTGGCGGTCATCGCATCACGCGTTGGCCGCACCAGAATCACATCGTGATCATGCGCGGGCACATCGGTCTTGAACGAAGTCATGCGTGAGAGCAGTCCACCCTGAGCGTCGCCGCCTTCTCCCTTGCTGCGCTGACCGCCGCCTTGACCGCCGCGACCGCCGCGACCACCCTGCCCCTCGCCTCTTGCTGGTGGCGCATCGTTCGCTCCCTGCTGGCGCGCATAACGAAGATCGATGGTCGCGCTCCCAACCGTCGAATCCTTGATCGCCTGAAGCAAGTCCGCGCGAGTCGCGCCCGAACGAAGACTCGGCGTCTCCGTGAGCGCGTACACAGTCACGGTGTAGACCTTCTCACCGCGCCCTTGTGAACACGGCGGCGCATACTCAGCCCGCCGCGAGACGGTGTTCGCGCCCCATGTGCCGACACTCGCGTCACCCAACGCGATTTTCGTCGTGCTCGCAGGAATGCCCCACACAACCATGTAGACATGCTCGTCGCCGTCGGGCGGCACATGATGCATCACCACCGCGAAGCTCTTGGCAGTGGTCGGCGCTTTCGCCCAGCTCAACGCAGGACTCTTTCCATCGCCGTCGCATGTGCACTGCACATCCAACAGTCCAGCGGCATCCAACGATTGGCACGACACGCTGAACCCATCCCGCGAACGCGGCGCTTCGTCGCGCGGTGGCTTTCCACCTTGTCTGCGCTGACCGCCCTGACCGCCCTGACCACCCTGACCACCCTGACCACCCTGACCACCCTGACCGCCCTGACCGCCCTGACCACCCTGACCACCCTGACCGCCCTGACCGCCCTGACCGCCCTGACCGCGCGCGCGCGGCATATGTTCCTCCACGCGCTTCTCGCCGTCGGGCCCCACGAATTCGAAGACAACCTTTCCGCCGCTCTCAACCTGATAGTTGACGAACGATGTCTTGCCGCCAACTTCGTAGCGCAGCGACCACGCCTTGGGACCTGTCTGCTCGAACCCCGTGATCGACGCGCCTCGCAGCGGCGGCAGCGCGGGTCGCACGCCATTGGCGCGGGGTTGCGGAATCACCTGCGATTCGTTGCCGGTGCCCTCCAGCTGCACCTTGCCGCGAAGTCCCCCGTTGATGTAAGGAAAGGTCTTGGATGAGTGATAGTGGTACGACCGTGTGCCGCCGCTGAGACCTTGTCCGTTCGGCACCTCGCAGAAGTGACCATTGAGTTCGTCAAGCGGCTCATGCGATCCAAGCGGGCACGCCAGATCCTCGCCCTTCTTCGCAGCAGGATCAAACAGCCCATAGACCGCGAAGCCATCGAGCGCAAATGCGATTGGATTTCCTTTGCCAACGATCCGTTCGATTGCCAGTGGTGCGGCGTGATAGTGGTAATCGTCACCGCGTCCGCAGTGCCCGCCGAACTCGTCGAGTTCACCGATCGAATAGCTGTCGCGCCCACCATTGTTGAGTGCGTTGAAGATCGGGATGCCGTTCGCGGCGATCGCAACTGCGCCGCGCATCAGGGCGTTCTTGCAGTAAATCGGTACATCGGCAAGCTCTGGCTTCAGCGGAACCTGCCAGGCATTGGATCCCGTGTACGGTTGCGGCAGCGGCACCTGCTGCTGCCACGAGCGAATGCCCACCATCATCTTCGTCTCAAGCGGAGGATGCGGAAGCCCGTCGGATTCCACGAACAGCCACCGCGCATCGAACCGAGTTGCGACGAACGGAGCGAACGGTGCAAATGTGCGTGCTTGCCATGGCGCATCGGCAACCGTCGCAGCGCTCGGGTCGAGCAAGATCGCGCCGGGCTCGTGCAGCGCTGCGATTGTCGCGGCAAGTTCCGTCGGCCCAAGCGCAGTGCCATGACCCAAGCTCACGCGCGGATCATCGTGGTACCCAGGAGGATGCGCAGTGGCCAGTGCCGTTGCCAACGAAGTTGCGACCACACTCGCAAACATGAAAGCGCTGCCGATCTTGTGGATCACTGATCGACTCCGTCCTGCTTCGATTTGCCACCACCTTTGCCTCCACCTTGACCTCCGCGCCCACCGCGCTGGCCACCACCCTGGCCACCACCCTGGCCACCACCCTGGCCACCACCCTGACCACCACGGCGCTCGGGCGGCTTGCCCGTGCCCGCCGCAGGGTCCGTGTTCTTCACCGCTCGCTGCGCGTGAACGGCATCGAGGTAGCTGTCCATCTGCTTGACGAGCGCTGCGACGAGATCCGCGTTTGCTGTGGCGAGATCAGTCGACTCCGCGCGATCCTTGCCGATGTCGTACAGCTTGACCGTGCCCGCGTCATCGTTGCGGACGAGTTTCCACTGGTCGCGGTAAATCGCCGTCGCAGGACCGCCGTTGTTGAGGTCGTAATGCGGAAAGTGCACGACCAGATCAGGGAAAGCGCGCTGCACCTGCTCCGTGCCGCCCTTGAGCGCTGGCAACAGCGTGCCACCTTCGATTGCCGGAATCGACGAGAGCGTTGTCGGCTGCTTCACCGGCGCGCCAGCCAAGTCAAGCATCGTTGGAACGAGGTCCATGCCGCTCGCGCGAACATGGCTCACCGAGTCTGCCTTCACACCAGGACCGCGAACGATGAGCGGCACGCGAATGCCTCCTTCGCTCACGCTGCCCTTCGCGCCAACAAATGGTGGGTTCGCCTGCTGGCGACCACCGCCGCCACCACTCGCCCCGCCACCACCACCGCCCTGCGCGCCGTGATCAGCGCTGTAGAACACGAATGTTCGATCGGCAATCCCGAGTTCAGCGATCGCCGCGAGCACGCGTCCGACCTGCGCATCAACGAGGTTCGCACCCGCGATTGCGCCCATCGGCTTGCCGCTCACGCCAGGCACCAACGCCTTGGCGGTCGCAAGCGACTCTGGCGTTGCTTCTTCCTCGGCGCCGAAACCGTAATGGGAAATCTGCAGGTAGAACGGCTTGCCCGCCTTCACCTGCTCACGCATGAACGCGATGCCGCGGTCGGTGATCGCAACCGCTTGCGTCGGATTCGGCGCGGTGCCGCGATCAGGACCCTGATTGCTGTTGGCGCCGTCGCACTCGGTGAATCCAAGTTCCGTCGGAGACTTGCGCCCGACATGCCACTTGCCAAAGTGCGCGCTGGTGTATCCAAGATCGCCGAGCAATCCGCCAGTGGTCTTCACGCCCGAGGGAAGATCGACATCGGGCGTGGGCGGAATCATCCGCATCAACTTGTAAGGCGAATCACCGTCCGCGGTCTTTCGGCTCCCTTCCGACTGATAGGTCATGTGCAACTTGGCGGGGCTGATGCCCGTCACGAAACTGGTCCGCGATGGAGTGCACCGTGGGCAGGTCACATAGAAGTCGCTGAAACGCGTTCCTTCCTTGGCGAATGCCTCGAGGTTTGGCGTGAGTCCCGACGGACGCGCGGCGCTCGGCGGTTCACCGTCCATGTCGACCGATGTGCTCGACCATCCTTGCGCCTCAGCTTGAATGAAGACGAAGTTCGGCTTTGCACTCGGGGTCGCTGCACTGCCTCCCTTGATCGAGCCAGCGCCTCCAGACTGCGTCGGAGTCGGCGGCGCGCCAAACAGCGCGAGCGCGATGGATGCGGCAAATGCAATGATGGACGGAACGATGGATGGCATGCGGGTCACTCCTCGATGATTGGACGATCAGCCGTGTGGTGGGCAGCGTGCCCGTAGAACGAATCAGGTTGCGACGACTCGTCGCGGAGTTCGAAGTCGACTGCGCGCGGACCGCCGCGCGCCTGCGGGAGATTGCCGAGCCGCATCGACCGAATCACCAACGATGACGCGTCGTACGCGATCTCGATGTCTCGTGGGCCGCCGCGCGCATCGACACGACGCGTGCCAACGATGCGCGGCCACGGCTGACCCATCGCAGGCGCTGCAGGAACGATGGCGATGTCGTACGACGCGCCAAGTTCGGCAAGCGCATCGCCGGGATTCAGAAACGGCAGGTCGAACTTGCTGCCAGGCACCGCGCCGCTGAAGCGCCGAAGATCCTTGCTTGTACGAACGGTTCCATCCTCGCGCACGGTCCACGCGCGGTTGCCATCGCAGCCGCTGATCACGCGCCGCCCCTCCGAATCAGTGCGCACGAGCACATACCGATCTGGATCGCGAACGGTCAGGATCGCCCCATCGATCGATGGCTGCTTGCCGCGACCGACCGCCGAGTCAGCATCGGACGCAACTGGCGCTGCGTCGCGCCGCCGCCTGCCGCCCCCCGCATCGTCCACGGTCACGGCGCGGAGCGTGTAGGTTCGGTCACCTTCGCGTGCACGCGCGACCAATCGAGCGACGAGATCACTGGCACTCGCGGTCGGCGATGTGCGCAGTCCAGTCCACAGCAGGACTCCCGCAACCGCGAGCACCGCTGCTGCGGCACACGCTCGGCGAACGATGCTCCACGCAGCGAGCCGCCGCGCGGTGTTTCGTCCGATGATCGCCGCACTATGCTCACGCGAGAGTGCGTCATGCAACAAGGCGAGTTCAGCGACCTCGCGGGCGAGGGCGGGATCGGTGGCGAGGGCATCACTGAGCAACTCGCTGCCCGACTCGTCGAGTGTGCCATCGAGCATGGCGTGTGCAAGGCTGCGCAGGTGGTGGCGATCGGGATTCACCGCGCGCCTCCTGCTTCAGCAGCGCGGACACGCGATTCAATGCAGTCGCGAAGCAGTTCACGCATCCGCTGCAGGGACTTCGCAACCGTGTTGGGCTTCAGTCCCATCAGTTCAGCAATGCGGGCGGGCTGCAAATCACTTCGGTAGCGCAGTTCGCACACTTCACGCTGCTGCGCGGGCAGCGCTTGGATGCAGTCGGTCAGGTGATCCAGTCGTGCGCGATCCGATGAACGCGAGTCTTCAAACGCTGCGACCAAACTGGCTTGGGCCGCATCGCTCAGCGGCGTTGGCAAGCGTGCGCCGCGGCGTCGCGCATCCGCCGCAGCGCGGCGCGCGATGGTGAGCGCCCAGGGGAGAAATGGTCGCGCGGGGTCGTACGAGCCGAACGACTCGAGCACCGACACCGCTGTGTCCTGCAGCACCTCGTCCCGAAGCGCGGCGCTGCCCACGAGCGCGTGAACGAATGCACTCACGGCGGGCTGTGCGGCCGTCCAGAGGGAAAAGACTTGCTGCGTGCGGTTGTCCACTTATGAGGAATTCCCGCGTCGGTCCGAATCGTGACGGGGATTTCCCCAATTCTCGCCTGATGTAGGCCACTCTGGTTACTGTGAGCGATAACCTGCAATTCTATCACTCATACTTGATGGATAGGATGGTGCCATGCCGACTTGGAACTGGCAATTCCCGCACTGGCCTGAGCTTCGGTTTGATCCCGCGAGCTTGGCGGAAGCCGAGACCCGTTTCACAGCCGGCGCGACCGTCCTGCTCACCACGCTGGCTGCGTCCTCCACCGAGTCGGTGGAGCGCATCATGGTCGAGCTGGTCTCCGACGAAGCTGTCACCACCTCGACGATCGAAGGCGAACTGCTCGATCGGGTCAGCGTGCAACGGTCCATTCGGCGGGCGCTGAGCCTTGGCCTGCCCGATGCGACCGCGACCCCGGCCGAGCGCGGCATCGCAGAACTGCTCGTCGATGTCTGTCGGACCTTCATGCAGCCGCTCGATGCCGAGACCCTGCATCGATGGCATGCCATGGTCATGCGCGGCCGAGATGCACGGGCCGAACCTGGCAGATGGCGCACGAGCGCCGAACCAATGCAGGTCGTCAGCGGCCGGCTCGATCGTCCGACGGTGCACTTCGAAGCGCCGCCTGCCGAGCGCGTTCCAGGCGAGATGCAGCGCTTCATCGAGTGGTTCAACGCCACGCAACCAACGGTCGATGCTTCACAGTTGGGCGCACTGGCACGCGCTGGCCTGGCCCATGTGTGGTTCGAGAGCATCCATCCCTTCGCGGATGGCAATGGAAGGGTCGGTCGTGCACTGTCGGAGAAGGCCCTTGCGCAGTCGATGCCGCATCCTTCATTGACGGCGCTGTCACCAGTGATTCTGGCTCGGCGAGGCGACTACTACCGTGCACTGGCGCAGGCCAGCACCACACTCGACATCGACCCGTGGCAGCGATGGTTCGCAGGCATCGCGCTCCAGGCTCAGACGCGTTCGATCGCCGAAGCCCAGTTCATCGCGGACAAGGTGCGCATGCTCGCGGCGCTCGGGCGTGAGCTGAATGTGCGTCAGGAGAAGGCGCTGCTGCGCATGATGGAGCGTGGTTCGACGGGATTCGCGGGCGGTATGACGGCCTCGAAGTACATGGCCATCACGCGCGCAAGCCCCGCGACCGCCACGCGCGACCTGGCAGGGCTCGTAGAGCTCGGCGCCGTGACTCCGCACGGCGCGCGCCGCCACATGCGCTACGAACTGCAGCTGCAAGTCCGCCCCGTACCGACGATCACGGTGCTGCCGACTGGAGCGATCGTGGAGACACCCCCACTCCCCTGACCATCGACGCCACGCGGAAATCGCGGTCGCCTGGGTTGATCGCCAGCGTGACAGTGCACTCGCGGCAGCCGTGCCGCAGCACCTGATCGACGGCGATGCGGCGGGCGAGCTTCGGTCCGCGCACATCGGCCTTCCATTGATCCTTGCCTGCGGTCGCACCGCCGCCGATCGGCACGCGCGGGCCATACGCATCCATCACCAGTTTCTTCCCCGAGAGACCGTTGTCGCCCCATGGGCCGCCCTCCACGAAGTCGCCGATGGGATTGATGCGCAGATCGAGGTCACTCGAAACCGACAGCCCCGGCACCACGGCCGCCAGGTCCTGCGTGTGCCGCAGCAGGCACGCGCGGATCGCCGCATGCGCCGCGATCGCGTTCCACGATGCCCTGTGCTGGATCGAGGTCGTGATCTGATCGATCGACCAGCGCAGCGATCGCGCGCCGGCTTCCTCGCGCACGAGCACGATGACCTTGCCGTCGGGTCCGAGCCCAAGCTTCGGTTGCTTACGGCGCAGTGCATCAAGCGCCGCCGCCAACCGCTTGGCGAGAGCATGCTCGACTGGGTTCATGTCGGTGCCGGGCGTGCTGCATGCATAGCCGACGCTGATGACCTGGTCGTCGGATACCTCGCGGAACGGCGCTTCACCAGGTAGCAGCGGTCCAACGCAAAGATCGAGCTTGATCTTCAGTCGCCGCGGCTCTGGCGTAAACACCTTGCCGTAACCGATCTGCGCGTACACGCCGCGCGTGATCGCTCGCACATCGATTTCATCAGCGCCCTGCCCTGCGATGCGCCCATCGATGAACACCGCATTGCGGTGCAGCGCGACCTCGATCCCCACAAGCGCACGCGGATCGCGACGCGACGCCTCGTGAACGATCGCGTCGGCGATGGCGTCGGCGAGCTTGTCGGGATGACCTGGCAGCACGAACTCGGCTGGCCGATGGGTGACGCACACTTCCTCATCGGCTGGGAGGACAAGATCCGATGGATGCTCCTGACTCATTCGTCGCCTCCGTTCAGATCAAGCCACAGGTCGGTCACTGCATCGAGATCGCTGCGCTTCGTGGACGAACCGATCAATGCCACGCCGAGCCGGCACTGCTGGAGCGTGGCGAGCGCCGTCGCGCCCGGCGTGCCCACGAACCCATCGGTCACGATCACTGCGCGGCGCACACCATGCTGGTGCATGTGCGCGGCCACGCATTCGATCGAAGTGCCGCCGGTGCTCTTCACAACGCCGTTGCAGAGTTCACGAAGCGACACCTCAGCGATCTGGGTCGAGAAGAGGTGCACGACCGGGTGCACGAACGCCGAGCAATCGATCGCCGCGCGGTAGAGCGCAATGAGCACGCTGCTCATGCTCCCCGACACATCGACATACATGTGCACGCGCTCGCCGCCCCGACCGCCACGCGGGTTCGGCAGCGCGTGGCGATAGAACGCCGGGCGGTGGCCGAGCCCGTGGAGCACGGCCGCGCGGCGGTCGAGTACGGGAATCGGGGCCTCGATCGCGCGCAACGACTCCTGCGTGTGGAACCCGCTTGCCGTACCGCGCCGACCCG
>SXGQ01331900.1_pt1 | contig 22893 bp, 22 predicted proteins | sample 3178371 | NCBI WGS metagenome assembly SXGQ01 (sample SAMN11356859, study PRJNA531348) | freshwater metagenome | isolation source: freshwater sample F1-20 | place: China: Fuxian Lake, Yuxi | collected 2017-12-25 | reverse complement strand
CGACCGGCGAAGTCATGGGCATCGATGCGGACCTCGGCGTCGCTTTCGCGAAAGCGCAAGCCGCCGCCAAGCCCGGCCTGCCGACCAAGGGGAACGTGTTTCTCAGCGTCAAAGACGCCGACAAACCCCGCGCCACCGCCCTCGCCCGCGCGCTCGTGGAACTTGGTTTCACCATCTACTCGACCAGTGGCACCGCCAAGACGCTCGCCGACAACGGCGTGCCCGTGAAACGCATTTCCAAGATCGCCGAAGGCCGCCCCAACGCGGTGGACATGCTGAAAAACGGTCAGATCCAACTCGTGATCAACACGCCCGCCGGGATGATCCCGCGGCAGGACGAAAACAAGATCCGCGCGGCGGCGTATTCGCACGCGGTGTGTCTCATGACGACGATCACCGGCGCCTTTGCCGCGGTCGAAGGTATCCGCGCTCTCCGCGAAAAGCCCGTCGGCGTGAAGCCGATCCAGCTTTATCGGGGCAATGTAAACTTCGTCTGAGCGGGGCCGGGAAGGTAGGGCGGATCAGAGACCCCGCCCTGCTTTTAAGCCGTGGTTTGGCTAAGCTTCGCCCGTTGCCCGGTCCACCACGCGATCGCGCCCCGCCTCACGATCACCACGATACTCGCGAGCCAGTAGATCGGATCGACGACATAATCCCAGCAGTTGGACGACTCGAGCGCGCCCAGTCCAAATGCCACCAGCGCCGCCACCAGCAACACGCCGAATCGGTTTCCCCAAGCCAGAAACACGATCGCGGTCAATGCGAGCGCGGCGGCGGCGTAGTTCGAGTGCCAGCCCCAATAGTGAAAATCGATGCCGCGGCCAAAAATCAGCGGTTGGAGGTAGACCAGCGAACCCACGACCGCGCCGAAAATCCAAGTCGCCCACCAATCGGCCGATTGAAAAATCGTGACGCCGAGAAAGCGCGGGCTGCGTTGCGCGATCAACAGGCCGAGGATCGGCAACGAGGGATTGGGGTAATAACTGAACACCCAGTTCCAGAGCTGCAGATCCATGATCGGTACCAGCATCACGCCCGCGGCCGCCGCCGCGACGGTCAGCCGCAGGGCGACCGTCGCCTGTAGCGGCATGAAGCGGCCGCCGAACCCGAGCAGCATCAGCCACACCGCGGCGAAAACCGCGAGCGCGTCAGAGGGTGGCAACCAAGCGGGGTTCATGGGGGCAGCGCCCCGCCGGCGAGCTCGCGATACTGGTCGAGCCAAGCGAGGTTAAACGCGATGTGCCCGATGCGTTCCCGTTTCCACGTATAGGTGAGATGGATCATCCCGCCGGGGCCTTGCGTCAGCTGCGGATAGGAAAACTCCTTCTCCGTCTCGCGCTCCAGCACGGAGTGTTTCTTCCACGTGCGCCCTTCGTCGGCTGAGAGGGACAAACCGAGGCTTTCGCGGCCGCTCGACGCGTGGTTGTAGGCGAGGAGAATCCGGCCGTCGGCGAGGCGGAGAGCGTCCACGGGCGCATCGGGATTGGGCAGGGAACTCGGGGTCGGGTCCGGCCAAGTCCAGCCGTTGTCCGTGGAGAGCGAGGTGCGCAACGAGCGCTGGCTGCTCGTATCGCGCAGCATCATGAGAACTTGGTCCCCGCCGAGCGCGACCAGCACGGGCTGGATCAGGCCTTTGGACGCGCTGAGATTGCGGACTTTGTAATCTTCCACGGTGCCGTCGGGGCCGGGCTGGAACCACAGGATCTGGGGAAACTTGGTGGCCATCTCGTGGTAGACGGGCAGTCCGATGCGGCCGTCGGCGGCGTAGATCGGCTTGTTGCGCACGAGCGTGCTCATGTTGAAGAACGCGTTCAACGTGAGCCGCCGGCTCGGGCCCCAGGTGAGGCCGGCATCGGGCGACGACTTGATGTTGAGTGCGCAGCCCGACCAGCCGCCCAGGCTCACGCTGGCGTAAACCATCCACAGCCGGCCGGTGCGGTCCGGGAAGATCACGGTATTGCCGATTTTCTTGATGCGGCGGCCGAGCTCGCCTTCGACGCTGGCGCGGTCGAGCACCTTGATGGGCGGACCCCAAGTCTTCGTCCCTGCCGTCATGCGCGAAGTGAAGACCGCGACATCCGCCGCGCCCTCGCGCGATCCGCCATACCAGAGCGCGAGCAAGTCGCCGCTCGGCAACGCGCTCACCATGCTGCAATGGACGTGGGCGAGCTGGGCCTCCGGCGAAACCCAGCCACGTTCGAACCGGGGCGTCCCAACCTCGCCCACGCTCTGCGGGGCGCGGGCCCAAGGGGCCGAGGCGGGCTCGAGGGCGAGGGGCGGGTTGACGCTGATCGGCGCCGAGTATTTCACGGCGGCGCCGCCGGCGATGAGGGTCACGGCAATCCACGCGAGTCGTTGGAAGGGGTTCAGCCGGGACGGGCGCGACCGGCCCGCGCGGCCGGCGGATTGGTCCAGCAGGACCGGGGTGACGGAGAGTTCGGTGCGCGGGGCAATCACAGGGGAACGGCGAGGTTGGCGCGGGGAACTCGTCGCTTCAACGGGTTTCTCTGCGAACGGACAGTTCGTCGCGGGGTTTTCGATTGTTTAGCAGGAGATAGCGCGCCGTCTCGTGAAACGCATCCGCCAGGGCGAGATGTTCCGACAAACCTGCCGTCGACTCCTCTGCCGGGGGCGGGGGTGCGTTAAAATCGGCCCAGACGAAGCCGGTGCGGTCGCCCTGCAACTGGCGGTAGCCGTAATGCCGGCCCTGCACGACGCCGAAGGTCTTGTTGTTGTGATCGAGAATGAAGGCGGCGTTGCCCCGGCCGGCGTCGATTTCTTGGCGGTGCAAGAGATCGCGCCCGAGGCCCGAGTTGCGGTAGGCGATCCCGGCGATCCCGGCGGCGGTGGGCAGGACATCGAGCATCGAAGCCGGCGCGGCGAGCCGGCGCGGCGGCAACAATTTCGGCGCGTAAAACAACAGCGGCACGTGGTAGGCGGTCAGAGCCTGCTCGGTCCAAGCTGCGGGGAACATGGTGCCGGCGTTGCCGCCGATGCCGTGGTCGCCGATGAAGATGAACACGGTGTTCTCGAAATAGGCCGAGCGACGCGCGGCGGCCATGAACTTGCGGAACGAGAAATCGGTGTAGCGAAACGCATTGAATTCCTTGAGCGACTCGAAGCCGTGGGCCCGCAGTTTTTCCAAGGGCACGTCGATGGGTTGGAATTCGCCGAGATCCTCGGGTGCGATGGTGTAGGGCCGATGGTTGCCGGCGGTCTGGATGATGGCGAAGAACGGCTCCGTCTGCCGGGCCAACTCGGCCTCGGCTTCGAGAAACAGGCTCTTGTCGCTGATACCCCACACGTCGATGCGCGGGGATTTGAAACTGTCCTCCTCGCGCAGCACGAGGTCGCGGATGTTGCCGGTGAGCACGCCGCGGATGTTCGCCCAGCTCGTGCTCCCGCCGAGAAAGTAGAGTTTTCGGTAGCCGGTGAAATCGTTGATGATCGTGTGTTGGTCGACCATCGCGGGGTTGCGGCTGGCGGTCTTCACCGGCGTCACGTCGGGCACGCCCGTGATGGTGGCCCAGACGCCGCGCGCGGTGCCGAACGTCGGCGTGAAGCAGTTTTCGAAAAACACGCCGTTGCGGCAGAGCTCCGCGAAATAGGGCGTCGTGTCGAGCGGGTTGCCCCACATCGAGCTCTTGTAGGCGCTGAACGATTCGCAGAGCACGAGCACGACGTTGGGCCGACGCGCCGGTGCTCCGGGCCGGGCGGGGACGTCGCGCACGAAATTGAGCGCGGCGGCATCCGGCGCCGTGACGCCGAGGTAGCGGCTCAACCGGGGATAGTGCGCGAGGACTTTGGTGCGGTCGTAGCCGGTGTCGCGAAACGCCAGCGAGCTGAAAAACGACTGCACGGGGTTCAGCGCGAGGTTGGCGGAGAAATCGTTGCGCAGATTAAACGCATCGCTCCAGCGCAACGGATACTGGCCCACGCGCCCAAAGACGGCGAGCAGCCCGACGAGTCCGGTGACCACCAGCCACGTCACGCGGGCGCGGCGGCGGGGATTCTCAGGTGCGGCGGCGGCGCGCCGGTGCAGCCACGCGTTGACCCAAAGTATCGCGATCAGCGCGACCGCGCAGGCCAGCAGAATGCGGATGACGGGATACGTCTGCCACACCATGCCGGCGGAGATTTTTGCGTCCTCCAGAAAACCGAGGGCGGTGGCATTGAGCCGTTGCCCGAGGTAGCGGAAGTGGAGGAAGTCGTTTACATAAAAAAACAACACGACCGCCGCCGCGCCGCCGAGCAGCCCGAGCCAAAGCCGTCGTCCGAGTTGCGAATCGAGCGCGTGCCAGAACCGGAACTGGCCGAGCAGCAATACCGGCAGCAACACGGCCGCGACGATGCGGGCATCAAACCGCAGACCCAGCCAGAACGCGGGCGCCGCCTGCGCGAGGGACACTTGGCCGTGACCGAAGATCTGCCAAGTGACGAGCCGGAGCAGCGAGAGCACGATCAACGAAAGTCCGGCCAGCGAGAGCATCCAGCGGACGAGGCGGGGAAGGGGAAACATGCAGCTGGGCGAGCGGACGCGTCGGAGCAGCGGGCGTCAAGGCTCGGGGCTTAGGCGTGGGCGCGGGCCGCGCTCAGTCGAAGATCGGGAAAAACGTGTTGAACGCCTTTTCCCCGAAGTGGCCCGGATCGTTGAAACGGCGATGGCGGTCGAGGCCGTCGATCGCGGTCATCTCGGCGGGCGTGAGCGCGAAGTCGAAAAGCGCGAGATTTTCCGCGAGTCGCGCGGGCGAAGCCGTCTTCGGAATGACCGCGCAGCCGCGTTGCACGCCCCAGCGCAGGGCGATCTGGGCGGGCGTGCGACCGTGGGCGGCGGCGATGGCGGTGACGACGGGATCGGCCAGGACGTTCTCGGCGGGCGTCGCCATGCCGAGCGGCAGGTAGGACGGGGCGCCGAGCGGGGAAAATGCGGTGACGGCGATTTTCTCCTGCGCGCAGAAGCGGAGTTGGCGCGGTTGCACGAGGTAAGGATGCAACTCGAGCTGGTGCACCGCCGGCCGGATCGTGGCGTAGCTGAGCACATCGCGGAGCGCGGAGACGTTGAGATTGCAGACGCCGATGCGCTTCACGAGGCCGGCGCGTTGGAGTTCCTCCATCGCACCCCACGTGTCAGCGTAGGGCACGGCGATGGGCTTCATCGCGGGCGCAGCCGCGGCCGGATCGAAGAACCATTCCGGCGGGTAACGCACGTCGAACGGCACGTAGGCGAGCGCGATGGGGAAATGGACGAGGTAGAGATCGAGCACGTCGAGCTGCAGATCGCGCAGGGAGCGTTCGCAGGCGGCGCGCACGTGCTTGGGCTCGTGGTAGGTGTTCCAAAGCTTGGAGGTGACCCAAAGATCGTCGCGCCGGCAGAGCCCGTCGCGCAGGGCGGAGGCGATACCGGCGCCGACTTGCGGCTCGTTGCCGTAGTCGCAGGCGCAGTCGAGGTGGCGGTAGCCGAGGCGGATCGCTTCGCGCACAAGGCCGGGGAGTTCGGGTTTGGGCATCTTCCACATGCCGAGACCGACAGACGGGAAGCGTCCGCCGTCGGGCAGCGTCAGGTGCGGGGAGGCGGAAACGGTTGGGGAAGAGGTCATGAGCGTGAAAAGAAAACGCGCGGCGGGCGGTTTAGCGGCGGGCAAATTTTACGTGAAGAGATTCGGCGGCGAGGCGGCGCACGTAGCTTGGCTCGGTTTCGGATTTCCACGTTTGTTCAAGCACGTCGATCCGGGCGACTTGGTCGCATAGGGCGTTGAGCAATGTGCGCACGACGAGACGGGCATGCGCGGCACCCAGGCAGAGGTGCGGGCCAAAACCGAACGCCACGTGGGGATTGGGCCGCCGGTCCAACTTCACCTCGTCCGGTGCTTCGAACACGGTCGCGTCGAAGTTGGCCGATGAAAAGCAGAGCGAGACAAACTCGCCCGCCGGCACGTTGACGCCGTGGAGGGTGGTGTCGTGCGTGCATTTGCGGGCGAGATGGGTGACGGGCGAGAGCGCGCGGAAAAACTCCTCGCTCGCGCCGATGATGCGCTTGCGGTCGGCGCGCAGAAACTCGAAGTCGGCGGGCGTGTGCGCGAGATGGGCGATGATGCCGGTGATGGAGTTGATGACGGTGTCGCGCCCGCCGGCGAAAACGATGCTGCAAAACCCGAGCATTTCCTGGCGCGTGAGCGGACGGCCCTGAAACTTGGCCTGGGTCAGCGCGCTGAAGAGGTCGTCGCCGGGGTTGGCCGCCGCGCGGTCGAGCAGGGCGTTGGTGTAGGCCTCGAGGGCCGCGCCCTTGCTGGTGCCGTTGCCGTCGCGAAAGACGTGGGTGCCCCAGCCGATCCAGATCGCGGCCTCGGCGTCGGGCACGTTGAGCAAGATCGCGAGCGCGCGCGATTGGAGCGGGATGGCGAAGTCGCGCACGGCCTCGAACGAGGTGCGTTCGCGGGCGGCGGTCACGAGTTCGCCGACGAGCCGCTCCATTTGGGCGATGACCTCGGGCAACTTGGCGCGGTTGAAGAACGGCTCGACCACCTCGCGGTAGGCCTGTTGGTCGGGCGGGTCGATTTCGAGGGGCAACTGGCGCACGGTGCGCACGTCTTCCTCGGTGGGAATGGGCACCTTGAACGGCGCGTCGGAGCTGAAGGTCTGCCAGTCCTTGGCCACGCGCCGCACGTCTTCGTGGCGGAGGACGAGGGGGATTTCTTTGCCTTGAAAATTGTTGACCAGCACGCCGTCGCGCTCGCGGGGCTCGCGAAACGGATCGGTGGGGTTTTTGGGGTTGTGAAATGGGCAGGGCATGGGAGCGGGGGAGTGGACGCAGGCGAGTGGGAGGAGGACAAAAAAATTGCGCGGCGAGGTCAAACTTTGGGCGGTTTCGAGGGGCCGCGCTTTGTGACTTCTCCTGCGGTTTGTACAACAGGCTTGCCCGATGCGCCGCGTCGCGTGCGTGATGACGGCGGTCATTTCTCTCCTCTCATGTCCTCTCCCGTTCCCACTTTGGTTGCTCTCCTTCACGGTCCCGATCAACCCGGCCTCGTCGCCCGGGTCTCGGGTTGGATCTTCGAGCGCGGGGGTAACATTCTGCACGCCGACCAGCACCGCGACATGGAGGCGGGTGTGTTTTTCCAGCGCGTCGAGTGGGTGCCGGCGAACGGCAACGCCTCGGCCGACACCGCCGCTTTCCACGCGTTCGCGGCTTCGCTCGGTATGCAAGCCCGGGTCGCGTCCTCCGCGCAGCGTCCGCGCGTGGCGGTCTTCGTCTCAAAGTTTGATCACTGTTTCCACGATCTCGTGCTGCGGCACCGGGCCGGTGACTTTGCGGGCGACCTGGTCGCCGTGATTTCCAATCATCCCGATCTCGCGCCGGCGGCTGCGGCCTATGGTCTGCCGTTTCATCTCATCCCGGTGACGGCCGCCGACAAGGCCGCCGCCGAGGCCCGTCAACTGGCGCGGTTGCGCGAACTGCGGGTCGATCTGGTGGTGCTCGCACGCTACATGCAGGTGCTCTCGGCGGACTTTTTGGAAAAATGCGGAGCGCCGGTCATCAACATCCACCTCTCGTTTCTGCCCGCGTTTGCCGGCGGCAAGCCCTACCATCAGGCGGCGGCGCGCGGCGTGAAATTGATCGGGGCGACCGCGCACTATGCGACGGCGATCCTCGACGATGGTCCGATCATCCAGCAGGACGTCGCCCGGGTGACGCACCGGCACGACGTCGACGATCTGATCCGTAAAGGCCGCGATCTTGAAAAATCCGTGCTCGCCCAAGCCGTGCGCTGGCACCTCGAAAACCGCGTGCTCGTCTACGGGCATAAGACGGTGGTGTTTGATTGAGGGCGTTTTTTAAAGGTCTTTTTTCCACGATCCCATGCGCGCGATCCGCATCCATGAAACCGGCGGACCGGAAAAGCTCCGGTTCGAAGACGTTCCGGTGCCTTTGCCCCTTGCGGGCGAGGTGCGGGTTCGCGTCGAGGCGGCAGGGCTCAACTTCATCGACACGTATCAGCGCAGCGGGCTCTACCCGGTGGCGTTGCCGTTTACGCTTGGCGCGGAGGTCGGCGGGGTGGTCTCGGCGGTCGGCGCGGGGGTGACGGAGTTTGCCATCGGCGATCGCGTCGCGACGGCCAAGGCGGTGGGGGGCTATGCGGCCGAGGCGGTCGCGCCGGCGGCGCACGTTGTGAAAATTCCCGACGGGGTCGCGACGCGGACGGCGGCGGCGCTGATGTTGCAGGGGCTCACGGCGCACTATCTCGCGACGGATACGTTTCCGCTCAAGGCTGGGGACACGGCGCTGATCCACGCGGCGGCGGGCGGCGTGGGTTTGTTGCTGGTGCAGCTCGCGAAGCGGGCCGGGGCGCGCGTGATTGCCACCGTGGGCACCGATGAGAAAGTGGCGCTCGCACGCGGAGCGGGAGCGGACGAGGTGGTGGTTTACACGCGGGAGAATTTCACGGCGGCGGCGCGGGCGTTTACCGGCGGGCGCGGCGTCGATGTCGTCTACGATGCGGTGGGCAAAGATACGTTTGCCGGCAGCGCGGAGAGCCTGCGGCCGCGGGGGATGTTGATCTCATTTGGCAATGCGAGCGGGGCTGTGCCGCCGGTGGCTCCGCTGCTGTTGATGCAGAAAGGCTCGCTCTATCTTACGCGGCCCACGCTCGCGCATTACACGCAGACGACGGCCGAATTGCGGGCGCGCGCGGATGATTTGTTCGCGGCGGTGCTGACCGGAAAGTTGAGCGTGCGGATCGGCGCGACTTATCCGCTCTCGGCGGCGGCCGATGCGCATCGCGCGTTGGAGAGTCGCGGCACGACGGGCAAAGTGCTGCTCGTGCCGTAGACGAGGCGCGACAAAGCGGGGCGCGGCGCTCAAAAATCGGGGGGCGGGATCAGGCGGAGATTGCCACCGGATTGAGGCACGCTTTCGGTCGAAAAACGCGCTGCACTTCTGCGCGTGTGGCGGTTGGCTTGGCTGTTTTATCGGGCTTTTCCGGTTCTGCCACTCCGTTCGGGGGAACGTGCCTTCGTTTGGTCAATTCAAGCAGGAGCTGGCGGAGTTTTTGGACGAGGCCGATAGTTTTGGCCGAGAATGCGGTTCTGAACCCGCCGGTGGCGGCGTTCACGGAACAGGTTCGCGAAGAGCAGGGTTAGTCTGAGCCGGTGAAAGCAGAGCCGTTGCTTCAATGCGAACGACGGGAGCAAGCCGAGTTGGCGATCGAGAAGTTGCGCGACCGGTTGCGCACGGTCGCGAAGGCAGAGTCGGCCGCGGGCCTGAGACTGGACGCGTTTTGCGGCGAGAAATATCCGATGACGAGACTTCAGACCAGTCCGGCGCGCATTCGAGCATCGGCGGATGAGGATCATCGGCGGTAACTGGAGGGTTTGCGGCAACCGGTGGGGCGCGCAGTCAAGGTGCGCGCCTCTTAATTGCTTGAATGGCTCCGCTGGGATGAGGCGATTTCCTGCATTTACACGGTTGGCGGCATTTGCTCTCGTCTCCGGTTCACACGTTTCAACCCTCGCGCCATGACCACGCCCACCACTCCTCCCACTCCCACCCCAGCCGGTGATGACCGTAACCTTGTCGCCGTCGATGCCAACGTGTTGGCCCCGACGTTTGAGGACAAGCTGCTCCTGTTTTGGGAGAAGAATGGAAAGAAGGTAATTCTCGGATGCGTGATCGTGCTCGTTGGAATCGTGGCCAAAGGCGGTTGGGAATACTTTGAGGCCCAGAAAGAGGCGGACGTGCAGAAGGAATATGCCGCAGCGGCGAACACGGATAAGCTCAAGGCGTTTGCTGCCGCCCACAAAGGGCACGCGCTGGCCGGTCTGGCTCAGCTCCGAATCGCCGATGAGGCGTATACGGCCGGAAAATCAGCCGCCGCGATTTCGGGCTATGAGGCGGTGATCGGGGTTTTGAAGACGGGACCTTTTGCAACGCGCGCCCAGCTGGGACTGGCGATGTCCAAAATCGCCGCAGGTCAGTCGGCCGAGGGCGAAGCGGTCTTGAAGACGATGGCCGGAGATGTGGCCATGTTGAAAGGCGTCAGAGTCGAGGCGGCCTATCATTTGGCCAGCTTGGCCGCCGACGCCGGTCGCGCCGATGATGTGAAGAAATATTCGGATCAGATTGCCCAGATCGACCCCGCCAGCCCTTGGACGCAGCGCGTGATGGCGCTGAAGGCGGCGCTCCCCGTCGCAGGGGTTGCTGCGCCTGCGGTTGAGGCGAAGAAGGCCGATGCCGCCCCCGAGGGCGGAATTCAAGTGAAGTTGCCAGGAAAGTAGGCCGAAAATGTGCCGATCCGTCTAAGATCGGGCGCAGTTTACCACTGACCGGGTTTCTTGATTTTGCATCGAGCGACGTCTCCGAGTAAGGAGGCGATACCCCGCGCCGCTTCGAACGTGGCTGGCTCCGGCCCGCTACGCACGGTGCGCTCTTCACCGTGAAATCGTCGATTCGAAGGATTACGCGGCGAGCTGAACGCACCGCGAGCGCGACGACGAAATGCCGTTGCGGCGGTGAAGGTGCGTGAGATTGTCTGCGAGCCGTTTGCTTACCAGTTGCCATCGTTTATCGAGGGAACTGGAAGCCACGTTTCCGGCGAATGAATCGCTGCGCGAGCGGAAGCTGTAAGTGTTCGGCCCGTTGATGGGGAATTGCCGCCGAGAGAAATTTTGGTCAGCGCGACTGACCATCGCGAAGCTGGGGTAGGGGCGAACTCGAAGTAGTTGGTTCCAGGCGCCGTGCCCGCCCAGCCTGATTGATTGACAGGGCATGATCCTGCTCCCGCACCGAACCCGGGTGATGAGTTAGTCGTCGTTGATAAGTTGCTCCCCGAAAAAAGCATTCTTTGCCGCATGAGAGGCGACATGGGTGGCAGTTACGGTGTTTCCCGTGAACGGCTAGGGGCGACCTGTGCTCGGGCGGTCATCCCCGCGAGGTGCGACGACGCGAATGCAGGTTTGGTAAAGACTGTCCCGCACGGGGCGTTTTGGATCCAGATCGGAATTCGGTAATACCTGAATTCTCTCTTCCGAAAAAAGTGGTCGGGGCGATAGGATTCGAACCTACGAACTCCTGGTCCAAAACCAGGCGCTCTACCAGGCTAAGCTACACCCCGAAACACGCCGCAGAGCACGGATCTTTCTTTGGAGTGTCAAGCCATTGGCCGCATTATCGTCAGGCTCGCCACATTTTGCCCGGGAATGTTGATAATCTCGGCTTGCCTCGCTTTTGGATTGGTCCTCTGCTTCGCGTTCAACTTCTCACCATGGATACCATTTCACGCGAAAATAACAGTATGTTGCCGGTCGGCGGCGTCATCGTCGGCGTCATCGCCCTTCTCCTCGGAGGCTACGCCGCAATTAGTCTTTCTAAGGTTAACAAGACTCTCGCGGCGCAGGAAGAGAAGATTGCCAAGATCGACGGGATCGAGGCTCAGGTCGGTGCGGCCGCGGCTGCCGCCGAGAAAGCAGCCAAAGACGGCGCGGGACTACAGCGCTCTACGCAGGACGCTTTTAATCAAGTCGGTGGCGAGCTCGCTAATCAACGCGCGGCCATCACCAAACTCGAAGAGGCGGCCAAGAAGCCCGTCGTTGCCGCTGGAAAAAAAGGCAGCGGTGAACCCGCTGTGGCCGGCCCAGGGGAATACGTCGTCAAGGGCGGCGATTCGGGTGCGAAAATCGCTCGCTCCCAAGGGGTCAATCTCGCCGATCTCGTTTCCGTCAATCCGGGTGTTAATTGGAATAAGCTGAAGGTGGGCGACAAGGTGAAGTTGCCGAAGAAATAATTTTTTCTAAGTTCCATTTCAAAAGCCTCCTCGCCCTTTGTGGCGGGGAGGTTTTTTTTGGACCGATGAGCACATCGACACCTGTCAACGGTCCGGCCCAGTGGGAGCGGCTGGCCGAGCGCACCCTTGTATCGACTCGCGTGCTCGATGTGCGCGGGGTGCTTTTTCGACACCCACGCCGCGAGGTTGAGCGAGAGTTCGTCGTCGTGGCGGCGCCGGATTGGTGCAACGTGATCGCGCTCACGCCGGACGGTCGGCTGGTGCTTGTCCGGCAGTTTCGCTATGGCATCGATGCGTTTTCCCTCGAGATTCCCGGTGGGGTAATCGATCCGGGTGAGGATCCCGTCGTTGCCGGCCTGCGTGAGCTGCGCGAAGAAACGGGGTTTGTCGGCTCCACGGCGCGGCTGCTTGCGACCGTGCACCCCAATCCGGCGATTCAAAATAATCGCTGCCATTTGGTGCTCGTCGAAAATGCGATTCGGAGTTCGGCGCAGGAGTGGGACCACGACGAGGAGATCGAAGTGATCACGGCTCCGGTCGACGAAGTGCTGGCGTGGGCCCGCGAGGGGAAAATCACGCACAGCTTGGTCGTGTGTGGATTGATGCATTTTGAATCCCTTTGGCGGGCGCGGGCCGGGGCCCACGTTTGACTTGCCGGGCGGGCGTCGTTTCGTGCTGTTCGTTCATCATGCCCGCGTCTCTTTTTGCCAATGATCCCGCTGTCTTCGGAGCCGTTTCGGACCGGGTGATTCCTGATTCGCTGGAGACCGAGGTGCGCCGGATTTATGCCCGCAGTCCGCTTTATGCGCGCCGCTTCCCGCTACATGCGGCACCGTTGAAATGGTCGTGTTTTCAGGAAATCCCGACGCTCGCCAAAACGGACATCGTTGAGCAAGGGCATCAGGCTTTTTTTGAGGACTACCGGGTGATCGAGCGGGGGCTGGTGGACAAGAGCTACGAATATGAAAGTACCTCGGGCACGACCAGTGGGCCGATGACGGTGATCATGGAGGAAGGTTGGTGGAACAAGCAGACCGAGCGCGCATATTTGGCCTCGCCAATCTTGCGGCAGTTTGTGGGCCGGCCCTATCGGAAGTGCGTGTTGGCGCCGATCGGTTGTTCGAGCAATCTCTGCCCCTACGAGGACCACCCGTTTCCGCACCGCTATTTCGACGGCACCGTGTATTTGAACCTGACCAGCGACCCCTTTGTTTTTCCCGAGGCGGAGTGGGACCGGATCGTGCGGGAGTTGCAGGCAACTCAACCGGAGGTGATCGAGGGTGAGCCGGTTTATCTCTCGTTGCTCGCGCGAGCGGTGCAGAGGCGGGGAGTCAAAGTTCCAAGCGTGCGGGCGGTGATACTCACGTATGGCAAAGCGAGTCTGCAGCATGCCCGTCGGATCGCCGAAGCGTTCCCTGCGCCACAGGTCGATCTTTATGGATCGACGGAGGCGGGTTATTTGTTCGTCGGCGAGGCCTTCAAGGATGACCTGAGGGCAATCGACGCCAATGCCTTCATCGAGCTGGTGCCATGGCGGCCGGAATTGCCGGACGTCGCGCAAATTTATGTGACGACCCGGGAGCGCGAGGCGATGCCGCTGTTGCGCTATCACACGGGGGATATCGTGCAGCGTTGCGCGACGGGATTTCGTATCCTCGGTCGCGAAGGGAGCATTTACTTTCGGCCGGATGGTTCGCTGGTTGCGGCGGGCGACATCGATGGCGCTTTGCCTCCCGATTTTAAGTGCTGGCACTACGCCTTGATCCAGACCGGCGAAACACGCTGGGATTTCTACTATGTGGCTGACGAGTCGGCCAACCATCGTGACATCGAAATCTCTCTGGCTAGGCTGTTGGGTGCCGGGGTGCGCGTGAATGCGTTCCGAAAAAAATTCATTGCGCCGGCGGCGAGCGGGAAATTTGCGTTGCTCAAACCGCTCGCGAAGTAGCGTGCGGCGCGCTCGGTCCGGAGATGTTTTGGGTCCGAGCCGTTCGCGATGACGCCGGAAGAATCGTTGGAAAACAGCGGATGAACGTAAATCGGCGAGCCAGGTGGAACGTTGAAATCGGAGAGGTCGATGACGCTACCAGCGATGGCTTGAGTTCCGGTGACGTCTCGAACCGAAGTGGCCAAGTTATCACCGCTTGATGAGCGGAAGAGGTCGTAAGCGAAATTTGCGACCGGATGGTTCGCCCCGTAATCGGCCGGCATCACCGTGCCGAAGTTGCCGCGTAGTTGGTCGGGGCGTTGGTATAGGTCACGCCGTTGGCGCTGATCGGGCCCGGCGATAGGGTGAGGGCAATTTTGACACCGTCGTGCGCGGTCAGCCGCGCCCAGCCGCGGTCAAACACCGTGAAAGTCCCGTCGGCGGTGGCCGCGATTCCGCTGCCGGTCAAAACGAACTCGATGTTACCCGCGCCGGGGTTGGGCAACATGGCGAGAAGCGGGGCAATCCACCGGTTTGGGAGGGAAAGTTGGGCCTGAAACGCCGCCAAAAAATTTTCGTGTTCGGGATGATTTGTCCAGCAGGACATCTCCTCGGCCCCAGACGGAGACGGCTTCTTCTGACGTTTAGGTTCGCTAATAACAAAGTTCAAATCCGCTTCACCCGGTTTCTGCCTCTTTACATCGGGCAAGCGGTGGAAGATCGTTCAGTGTTTTCCATCCGTAACCCGTTTTACCTCGATGAATCTCGTCTGCAACCTCTTCGGCTCGTCCATTGGCCGCAAATTCATCATGGCGCTGACCGGTCTGGTCCTGATCGGCTTCGTTTTTGGTCACTTGGTCGGAAACCTCCAAGTCTTCGCGCACCCGGACAAGATCAATGGCTACGCCCATTTTCTCCAATCGCTCGGGCCGGTATTGTGGTTGGTTCGAATCGGGTTGCTGGTGTGCGTGGGCCTTCACATTTGGGCGGCCACGGCGCTGACGTTGGAAAGCCGGCGTGCGCGCGGCAGCGAGCCTTACGGCGTCAAAACGTGGATTCAGGCCGCGTTTGCGTCGCGCTATATTCGATGGTCCGGGTACGTGGTCCTCGGATTTATTCTATATCACCTCGCGCATTTTACCCTCGGAGTAGCCCAAGCGGGCACGTATAAGACCGCGCTTCCGGCCTATACGTTGACGGCTGATTATCAGGTGCTCGGCTTCACCGTGGTGCCGGCAGGCACTCCGGTGCACGATGTCCATCAAATGGTGGTGCTGGGGTTTCAACCGCCGCTCGTGGCCTTGTTCTACATCGTCGCGGTCGGGCTGCTTTCGTTGCATCTTTTGCACGGGATGGACAGCCTTTTCCAGACGCTGGGCTGGCGTAATGCGAGCTGGTCCCGTTCGCTCCGGACGGTCGTCGCGTTGCTCTGTGTGGCTTATTTCGCGGGGAATCTTGTCATCCCCGGCGCTGTTATGACCGGCGCGCTGAAACCGGCATCCGCGGCCAAAACCGCCTCCGCCCAATAGTTTCCAAATTCTCACGTCTATCGCCATGGCCACTCTCAATTCCAAAATCCCGACTGGTCCGCTCGCCGAAAAATGGCGCAAGCACAAGACGGAGATCAAACTCGTCAACCCGGCCAACAAGCGAAAATACGAGATCATCGTGGTCGGCGCCGGCCTAGCCGGCGCGTCGGCGGCGTCCTCCCTCGCCGACCTCGGCTACAAGGTGAAGTGCTTCGTGTTTCATGACAGCCCGCGCCGTGCCCACTCCATCGCGGCGCAGGGCGGGATCAACGCCGCCAAGAATTACCAAAACGACGGCGACAGCGTTCATCGGCTTTTTTACGATACGCTGAAAGGCGGCGACTACCGGGCCCGCGAGGCCAACGTTCATCGTCTTGCCGAAGTTTCGGTCAATATCATCGACCAATGTGTCGCGCAGGGCGTGCCCTTTGCCCGCGAATACGGTGGCCTGCTGGCCAACCGCTCCTTCGGCGGAGCGCAGGTCTCGCGCACGTTTTACGCCCGCGGTCAGACGGGGCAGCAGCTGCTTCTCGGCGCTTACTCGGCGTTGTCCCGCACGGTCGGTACCGGTGCGGTGGACCTGCATACCAACTCCGAGATGCTCGATCTCGTGGTCGTGAACGGCCAAGCCAAAGGCGTCATCATCCGCAACCTCGTCACCGGCGCGATTTCGCGCCACTCGGCCGATGCCGTTATTCTCGCCACCGGCGGCTACGGCAACGTCTTCAACCTTTCCACCTACGCGCGCGGCTCCAATGCGACTGCGATTTGGCGCGCCTACAAACGGGGCGCCTGCATGGCCAACCCCTGCTACACGCAAATTCACCCGACCTGCATCCCGGTGAGCGGCGATTATCAATCGAAGCTGACCTTGATGTCCGAATCGCTCCGCAACGACGGCCGGATTTGGGCGCCCAAAAAATCCGGAGACACCCGCACCGCCGCCGACATTCCGGAGTCCGATCGTGATTACTTCCTTGAGCGGCTCTACCCGAGTTTCGGCAACTTGGCTCCGCGTGATATCGCTTCGCGCGCCGCCAAGCGCGTGTGCGACGAAGGCCGCGGGGTGGGCACGACCGGGCTTGGGGTGTATCTCGATTTCGCCGATGCGATCGGCCGCCTGGGTGAACCCGCCGTGCGCGAGCGCTACGGCAATCTGTTCGACATCTACCACGAGATCACCGCCGAAAATGCCTACAAGGCACCGATGCGGATTTATCCCGCCGTCCACTACACGATGGGCGGGCTGTGGGTGGATTATAACCTCATGTCGAACATCCCGGGCTTGTTCGTGCTCGGCGAAGCCAACTTCTCCGACCACGGCGCCAACCGCCTCGGGGCCTCCGCGCTGATGCAGGGCTTGGCCGACGGCTATTTTGTCATCCCTTACACGGTCGGCGATTACCTTGCCGGCCAGAAACCCGGCTCGCGTCCGTCGACCGACGGTGCGGAGTTCAAGCAGGCTGAGGACAACGTGCGCGGTCTCTCGAACCGGCTGTTGGCGACGAAGGGCAAGCAGCCCGTCAGTTATTTCCACAAGAAGCTCGGTAAAATCATTTGGGATCACTGCGGTATGTCTCGCACCAAGGCGGGGCTCGAATCGGCGCTGCAAAAAATCCCCGCTCTGCGTGAGGAATTTAACGCCACCGTTAACGTTCCCGGCTCGGCCGAGACCCTTAATCAATCGCTCGAAAAAGCCGGCCGGGTGGCCGATTTCATCGAACTCGGCGAGTTGATGTGCCGTGATGCGCTCACGCGCGAGGAGAGCTGCGGCGGGCACTTCCGCGAAGAACACCAGGAGGCCGACGGCGAGTGCAAACGCGACGACCAAAATTTCGCCCACGTCGCCGCTTGGGAGTATCAGGGCGACAGCAAGGCCCCGGTGCGCAACACCGAGCCGCTCAACTACGAGTTCACGAAGATGAGCGTCCGCAACTACAAGTAATCCATCCCTGTCCACCATGGTCGCCGTAAACACCCAGAAACTTTTCTCCGTCACCCTCCGCGTCTGGCGTCAGGCCGGCCCCGCGCAGCCGGGCAAGTTCGTCGATTATCCCGCAAAGGATCTCAACCCGAACATGTCGTTCTTGGAGATGCTCGACGTGGTCAACGACGAGCTCGCGGCGCAAGGCGTCGAGCCGATCGCCTTTGCCCATGATTGCCGCGAGGGTATCTGCGGCACGTGCTCTTGCACGATCAACGGCAAGCCTCACGGACCCGGCAAAGGCATCGCCACCTGCCAGACCTACATGCGCTCGTTCAGCGACGGTGATACCATCGTCGTCGAGCCGTTCCGGGCGCGGGCGTTTCCCGTCGTCAAGGATCTCGTGACCGATCGGGCCGCGTTCGACAAAATTCAGCAAGCCGGCGGTTTTATCACCGCGCGCGCGGGCTCCGCGCCCGACGCCAACGCCCTGCCGATCGCGAAGGGTGACGCCGACCTCGCGATGGATGCCGCGCAGTGCATCGGTTGCGGTGCGTGCGTCGCCGCCTGCAAAAACGCCAGCGCGATGCTCTTTGTCTCGGCTAAAGTTTCCCACCTCGGTCTTTTGCCGCAAGGCCAAGCCGAGCGCGACCGCCGCGTGCTCGCGATGGTGAACACGATGGACACACTTGGTTTTGGCAGTTGCACCAATCAATACGAGTGCAGCGCCGCGTGCCCCAAACTCATCTCGCACGATTTCATCGCGCGCATGAACCGTGATTACGTGAAGGCGTCGTTTCGTTCTGCCTTCAAGGCCGCGCCCGCCAACACGGGTGGCGGCGGGGCTTAAACGTTTCAAGTGGATCGGTCGGGACGTCTCTGCGAGCCGCCCGATCCGGCTGTCACCCTGTGCCGGGCTTATCTCGCGGCCGAGGTGAGCGCCCGCAGATCGACGCTGCCGGAGTTGGAGGTCTTGATATTCAACTCCTCCTCGCCGCTCGTCACGTAAAGCACGCTCTCAATTTTGTAGGCGGCGGTTTGCCGTTCGCGCATCGCGACGAATTGCCGCATCAGGGCGAGATTTTCGAATCGCACCGTCACGTCCTGCGTGGTGCTGGTGAGCGCCGCGAGACCAACCGGGTCTTTGCTGAGCGCTTTGCCGACGTAGCTGCCGTTGAGATAGATCTTGTGGCTCGAACCTGAGAGCCCGATCGGAATCACGTTTTCATTGGAGTAGCGCAGCGTGAGCACCGCGCTGGACTCGAGCACGGTCGCCTCGGCGGGCTTGATATCGACGAGGCTGACGGTCACGCCGGTCAGTTTGAAGCTGCTGCAGCCGGCGACGAAGGTCATGGCGCAAAGACCAAGCAACAGGCCCATACACCGCTTGAAAGGGGAGTGATTCGACATGGGCCTGAGGCAAGTCGGTCCCCCGCCAAATCGCAAGGCCGCGCTCAGAATATTGAAAGCGCCTGGGCGCTCTCGATCGCAAACCAAGCCGCCCCGGCGATGGCCGCCGCGACGACGGCGTGACGCACCAGCTTGCGGCCGCGCAACAGGGTGTCCTGCAAATCGGTATCGAGGGACCTCCGATTGCTTTGCGCCATAAAACTGACGAACCTCGGATCGCGCAGCCGACTGCCACGGCGATCCCGGGCCAATCCGAAGCGGATGGCGGGGCGGTGGAGGAGGTTGGCAAGAAAACGCAGCACGATGAGGCAAAGACGCAATTTTGGATTGGTTTTTTCAAGGCGAAACTCGCACCGTGTCGGCTTTTCCCGCCCTTTTAATTCCCATGCATCATTTCCGCTACATTGGTCAGAATCTAAACTGCGAGTCGGTCGATCTCGCCGAGGTCGCCCGGCTCTACGGCACGCCGACCTACGTCACGAGCGCGGCGACGATGGCGGACAACTACAACCGGCTGGCCGGCAGTTTGAACGGGCTGGATGTGCAGATCTGCTACGCCATGAAGGCCAACTCGGGTCTCGCCGTGCTCCGCCACTTCGCAAAGTTGGGCGCAGCGTTCGATTTGGTGAGCGGAGGCGAGCTGCGCCGCGTGCTGGCCGCCGGTGCGGATGTGAAGCGCAGTGTCTTTGCCGGCGTCGGCAAGACCGAGGCCGAAATCCAGCTGGCATTGGAGAGCGGGATTTTCTCGTTCCACGTCGAGAGCGAACCCGAGCTCGCCCGCATCAACCACGTCGCGGGCAAACTCGGGGTGAAGGCGCCCATCGCGATCCGGATCAACCCCGATGTCGACGCCCACACGCACGCCAAGATCACGACGGGCAAGAGCGACAACAAATTTGGCATCCCGCTCAAGTTCGCCGCCGCCGCCTACGAAGCCGCGTCGAAATATCCCAACATCCAGCTGCGCGGCGTGCAGATGCACATCGGTTCGCAGCTCACCGAAGTCGGGCCGTTTGCCGAGGCCGTGGCCAAAGTCGCGCCCTTCGCCGCCGAGTTGAAGGCGAAGTATGGCATCACCTATTTCTCGATCGGCGGCGGCATCGGTATCGTCTATAAAGACGCTCTCGCCAGCGGCAGCGCCGCATGGTGGGACGCCCAGCCCGCCGGGACGCGTCCGCTCACGCCCGAAGCTTACGGCGCGGCGCTCGTGCCCCTGCTTCAGCCGCTCGGGCTCAAGATTCTGCTGGAGCCCGGCCGCTTCATGGTCGGCAACGCCGGCGTGCTCCTGTCCAAAGTGGAGCACCTCAAGCGCGGCTCCGGAAAGAGTTTCCTCATCGTGGACGCCGCGATGAACGATCTCGTGCGCCCCGCGATGTATGAAGCCTTCCACGAAATCGTGCCGCTGCACCGCGATACCACCCGCCGCGCGCTCGTCGCCGATGTGGTCGGCCCTATCTGCGAGAGCGGAGACTGCTTCGCCAAGGACCGGCAAATCCAGGAAGTGGGCGAGGGCGAGTATATCGCGTTCATGAGTGCCGGCGCCTATGGCTCGACGATGTCGAGCCGCTACAACACCCGCGCGCTGCCGGCCGAGGTGATGGTGCAGGGCAGTGCATTTGAGTTGGTGAATGCGCGCGAGAGCTTCGAGTCGATGATCGCCAACGAAAAAATCCCGGCGTTTTTGAAGTGAGATTCCACGGTCGGAAATGAACGCGGTTACCCACGGATCCCCGGCGAGAAAAGAAATCCGTGTCCATCCGCGTTTTTCCGTGGTTGGTTTCCGCCCATGAAATTCTGCGTCGTCGGAGCCGGAGCTTGGGGCACTGCGTTTGCGGTGCATCTCGCGCGGCTGGGCCGGCCCGTGGTGCTCGTGCCACGCCGGCCGGAGCAGGCGGCGGCGCTTTTGGCGACACGGGAAAACCGGGACTATCTTGCCGGGGTCGCGTTGCCCGAGTCGTTGGTGATCACGGCCGATCTTTCGGCGGCTCTCGGCGCATCGACCGTGGTTTTGCTGGCCTGCCCGTCTCAGGCCTTGCGGGAAACCTCCGCCCGGGTGCTGGCGGCGCGCGGCACGGGCACGCCGTTGAAACTGGTGGTGAGTTTGTCGAAGGGCCTGGAGGTCGGCTCGCATCTGCGGCCGGCGCAGGTCATCGCCGCCGTGCAGCCCGATGTCCCGGCGGGTGCGCTGACCGGCCCGACGAACGCGGCTGAGGTCGCGCGCGGCTTGCCCGCCGCGATGGTGCTGGGGGCTGGGAGCGATGCGCAGGCGTGGCTGGCCGACGTGCAGGTGGCGCTGAGCGGGCCGACGCTGCGGGTGTACACGAGCGATGATTTGGCCGGCGTCGAATACGGCGGTTGCCTGAAAAATATCTACGCCATCGCGGCGGGTTGTGCGGCCGGGCTCGGGCTCGGTGACAACGCCAATGCCGCGCTCCTGACCCGGGCGCTCGCTGAAATGGTCCGGGTGGGTTCGGCGCTCGGCGCCCGGCCCGAGACGTTCTACGGCCTGAGTGGATTCGGCGATCTCGTGGCGACCTGCCACGGCGCGTGGAGTCGCAACCGGGAGTTTGGCCAACGCATCGGCGAAGGTCGGAGCGCCGCCGAGCTGATCGCGCACCGCAAGACCGTCGTCGAAGGCTACCGGACCACCGAGTCGTTTCACGGGTTGTGCGTGGAGCGGAAAATCGACGCGCCGATTTTGCGCGAGATGCACGCCATCCTGTTTGAGGGCAAGGCACCGGCGCTCGCGTTGCATACGCTGATGTTGCGCGGGCTGAAACGCGAGTAAGCGGGCAGGGGAGCAGAGGGAGTTCAGGAAGTGCGATCGGTGCTGAGGCCAACGTTAATTTTTCCTGAGGGTGCGGCGTTGGCGCGCGGACGCGAGGTCGTCGCGAACACCGATGCGACGGCGTTGACCGTAGAGAATCTCCGCGCGGCGTATCGCCGGGGGATTTTCCCGTGGCCCGGCGGCGTCACCGCGCCGATTCCCTGGTGTTGTCCGCGCGTGCGGGCGGTGTTGGTTTTCGATGAGCTTACGCCCGGGCGCACCCTGGAAAAAGCCGCGCGCAAAAGCGGTTGGAGTTACTCGATCGACCGCGCGTTCCCGGCCGTGATCGCAGCGTGTGCGGCGGCCAGTCGGCCCGAACAAGAAGGCACTTGGATCAGCCCCGCGGTGCTCGAGGCCTACACTGCGTTGCACCGCGCGGGGCAGGCGCACAGCGTCGAGGTGTGGCGCGGCGAGGAATTGGTCGGCGGACTCTACGGCGTGGATGCGGGCGGTTTTTTTGGCGGGGAGAGCATGTTTCACCGCGTCGATAACGCCTCGAAATTGGCGATCTGGTTTCTCGCGACTTATCTGCGCGAGCGCGGCCAGGCGTGGATGGACATCCAGCAACTCACGCCCCACATGGCACGGCTCGGTGCGCGTGAGGTGACGCGCGCCGTGTTTCTGGCCGGGCTGGCCAAAGAACTCGGCGCCGGCCGTGAGTTGTTTCCGCCGCGTCAAGACTCGCCGCCGTGACGGCGGGGCGCGATGCCGACTCAGCGTTTGACCTGTTCGATCGCCTCGACCTTGCCGCCTTTGAAAATGATCCGGATGCGTTCCTCGACCCGGTCGCGATAAATCGAGTCATAGACCGGCTCGAAGTAGACGATGGGCTGACGGGTCTTGGGATCGATCACGACGTAACGCCGATAACCGACGAGCGCAGAACCGAGATATTCTTGGCGGTAGCTGTTGTAGATCCACGTCTCGTCGGTGCCCGTGGCGCTCGTCGTCGTGAGGCGCTCATCGGGCGCCCCGTGGGACATATAGACGAGGTCCGTCGAGAACCCGACTTCGATTCGGCCGAGTCTGATTTTGTCCTGCGTGGGCGCGTCGAGCGCGGCAAAGACCGAGGATTTTTCCCGAATGCGGCTGTCGATGGTGCTGCATCCGGTCATCGCCAAGACGAGGGTGAGTAAGGCTGCGAATAAGAAGATACGTGAGAGCATAAAACAGGGGATTTCGGGAAACATGGCTCGATCCCGTAGAGATGCAAGTGAGGGTCTTTCGCCGTAGAGTAGCGCCATGTCTTTTGAAAACTATTGAAATACATTAATTTAAGTATTCGGCGCGCTGGACTAAGTTTTCAGACTCTGCGTCCCTCGGTGAGTCAGTTGCTTCTTCGGCTAGATCCCCTTTCAGCCCCGCACAAGATGCCGCCGATGAACCCAAGCGCGGTGTCGCACGGATCATAGGCGTTCGGGCTCGTCGGCGCATGCGGCAACACCGTCCGCAACTGCTCGCGCAAACCCCGCTCGGTGATAAACCGCGTCCACACCGCT
>SXGQ01016712.1_pt1 | contig 22899 bp, 33 predicted proteins | sample 3178371 | NCBI WGS metagenome assembly SXGQ01 (sample SAMN11356859, study PRJNA531348) | freshwater metagenome | isolation source: freshwater sample F1-20 | place: China: Fuxian Lake, Yuxi | collected 2017-12-25 | reverse complement strand
TTGGACCTGAAGGTTGTACTTTTTCGGAAGTTTTTTTAACAATTAAATTAAATAAATCTTGATTGAAAACTTTCTCGTGCCCACCATTAAAACTGTTTTTTAAATCAGCAAGAATATTAACTATTCTTGCTTGTGCTATTTCAGCATCAGTAAAACCTTGTTTACGTTTAACAACAGTATCTGCTGAGCCATTAATAAATGCTGAAGCAATCTTAGGATTATTTATAGTCCAAACACCATTGGCATCAGGAAAGAAACCAACTTTAAGCATTGACGCATCAACAGCATTTTTGATATCTTCAGCCGTTTTTAAACCATTGTTTTCAAAAAATATTTCTACTGGTTCATAATAGAGTTGTTTACCACGTTTAAAGTCATTCATGCTGAAACGTTGGATGAATCCCCAGAACTGGGCACCAGCACGTTCACGTATTTTAAGATTAGAATCAACAACTTTAAATTCATTACCAATAGTTGCACCAAGAGAGTCTTGGATTCTTTGAGATAAACTATCTGTTGGGTCAATATTTATGACAGATGCATCAAACTTTCCACCACCAACAGTTTGACCTATTGTTGAAGTATAATTCTCTGCAGCGTGAGGGTCAGTTGATATTAAATCAAAAATATCTTCACGTTGTTCGTCAGTAACTACTTTAAGTACAGACTTTTCATCAGTTTTACGTATTGCTTCATCAGCAAGTATTGCAAGTTTCTCTGATTTATCAATTTTTCTAGCAGCAATATCTGCTCTAACTTCATCAGATATAGCACCAGTGTAGTTTTTGTACTTGTCTCTTAAGAAAGCCACAGATTTTGCTGGTCCACCAACAAGAACTGCTGCAGCAGTAGCCCCAAATCTACCTGCACCAACTAAATAATTCCATAATGCTTCCTTTGGGGCATACAAAAGGAAGAACATTTGCTCATCTAATGCAGATTTGATACCAAGTTTCGGTGCAAGAGTAAAGAAAGTCCAGTTATCGTTAAGTCCTTGTACAGTTTTAGAGTTAACTGTTGCACCTAAACGTTTTAATCTTTCAAATTTTGTACCAGTTTTATCTTTAATGAAGGCACCTGAAACAAATTTACCTATTGCATCCCATGGTAATTGCCCAATGTATGGGGTTTCTTGGAAAGCGTGTGGTGCACCAGATACTGTTTGACGTAAAGGTCCCATTTGTGTTAATGCTTCAGGACCACCTACAGCAATTCTTGTTTTATCGCTAACAACACCTGCTTCAAGGAACTCTTGACCTATAAAACTTTCTTCTTTAGCAAGCATTCCAGGGGCATTACCAAATTTGTCTTCAAGAACATTCTTTATGAAGACGTCTCCGCCTTCCATTGCACTAATTCCCATTCGGTGCATAATGTAAGCGTATAAACCACGTAATGCTAAAACTCTATCGCCAGGTGTTTCAAGATTTTTAAACATTTGAGCATATAAACGTGCCAAAGGTTTGTTCATTACTAAACCTGCTGTGGATTCCACAACATCTAAAGTTGTGTCTACTCCTTCTCCAACATATTTAGTACCTGTTAATGAATCTTTAACTGTTCCATCAACAATATTAATACCCCTGTTGCCTGGATGGATTCTTAATTTATTAACTACACCTTTAAACCCTTTAATGCTATCTTGGGCTAGTTCAAAAGAAGGTGTTCCAGCAAATTGTTTTAAACTATCAAGGTTATTAATGGCTGTTTCTGCACCAAGTGCAATAGTTTTATCTAAGAAATCTGAAGAGAATAGTTCTTTTTCAGCATTAGTTAATGGTTTGTTTTTAGATGCAGCGTTCCAAAAATTTGAAACAGTAGTAAGTACTTTATTTTTGATTTCTCTTTTACGGCTAGCAAATAAAACACTATTGCCAGCAAATCTATCTATAGTATGAGTTCTTCCGCCAAAGAATAAAGAGAAGTCACTCATTTGCATAAAGAAATCTTTAGCAGATTTAGCATCATAAACACGATTAAGTGCTAGTAAGTTTAAAGCCTCATCGTTATCAAATTGTGTGCCACGAGTTATAGGAAGTATTTCGTTGGTTAAAATGTTTTGTCTGGCTACAGGGTTTCCTTTAGCCTCATCATATTTTTTAACAAGAGGACCTAAATTATCCCATGCTTGAACAACTTCAGGATTTAAATCAAAGGCTTTTCTAATACCATTAACACCTTGTTCAGACAATTTTGCTAAACGTGCAGCCTTTGTTAAACCTAAACGTGCAAGACTTCCAATACCAAACGTTGCATATGTTAAAGGGTCTATTGCTATTTGATATTGTAAATCAGAAAGACCAGATAATGTGTTAAACGCTAGTCTGTAAAAAACGTTATCTGTTTTTCGGTTACCTAAAATATTTCTAGCAAGTGTGCGACCAGGGCTTAATCTTGCTCTTTCATATTGTGCAAGTATTGGTTCAAAAGTTTCTGGTTGATTGAAAACTAAATCAATAACTTTATTTAATTCATCATTACTTAAACCTTGGTTGGCAATAATTTCACCAGGGGTTTTACCTTCTGCTAAACCTCTGGCAACCATACCAACAGTCGCACCATAATTTTGGTCAAGTCTTTGCATTTCAGATTGGTCAAACATGTTGGAACCATCCCAACCGCTATTCCAAATCTTGTTACTTAAATCAGGACCTTGTGATTTTAATTGTGCTATACGACCAGGTGTATTAAGAACATTTGAATACTGGGTTGCTGCACCGAAAGCAAATTTAAAAGGTGACTTTAATAAATCAATTGCAGATTTAGCAAGACTCCAGTTACCTGGTTGGTACATGTAATCAGTTTTGCCAAATAAACTTTTTAAAGAATCCTTAACGGTAGGGTCAAGGTTTTCGTAAATAGTTTGTGCTTCGTCTTTGTCATCTAAGTTTAACAGTTCACGATGCTTATTAAATAAATAAGAATATTGGTCAATGGTGTTTTGTGCAGGGATACTTAAGTTTGCTTTATATGCTGCAGTAGCCAGTGATGGCGAAGTTTTCCAAACTATTTCGTCCATTAAACACCTGGTGCAACATCAGAGGAATTACTTATTTCGTTTAAAATAAAAGCAATTGTTTCATCATTAGCATAAGGAAGCATAGAAGTTAAAGTTTCTTCTAATGATGGTTTTTCTGGAAGTGGTAAACCTGTTGGGTCAAAACCTGTACCAGGACCAACACGTGAACCTTGAGTGACAACTTCATTAGAACGTTCAGTAGGTGCAAGAAGATTGGTAACACGAGGTCCCATCATTGCTCTTTGAATATCTGCAGCGGTTGGAACACCAGCAGTTTTAGGTGCACCTGCCATATTTGCACCTTGTTGAAGACCTAAAAGTTCTTGACCTTCACCATAATTACCACCAGACATATAACGAACTGGTTGTTTAGAAGTATTCATGTCAGTACGTTGAGCGTATTTACCTGGTCCTGAAACTTTTTCCATTAATCCTCATCATCATCGAATGTGTTAAATTTTTCATCTAACAAACGTCCTGCTTCTGAAATCATTCCTTGCAGTTTCCAGTTAGGAGATTTGTTATCATCTAGTACGTGTAAAAAGTATTTACCATTGGAATCAATCATTTCAACAATGGTTATTGCCCCTGTTAGCATCCCACCCATCGGATGTAAGTCGTGAACAAAATCGTTTAACGCATCCTGAAACTGTTTAACGTAATCAGGTTGTGTACGTTTTGTCATTTTATCCCGCTATCTGTCCTAGTATTTGTGCTATATTTGGTGCTTGGGGTAGAGTGGCTCCAGTTGAGGGAGCGGGAGCACTCGTAGGGGACGGTTGTGCTGCAACCTGCTGTGGTAACCCCTCAACTGGAGTAGGTTCAGGTTCAGCAAATACTTTCTTTGCTGCCTCTTCAATTGAAGTTCCGTTTTGTCTTGCAGTTATTATTTCAGATAATTGTAAAATAAGTTTTGCAGGGCTTTGTCCAGTTGCAATCATCTCAGGTAATGCTGCTGCACTTGATTCGATTGCTTTGTTTAAGTTATCTCTCATACGTTGAACATCAATGCGTTCTTGTTCTTTAGAAACATTTAATGCCCAAGGTAGTTCACTCATAACAAATTCGCGTGATACTAAATCTCCACCCATTGCTTGTAGTGAGAAGATAAGTGCACGTGATGGGTCAAGACCTGCCATAAGTCCATAACGGACTTCAACAGTGTAGTCACCTTTAATATCTTTTGAAGGATTGTATTTAAGTTCGTATGGTGCACCGTCATTTACACCACGAACTGTTTTATCCATTGGGAATATTTTTTCATCTATACGCATGCATAGACTTAAAACATCTTCAAAGGTTTGTGCTAGTACTTGTTGTCCTGCTTTGATTTGTGAATCAAATGCACCTAATAACGCCTGGACACCTTGACCAGTAATAATGCTGGCATCAATGTTGCCAGTTCTACCTTCTGGATATCTGGCACCCAGACGCATTTCCTGTTGCAACACTGCTTGTTCAGTAAATGCTGCATTCGGTAACTCTAAACCGACTCTTCGGATTTGTTGAGGGTTTTGACTTCTCAACACTGCATCTGGTCCGAATGCTAATTCTTGAACATCATTAGGCAATGCCAACGGAGCCTGAACGGATTTCTCTGCTGCTTCAAGTGCAAGCAATGAGAAACGTGCACGTGCAAGTTGAACCCACACCACGTCATCAAATTGTCCACGTGGTTCTTCATCAATGCTTGGGCGACGTGCAACACGTACCATCATCTCACCAATTGGATTAGGTGTACGTTTTAAAACAAGATTACTTTTTTGTGGAACAAATAAAAGGACTTGTTCAGCATCTTCATACTTAACCATTTCAACCATGGAATACAAATCAACATTGTCTCTACCACCAGGTCCAATAAGTTGTGATTCGTATTCTGGAAATTCAACAATTAACTCTGCAAGAGTTTTATAATATCTACGAGTGTAAGAAACTAAACGATTAAAACGGTCAAACTCTGGGTATGCACCAAGAGGATTATCTAAACGTATACGAGGCTGATTATTTTCAACATCTATTTCAACAACGATTGGTAAAAAACCATATGTGAGGTACCAATCAGCCCCAGTATACATTTGCGTTTGTAAGCGTGAAGAATGAACATAATAGTTCACAATCATGCTTCGCTTTTCTGCCTGTGCTTTAGCACGGTCAGAAGTTATATTAAAGGTTGTGCAATTAAAACTTGGTAAAGGTGCAAGTACTTCTGCTAAGTCTCTTGCCGCAACGTCAATGAAGTTAGCAATCATTGGTTGAGACATGCCTTCAGGGAAAAAGTCAGGATACACGTTAGATATTTGTCCACGTCTTACAGACAAAACATTTGCCATACGTGTGTCACGCTCAGCGTTGCGACGTTTTAAAGCCTCAACCTTGTCAGCGATTTGTCGCACTTCAAGTGCCATTCAAACTCCTATTGGTATAAGTCAGCGTATGTTGCTGCTGCTAGTTCATCTAAGTTAACAACACCACGCTGGCGGATACCAGCCCTAGTTGCATATTTGTTGTAGTTATGAGATTGTGCAAACCCCATTTGCTGAATTAATTCTTTAACTCTAATCTCACAAAACCATAAAGCCATCACACAGTCAGTAGCCTGTGTTTTTTTAACACCAGGTGACCATGTAATAAGTTGATTAATTAAAGATTTAACATGCTCGTTTCCTTCAGAAGAAGGAAGTTCAATTAAAGCATCATCCTGATACTTGCCATCACGTTCGGTACCAAAAAGTGCAGCCATAGAAGCCACACCAAAATCAATATCCCATTTATTCTTACCAGTAAAATGAGAACGGAACTGGATACCTCTAGAAGCAAGCCATTGGTTTAACTCTTCATCCAAAGCATACGCTTTCTGATGTGCGTTAATTTCAACACGTAACTCGTTAGGAGAATACTTGTTAACCCAATCTTCCATCAAAGCACGAATCTTTTGAGGGTTAGGGTCTTCCATATTGTAAACATCAAGTATGTGACGCACTTGTGTTCTTCTATCAAAAGCCATCATCACAGCAGCAGTCTTACCAGACATTGCTGGGTCAATACCCATGATGGTATAAAAATCAGATTTAGGTGGGTGCCCAACAGCACCAAACCTTAAAGGACCAACTTTACGTGCACCATTAACAGAACCCTGCACAAGGACAGGACGGAAAATAGAATCTTCCATAACATCCTGCTGTTGATAAACCAAAGCCCATGTAGTCGGAGTTACTTCACCACGACGACGATACAGGGCAGGACCGTCCCACTTAGAATACAAACCATCAGCATCAGGTTCTTTTTTAGTACCTGACTTCTGGTCAGTCTTAGCCCACAAAGTAACCCAATCCTTTGGGTCCTCAGCGGTTTCTAAAACTGCTGGCATTGAAAAATAAGTGAAAGGTGATTTACCATTAGACCAATGTTTAGGGTTACGAATCTCCCTATACAAATCTGTGGCAGCAAACCTAGTACCCACAATTAACAAAATACCTTCGTCATCAAGACGAGTCACAACTTCTTTCTGAATCCATTCCAGTTGCTTTTCCCACTCATGGGCATTAGCACCAGTCACACAATCATCAAGAATTATCAAGTTAGCACGAGCACCATACACTTGACCACCAATACCTAAAGCCTGAATCGTAGGGTCCTTCTCAGTAGAAGTACGAGACAAGGTAATAGCGTTGGCTTTCCAAGAATCAGCATCCTCACGCCACCCACCAGGAGGGGCATAGGTTGCCTGCAACTTAGCCCACATAGGATGAGTCAAACGTTGCTTAATAGAATAAACAAACTCCTGAGCCTTAGTCAGGGTTTTAGAAATAATAATAATCCTAGTATTATCAGGGTCCATACAGACCTTGAAAGTAGAATAATTCACAGTAATAGTAGTTGACTTAGCATGCTCAGGGGGCACATTAATCAACAATCTAGTAGGGTCAGCAGGCTCATACATCATGCTCGGATGCAACCAAGAAGGGTCACGTCCCTCCAACACATCAATCCAATTCTGTTGATGGGGGAATATAGAACTGTTTAAAAATTTTTTAGAAAACTCAGCAAACTCAATATCATATTTATCCCCATCAAGTTCCCTACTAGCACCCTGCTGCCTGGCATCCTCAAGGTTACGAGCAAACACAGGGTCACGATTCAACCACTGCCTCAAAGTACCAGACTGCCGATTAACCATCGACATAGCCTGATTAACCCCAATACCAGAACCCACATATTCTAGCACCAAACGCTTAGCCTCAGCAGTCTCAATAGCCTTCACATTAGCAGACTTACCCTGAAACTTAGCCATCAAGAAACCCCTTAAACATCCCCCATCGTAACAACCTAATACTGGGTATCTGTAACAGTTAACGGTACAGTTAAAACCCCCTAAAAGGGGTTTTAAACAGTATACTGGAGGGGCATTAAAATATGCCCCTCACTATATACTAATCCGTCCAAAATACAAAAGCGGACAAAAAAAACACAATTGTTATAAAAGTAACAAAACTGTTACCAAAACGTTATAAACAGCAGACAAATGTACCTGTAACAAAAAAATATTGTAGGTGATACACACTGGTATCTATCTGCGATTTAATAACCCTGGGTTCTACCGTACCGTCACAAGTCCCACCCGCCAGACCACAGTCTGCCTGTAACGGTGTGACAGGTTGTTTGTTTGTACTTTGTGTCTTCGGTGGCTTCGCCTCAAGAGCCTACCAGATGGCTAGCCTGAAGTAAACTTGTCAAGCAACTAGTTCAGGCGTGCCCCTCGCTACGCTTTGGGAGGGGCACGCGACTTCTCTGCATTGCTTGACAAGGGCTAGCCCTCTGGTAATAAGTGTGGCGAGATGATTGGAGAATAAATGATTATTTGTTTAATTATTTATTTTTTTATCTTTATAACCAAATTGGTTATATGGTCGCGTTGTACAGCGGTCAACGCGACCAAAGTATATATGGAGGAAATATATGTATAAAATAGATAGAAGAGATAATAGAGTTCCATCGTTGCCTGATGGTGGTGCCAAGGTTAGTTTTGGCATCAGTGCTTCTGGTGGTAAAAAAGTTATCTTGGATGTGCCTTGTTGGGTTACTGGTTATACCAAGACTGGTATGCCTCGTACTAACCTTAAGAACAAAAGGTTATCCACAAGTGATGCCGAGTTAGTAGCAAAGTTCGAACATGCTATTGATTCTGGTTGGTTTGAGTTAGATTCTCAAGGTAATCATGTTGTTGACCTTATCAACATTACTTACTTTGATAATTCTTTCCAAAAAGATAATGCTTGGATTAATTTCAGTCAGTTGTTGACTGCTGATATTGCTCCTTTGGCAGAAACTCACTAATGTTTCTCGACCTTGTTGAGGATTTATCCCATTCAGAGCATTGCTTTGAGTGGGATAAATGTGAAGATTGTTGGGAGAACGAAGTAGCCAAAAGTATCTATGAGCCTGAGCATGTAGATGCTGAAATGGTTGGTCGTGAGTCTCTGCAGAATGACCAATTTTATTCTGGTTATTCTGCTGTAGATAGAAAGTTCCAAATGTTAGATATAGCAGAAGATGTTGCTGCTTTGGATGTTTGGAATTTCTATCGTACTCAGGTTGTGTGTAAAGTTTGTAATCTTTACTACAACTCTAGACTAGGTTATTGTTATAACTGTTAGTCTTCGGTGCTAGGCATGGCTTCGCGGTCATGCCTAGCACTTACTATTTTTTTATGTAAGTGTAAGTGTGGGTTCCAAGGACAGCGACAAGTGGAGGTTGTATGAGTTTGGATAAAGAGTGGTTGGATTTGAGTAAGGCTCGTCATAAAGTGGTGAATATTTTGGAGTTGTTTGATAATATTCCTGTTATTGATGAGGATTTGGATGCTGATTATGGTCCTAATGATATTGATGCTTGTTTAGGGTTGGCTGATTTGGAGTTGCGTCGTGTGCTTCGGTTGATTGATGGCAGGTTGGATAATATTGCAGCCATCAAGCAGGAAGTGTGGCGTGAGATTGGTCAGGCTGAGATGGATGCAGCAAGATGAGTCATACTATTAATGTGCCTAAACCTTTTCCTGTTGATACACCTGAACAGCAGGCTCAGGCTATGTTGAATTATTTTACGCACCGTTTTGCTAGTCAAGATGGTGATATCAGATGCGTTGAGTGTGATTGTAAGACTACACACAAGGCTTCTCATTATCCGTGTGGTGAGGAACCACCTAGGATGCTTCGTACTATTGGTGATGATGGCAAGATTATTTCGGAGGTAGATGTATGAGTAAGACTGAGACAATTAGTTTCAGGTTGTTGCCACATGAACTGAAGAATATTTCTTTTTATTTTATTTGTAATGTCATTGATAATGTCATGCCAAAGGCTGACTTTAATGGTGAATACAAATGGGGTAAAGAGGATGCTTCTCATTTGATTGTGTCTTCTATTGATACTATTCGTGGTTTGGATGAAGACATGTGGTCTGATTTGCGTGCTGTTTTATTGGAAAGGTACAAGGGTAGATGAGTGATAACTATTTAAGTGTGTATGAAAAGAATGGATTAGAAGTGTTTGTTAACCCATACGATTTCTGGGCTGACTACAAGGTCAATCTGAATGGTGCGCATGCTAAGGATTTTCTTGGTGAAACTGCGTGGATGGATGTGACTAGATTTGTTCATGACCAAGCCATGGAGTTTAGTGATTTCAATCTTGATGATATTGACAATCAATTGCATAGTGATTTGATTGATGCGTTGTTGAAACGTTTCAGTAGCGAAGGGGATGATAAGTTTCATGAGTGGAATTATCCTAAGCCTAAAGAACAAGAGGACGACAATGACTGATAAATGTAATTGTCATCATTGGGTATGTGGTTGTAACTTTACAGTTGGACATGACTCTAATTGTGAGGACAACAATGAGTAGGTTGAATGTTGACATTGATACTGCACGTAAGAATTTAAACAGCCATGATTGGAAGGCTGTTGATATGTATGATTCTTTGTGCCAGAAATGTAATGGTTCCATACTTAACGTCACGTTAGTGTTTACATGTAGTGAGTTGTGCAATGAAACAAACATGGCGTAGTTGGTACGGTTATGAAGAGGATGATGAGTTTCTAGATAACGATGACCCTGACACTGACAAGTGAGCAGAAGCCTCTAAGTTATCTAGATTAGTTGATGGTATCTAAGGCAATAACACACAAACATTTCCCCTTGTGTGTTAGGGAAACCATACTAGCAATGCCATCAACACGCCCTGCCTAGTTTCGTGCTAGGCAGGGCTTTACCTATTACAAGGAGGAAGTATGGCAAGTAAAGGAATAAATATCAAAGTTAAAAGGGCTGCAATTATTAAAGCATTGCATGACCGTTTAACTGAAATAGTTCACATTCAAGAAGAATATGAACGTGAAGTAGAAGCCTATGAAAAGGCTAAGTTAAAGTGGCAAGAAGAGGTTGCACAAGTAACATTAAAAGTTATTGATTTCAAAACCATTTGTGAAAACATTAACATTCGTAAAGGTTATAGTGCTAATAATAACCAAACAAATGTTATGATAGATGTAATGATAGATGATAACAAGTTACCTGTTGAACCAGAAGGTGTTAAGAATCCATTCCGTAACACATGGTCTGGTAAAACTTATCTAGGTAACTATGAAGAACGTGTTGCTGAAATTAAGAACGCAATTACTATTCTTAATTTATCTGAAGAAGATACAGTTAACACTTCTACTTACGCTAACGTAGCAAAGTATCTATAAGGAGGAATACATGGATGCTATAAAAGAAATACAAGACTTAACTGCCATGCTGGACAGGTATGACAAAACTAAAGTTGAGTATGGCTGGAATGCAAGAGATGTTTATCTTGCAGAAAAAATTGGTAAGTATTCTAAAAAAGAATACGAACAATTACTTGATGTTGTTGCAGTTCATTGGTCTGTAACCGATGACTGTAATGATGAGCATGGTTCTATAGTTATGGATATTGTATGTGCATTGGCATTCATGCTAGAGGACTTTGAAAAATTTGATTTCTTCACTGAAGGAATTGAATCATCTGGATTGCGTGACCTTTTAAGTAAAAGTGTTATAACAATCCAAATGCTAGGCTTACCTATTGATGATTTTAAAGATGCGTTTACAAATGTATACGACCAAGAGGTAGCCAATAGTAAACCAACAAAGGAGGAAGTAAATGCATAATCTAGAACAAATAAACGGTGAGACAGCATTCGTTGCTTACCGTAAACCAGGATGGCATGGACTAGGACAAGTAGTTGAAGAAGAACTAACTGCCGAATCTGCTATCAAGAAAGCAATGCTTGATTGGGAAGTAGAACTACATCCCTTGTATTCAAGTGTGATGAGTGCAGATGGTGTTGAAGTTGTGCCTGTTGAGGACAAGTTCGCAGTTATCCGTAAACATCCAATGCTTGGTGAACGTGACGCACTAGGTGTAGTAGGTACCAGATACACACCTATTCAGAACAAGGAAGTGTTTAACTTTCTTGATGCGTTAGTTGATAGTGGTTCATCATATGAAACTGCTGGTTCCATTGATGGTGGTCGCAAAATATTTATTACTATGCGTATGCCTAATGGAATCCTTGTTGATGGTAAAGATAAATCAGATATGTATATCTTTGCTACCACATCACATGATGGTTCATTCAGTATGAATGTTTCACTAACTGCGGTACGTGTGGTGTGTCAAAACACTTGGCGTATGGCACGTCGTGCATCACAATACAAACACACCATCAGACATACTGCTAACAGTAATAAGTCTATTGCACAAGCAAGAGATGTTATGAAGTTATCGTTTGAGTATGGTGGTTTCTTACAAGAACAAGCAGACAAGTTAGTTAACACTGTTGTGCACCCGCATGACGTTGATAACTTCTTATCTCATTTGTTTCCTATCCCAGCAGATATTGCTGCTGTTATGGGTAAGCGACCATTAGAAAAGAATGAGTTGAAAGTTATTACAATGCTGGATAACAAGAAAGATACAATTAAAAACTTGTATCTTAATTCTCCAGGTCAACAAATGCTAGACAAAAATGCTTGGCGTTTGTTCAACTCTGTTACCGAATACGCTGACTACTATTCAACAGTACGTGGTAATGATACTCGTCGTGCTGAACGTGTTGTGTTAGCAGAAGGTGAAGTGTTAAAAGACAGAGCATTGGATTTGCTTCTGCAATGAAAGAAGTATGGTGCTTTGCATGTTATGGTGCAGGCTATATCAAAGTAAGTAATGTCAACATCGTGTGCCCTACCTGTCGTGGGCAGGGCACACTACAAAAAGGAGAGATACAAATGTCAGATGAAACAACAATACCAGCAACGGTTACGTCTTATCAACCGTTGGAAGCATTACAACAAAAGATAAATGAATATGAAGAAACAATAAAACAACAGGCAGAACGGTTAGATAAAAGACTAGGTGATATCAGTAGAATACAAGTAGCAGTTCATAACTTTTTTGCTGACAAATTTGACAGCAACGATGAAGAAATAACTGTTACTCGTGAAGAAGCCAACGAGTTACTTGGTGAAATAGATGCTGACCTATTGAAACAAGAGTTCGAAGGTCACGTAACTATTACTTATTCATTCACTGTTAAAGCAGAATCTATAGAAGATGCAGAAGAGAAAGTCAAGAACGCTGTTGGCAGTCTTGAATACTCTATCGATGCTGATTCTGATGATGAATACTCAGAAGAAAGTATTGAGGTTGAGTTCTAGTCTACCCAGACTGAGACGCAACAACGATAGGAAAACTACAACACTATCTATGCCAGGTGGTAAGAGACCATTAGTAGCAAATACTTTTGGTCTCCCATCTGGTAAATCTTTTTCTTGTCCAGGTGCAACATCAGTCTGCGAGAAGATATGTTATGCAGGTAAGTTAGAGAAAATATTTAAAAGCACCAGAGAATTGTTGCTTGCCAATTGGGATGCTGTACAAAATAAAAACATTCAAGAACTGACATTAATGATTCAGTTCATGATAGATGATTTTGTTTGGGAATGTAACAAGTACAATGCTGCTAAATATTTTCGTATACATTGGGATGGTGACTTCTTTTCCTATGCATACACTATTGCCTGGAAAAATGTGATAATAAATAATCCAGAGGTACAGTTCTGGGTATACACAAGGGTACCTAATGCAGTAGAAATGTTAACTGGGATAGATAATCTTGGTTTGTATTTCTCTGCCGATGAGGACAACAAGCATGAGGCTAAACGTTTACGCCAAGAGTATGGTGTTAAGTTAGCATGGTTGGCTCAGACATTTGAGGATGCATCGTTGCAGGTCAAAGCCTTAACAGGTAAGCCTGGGGCTAAATGTCCTGAGCAAACTCGCCAAATTCCGTTGATATCCAAAGACGGTGGTGCATGCTACACTTGTGGACTATGCATAACAAACAAAACGGATATCCGTTTCTCAATAAGCAAAACGTAACACGCACAGCAGGTCTGGTTAACTTCCTCCTCCAGACCTGCACCTTAAATGATTAACATAAATGGGGATGAACTCCCCGACCACATTAGTTACTCATCACTCACCGATTACCTTGCATGCGGATACATGTATTACTTAAACAGAGTAAAACAAGTTAAAGAAATACCAGCATGGTGGTTATTCGGTGGCATCGCTGTACATAAAGCATCTGAAACATTAGACAAAGACATATGGAAAGAGGAACATGACAAGCATTGACTTATCTAAGTACTGGTCTGATGCTTGGGAAAATACTCTTGAAGATGTACGTCAACGTGTTGGCGATGATGGAATGCAACAAGAGTTTCGCACAGCAAACAAACGGAAACCAGAAGACAAAGCATGGTGGTACACCAATGGTTTAGAGATGTTAAAAAAATATCAAAGTTGGCGACAAGAATCTGACTGGAAAATATGGACAGCACCAGATGGTCAACCTGCTATTGAACTTAACATGATGATTAACTTTGGTACAGTACCAGTGAAGATGGCATTAGATAGAATAATGCAATTACCTGATGGTGAGTTAGTCGTTCTCGACCTCAAGACTGGCTCGAGAACTCCATCTACTACATTGCAATTAGGTTTCTATTCAGTTGGTATTGAACTAACTTATGGTGTTAAACCAAAGTATGGTTCATACTGGATGGCTAGGAAAGGAGAACCTACTCCTATTGTGGACCTTAGTTGGTACACATCTGATAGGTTAATACGATTAGCAGAAATGTTTAATCGAGCAAGGTACGAAGGACTCTTTGTACCTAACATATCCAACTGTTTACTATGTGGATACACTGCACATTGTGAATGGTACAAGAAGGAAGAGGACAAGACGAATGTCTGAATCAAAAATACAGGTAAGTTTTAAATTACCTAACGGAACAATCCCTTTATTTCGTGGTGACACGATTGATGAAGTGGAAAAGTTAATGCAAGATGCTGCACTTTCAGCAACATTTGTTGGAAGTATGGAAGCATTCGCTGAAGCATGTGGTATTGGTAAACCAACACCTCAACAAGTAACACCAACCCAAGCAGTCAGCAATGTGGTTAACACATTAGGTGCAACACTAGTTTCTAATGGTGGTGCAGTGACACGTCATTGTTTACATGGCAAGATGACAGCCATTGAAGGCAATGGAAAGTTCGGATTGTACAAAGGATTCTTTTGTGCAGCACCTAAAGGTGCAACCGATAAGTGTGCAACTGTCTATCTTAAACCAAAAGATGCAGACTATAACAAGTTTGTACCAGATAGAGTCGCTAAGTGAGAACCCTTTACAGGGCAATTAGTGGTAAGGAAGTAGGGGGAGAACCACTCCCCCTCACTTTCAAATCTTTACAACAAAACGAAATCGTTTTACGTAGAGCAGAACTTAACCTAATTGCTGGTACTCCAGGTGCAGGTAAATCTTCTATCGCGTTAGCAATAGCAGTACAAGCACAAGTACCAACGTTATATATGTCAGCAGATACCAACGCACACACAATGGGTATGCGTGTTGTTGCAATGGCAACAGGTATGACACAGTCAAATGCTGAACAGATATTAAAACAAGATAAAGATAGTGCTGAAAACATACTGAAACAATTTGATTACTTGCGTTGGTCTTTTGAATCAAGCCCAACACTTAGTGATATTGATGAGTCTGTTCAAGCATTTGAAACAACATGGGGAACTAGCCCAACACTTATTGTTATAGACAACTTAATGGATATAGCAATGGATGGACACGAAGAGTTCTCAGGTATGCGTGCTGCTATGAAAGAGTTAAAGTATCTTGCAAGAGATACCAATGCTTGCGTACTAGTACTACACCATACTAAGGAAGGCTTTATTGGCACACCATGCCAACCAAGGTCAGCAATACAAGGATTGGTTAACCAAATCCCTGCACTGATATTAACTATTGGTCAAGAGATTATTGGTGAATCAATTTATCTTTGTGTTGCAGCAGTTAAGAACAGATATGGTAGAGCAGATGCAACAGGTAATACATTTACTATGCTTTCATTTGACCCAGCATCTATGCAGTTAAAGGATGTTAAGACAAGTGATTGATGAAACCGAACAAGGCTATGTTGTTGTGAAGTGTGAGCGATGTGGCATGGACGGTGGCATGGTTGCATATGGTTGGGCTATTCTTTGCAGTCAATGTAAATCATTAGACGACAACGAATGGCATGAAGAATAATACAAGCGAAGATAAGGAAAACAAATGGCATTACCATACATTATAGTTAACGGTCGACTAACAGAAGACCCAGTAGTAAAAGAAATAAACGGAGAAACTGTATTAAATTACAGAGTGGCATCAAACCTTCGTAAACAAAATGATTCAGGTGAATGGGTAGATGTATCAACCACATACTTGGACGGAAGTATTTGGGGTCCTGCAGTATCCAACGCAACCTTTAAAAAAGGTGACTCAGTAATCATTACTGGTACCTTGAAGCAACGCTCTTATGAAAATGATAAGGGTGAGAAGAGAACTGTTTATGAAATCAAAACAGAATCTATTGGACAAGCGTTAAAGAAAAACTAATGTCTAGCCCCAGCAAACGTAAAGGTTCACAGGCTGAACGCGAAGTTGTGCAACATCTTGTACAACATGGTTGGAAGTACGCTGAACGACGTCTTGCTGGGGACATTAACGATAAAGGTGATGTGTCAGGTGTACGTGGTGTCTGCATTGAAATAAAAAATCATGCCAAGATGGATTTAGGTGGATGGTTACAAGAGTTATTAGTTGAGATAGTTAACGCTAAGGCAGAGACAGGTGCAGTGATACATAAACGTAAAGGTAAATCAGATGTTGGTCAATGGTATGCAACAATGACTGTTGATATGTGGATTTATTTATTGAAGGAAGCAGGATACGGTGAGACGAAAACTACCAGACAAGGACTTACAGATTAAAGATGTTTTAATTCATTACGGATTAAAACTTCCAAACAAAACTTATGGTAGGTTAAGTGTCTTATGTCCCTTTCATGGGGACAGTCGCAAGTCAGCAGTAGTAGACTTTGATACACAAAGTTTCTGTTGCTTTGCTTGCGATGTTAAAGGTGACGGATACGATTTAATCCAGTACAAAGAAGGGATAAATTTTAGTGAGGCTGTCAGTTTCGCAAAAAGAATTTTTAATCAGGGCGGCACATCTCTACGCAAAAAACGTGGACAAAGCATTACCGTATTTGGAAGAGAGAGGACTATCCCCACAGGACGTAAGTCCATTCCACCTGGGCGTCGTGGTAGAACCTCTTCCTAGTCATGAACAATTCATTGGAAGATTATCTATCCCTTACATAACGAGAAGTGGTGTAGTTGATATAAGGTTTCGTGCCCTTGACAATAGCGAACCAAAATACATGGGCATGACAGGTGCAGAAACAACATTGTTTAATGTTGAATCTTTATTCAAAGCAAAGAATTATATCTGCATTTGTGAAGGTGAAATGGATACAATAACAATGGCAACTAAGACGCAGCATCCTGCTGTCGGTGCACCAGGTGCTGCGTCATGGAAGACACACTATTCACGTATCTTTGAAGACTTTGATGTAGTACTAGTACTAGCAGATGGTGATGAAGCAGGATTAGAGTTCGGCAAAAGAATACAACGAGCAGTAGCCAACGTAAGAATCCTACAAATGCCTGAAGGTGAAGATGTAAACAGCGTTGTTCTTAAGAAAGGAACAGAGTATTTAGATGAACGAATCAGACAAGCAATTTGAATCTATCTTTGAACTGTTAGAAGGTAAACCAGTTAAAGAACCAGCAATAAAATTAAACAATGGAACAGTAGTGAACTTAATGGTGGCACTAGCAGATATGTATAACGAACTAGGTGAGATAGAAGGCACCGAGAATGTACGATTAGACATAGACTTATTAGCCACACTGCTACTGTCAGATGAGAATGAGATAGCCAAAGACAGATTGATTACTTGGCAAGCCAACATGTTAACCTATCAACTAGAAAAGGAAGTCAACAATGCAAATTGAGGATTTCAAATTTGAATCTGTTGCTATCTACAATGAAGCATGGGAACTACTAGTAAAAAAACAACTGGACTATGGTCCAAAGAACATAGCCAATGCCCCAGGTGGACCACTCAATGGGCTACTAGTAAGGATGCATGACAAAATGGCAAGACTTAACCACCTAATCTATGAGGTTAAAGACACGCCACAGAATGAGTCTATAGAAGATTCGTTTATAGACCTGCTAAACTATTCAGCAATTGCTCTAATGGTGCTTCGAGGCAAATGGTCAGGAGTCCCTAGTCAGCCAGACAAAAATTGACAACAACAATTAAATGGATAAAACATACATATTAGATTACTCAACAATAGTTAGCATCATATCTTATGAGTATTCTAAAAGATATAGGATGATAGATAGACATTATATAAGTCAAGAAATATGGTTATGGTTTGCATCAAGACCTAACAAATTAAAAGATTGGTATGACAACTTTGAACCAAAGGATAGAGATAAGTTAATAGCCAAGTCTTTACGTAATGCTGCATTAAAATTTTGTACAAAAGAAAAAGCAAAAATATCAGGATATGAAATTGCTGACAATTTCTACTATCAACCACAAATAATAGAAGAGTTCCTACCATATGTGTTAACTAATTCATACATGATACCTGCTGGTATTAACGATGTTAACTATAAACCTGATAGAAACTCTGTAGCAGAATCAAATACTTGGTTGGCTGTACGTGCTGACATATCTGAGGCTTTTGATTCTATAGAAGAACGCCATCAAAATGTATTAAGACTTAGGTTTAACTCATTAAATACAACCTTTGAGGAAGTTGGTAATGAATTAAACATAAGCCCTGATGCTGCACGTAAACGTGTTGATAGAGCAATTCAAGCCATGATTGATGAACTTGGTGGCAAAAGACCATACACGGAATATGACCATGGCAAACCAGAAGAATGATTATCGTGGCATACCCACACCAATGTGCCCAAATTGTGGTTCTAACTGGTTTAAAATGGCTGTAATGTATGACGAAGTAAGTTATTTACCTTCAGTTTATGGGTTAGAAGATGCTGAATGTTATAAGTGTGGCTCACTAATAACACCTGCAACTCCTTTAGACCGAGCACCATATCCTCCCTGCAAAATATGTAATGAGGAAGAAGGATTAATAGATGGGTACTGCTGGGAATGCGACCCATTAGACGAGGACTTTTATGGGAACTAAAAGTAATTGGGATATTGATTTAAGATATGGAAAAATAGGTGAACAATATGTTGAAAATCTTTTAACTAATGTTGAAACTGTTGAAGTTAAAAGAGATAAGCGTTGGATAGAAACAGGTAACATTTATATTGAAACACAATGCTGGTCAGACAAAAGAAAAATATGGTACAAGTCTGGCTTAACAACAAGCAAGGCTACACATTGGGCTTATGTCATAGAAGAACTAGTTGTGATGGTACCAACAGAACATCTTAAAAAAGTTGTTGAAAAATATGGTAGGATTATAGAAATGAAAAGACCAGAGTATTCAACCAAAGGATACTTGATTACTATAGAAGATATATTTAAACGTAAATAAAAAAAGTGGACCGTACATGTGGGGATGTACGGTCCACTTTCTCTTTATTCAGTTGTAGATTTGGCTACCTTACCGCAGTGATACCACGGTTGCCAGCCACGCTCAGCATACAGAATCTTGGCACGTCTGTGCTGTTCTGCTCTGCTTGCTTTGGCAGGGTCTCCCACTCCACCAACTGATTCCCATGTAGGTAAATCAAACTGGTAAAGACCCCTATATTTTCCTGTTCTTGATACTGCATTGGTTCTATTGCTTGACTCGCACATCCTCAACGCTGCCCATTGTTCAGGCGTTGGAGTCGGATGTTGCATAGTCAAAGCAAATATTGCCTCAACTAGCATTCGCCTCCAGTGATAGTAGGGTTACTTATCATCCTCACTATTCAATGTGACTTTAAATAAAGTCCACATAGCCAGGGCACCCAAGCAACATATACCTACTACGTTCCTTGTTTCTCCTGGTGGGAGGACAATCCATGCTATCAGAAGACCTGTTAATGTGAAGGCTTCCCCAGCCCACGCATCAAGATGCTTCCATATGAATTTTAAAACACGCATTATTTTATTCTCCTTGGGGCGGCTAATTGTGTTACGATTACTGCAGCAAGTACTACCTGTTGAGCCTGTTCGCGTTCTTCAGGTGTGAACTCAGACCCAAGATTGGATACGGTAGATAATGCAGCAGTTATGGTTTCAGATATTTGTTGGAATGTTTCTTGCAAATTTTCTAATGAAAGTTCTGGAAGAAATTCAAGCAGTTCTAGAACTTCGTCAATGGCAGAAGGACTTAAAGGCTCTTCAGAAACATTTTCCAAAGAAGGTAAGTCGTTCTCCAAAGAAGAAGGGAAATCGTTAAATGACTCATCAACAACTTCTTCTAAAGTATCTTGAACATCTAGAGATGGAAGTTCAGATGGCTGTAAAGACTCTTCAGAAGGTACAGGGTCTGGCTCGTCTGGCTCTTGAACTGGACCAGTTGGAACCTCTGGATTTTCTGTTGGCTGAAGAGTATCAGTCGGTGACGGAGAAGGAGAAGAAGGCTCAGGTGTTGGCTCAGGAGTTGGCGAAGATGAAGACTGAGTTGGGGTTGGACTAGGTGTCTGACTTTCAGTTGGCGAAGGGCTTGGCTCTGGTGTCGGGGATATCAATGTTGGTGATGGGCTTGGCATACTTACTGTTAAATTGGTAGACAACAGATAAGAACCAGTAGGATAAGAATTGCAACACATATAAGCATATGAAGTTGCACGAATGAAGTACTCACCAGCCGTTAAAGGCATAGTAATAATGGATGCCAAAACATTGGTAGCACTATGTGCACCATCATCATTAGCAGCAAGTTTAAAAACACCTTGCCATACTTCAATCCAAGAATCAATAAACCCAGGATTAGTTTGAGGAGTACCAGTAACAGTACTGATAGTTGCATCAACTGGTTCAGTAATAGTTACTGGTATATCCACATACGGTGTTGTACCATCTAAATTAATTGTTACATCATCTGAATAAGATGGTGTTGCGATGAGAGTAGTTAACACCCCAATTGTTACTACCGCTATGAAGCGGCTAAACAATTACGCTTCTAAAATATCTTTAGGGTCAACTGGTTTACCAGCAGACCATTTAATATTATCTCTAACTTCGAAATGCAAGTGCGGACCAGATGAATTACCTGTGTTACCAGACTTAGCAATCGCTTGTCCTTTAACAACATCTGCACCAACTTTAACTAACAATTTAGAAAGATGTGCATAAATCATCCACACTTTTTTACCATTAACTTTAGATTCAACAACCAGTTGGGTGCCGTAGGCTTTACCCCAATTGTTTGCTAAAACTTTACCGTCAACAGTTGCAATGATTTCTGTTCCTTCAGGCACAGCATAGTCGACACCAGTATGAAAACCTGATTTCCACATTTTACCTTTTTTGTTGTATGGTGTGGTGATTTTACCATTCTTAATTGGTAAACCCATTCTTATTTGCCGCCTTCAGATTTCTTACCAGCACGCTTAAACACAACATCTACTTCTTCTTGTGTAAGTTTGCCATCTTCTAAGAACGCTTTGGCTAAATCTGTGAGAACCTTAGACACACCAAGGGCACCAGCAATTAATGCTGAGTTAACAGGTTCAACACCTGCAAATGCACCAGCACCAATTGCTGGTAATGCCATTGTCATAAACAATGCAATAGAACGAAACACTACATCTTTAACAATACTTAATTTCATTTATCCAACTTCCCTAACTATAACTGTGAGATTGCCACCAAAACCTGAGAAGCCCCCAGAAGGTGGTGTTGCTCTTTGGAAACCAACCTGGTCAATGACAACAGTTATCTGTTCACCAGTAGTAAAATCCTGGAAGATAACCTCATCACCTGTTGATTCCAAATCTTCTAACGCTTGTATACGTTCCCAAGAACGACCATCGTAACCAACTTGTACGTTATATCTGTCTGTTTCAACGTCATAACAATACAAAGGTAACTGAATCAGATGCTGTCTTGGTGTTGCTGGTAGTGCACGTAACTGGTATCCCTTAAACGTTGGACCAAGAGTGTCCTTAGTTGAAGACAAATCAGTTGGGTCTTCAAATCTTGAAAGGGTAAACTTTAAACCAATATATTCTTGTGAACCAGGAGGATTAATAGTATTAATCTCTGGTGTACCAATGGTTGAATTGTAGATTGCTGTTTCATAAACTGTGCCATCTGAACCAACAGGTGCAAGAAGTAAACCACCATTACTGTAATCACCACGTGCACGTAAACGTTTAAAGTTCTTAGGTTCCAATGTTCCGTAGCGAATGAAACCTGTTTGAATGAAACCTGAATCAATATACTCTGTTGCTGATTCAACGAAATGATATGATGCTGCTGCTGTGAAAACCATACGGTTACTTGTACCAAGTAGGGCACAGGCTGTTGTGGTTGCTGTTGCAGTGTCAGAATATAAATCTGTTGCGTAAGCAAAACGAAGAGGACTTATCTGTTCACTTAAATCAATACGTGTCAGACCAGAGTTACCGTTAACACTTGTGGTTGCCCAAGCGAATCTGTCGCGAAAAGCAAAATCGTAAACAGGTTGAGCAGTTTCCACAATTAGTGGACCGTAAGCAATTGAACCATCATCAACGGATACTTGTGCTACACGAATACCTTTAGAGGTACCGATAAGCATATAGCCAAGGTAGTATTTGATTGAGTGGATTAGTTCACCGACTGGCATTTCGGCTGCCACAACAGCAGATGTTAGCGAAGTGATAGCACCAGCAGTGTTTAAAGTAAACTTGTAGATTGATGATTGTGTGCCAGCATAACCTGCCACATAGATTGCTGCACCTGATTCGGTAACACTACTGAAAGTGTATGAGGTGTTTGGGTGTGTAAATATTGGGGATGGCAGTGTGCTTGATGTTGGGGTTAGTTCATAAACTTTGTTATCTGCACAAAGAATGATACGACCTTTGATGAAGTCCATTACTACTTTGCCGTCAGTGAAAGTGTATGAGTTAACGTTGAACATTAAAGTATCAGCATTTGCAGAGGTTAATGTTAATGCTTTTTTGTACAAGTGTGCTTTGTTGGTGCCAGCATCAATGTCGTTGGTTGCCCAGTAGGCTGTTGTACCATCATCACAGATGGCATACACAGGGTCATCGGAACCAGAATTGTAGTCAACAAAGTGAACAGCAGTTCCGTCACCAAGAATTTTGTCAACATCGTGACCATCAAGACTTAATACAGCATCAGTGTTTGAGTATCTGATTGAGCGAAGTTTCTGACT
>SXGQ01226894.1_pt1 | contig 22904 bp, 14 predicted proteins | sample 3178371 | NCBI WGS metagenome assembly SXGQ01 (sample SAMN11356859, study PRJNA531348) | freshwater metagenome | isolation source: freshwater sample F1-20 | place: China: Fuxian Lake, Yuxi | collected 2017-12-25 | reverse complement strand
GTAGTCCTGGCCGAAACAGAAGGTGTCAATCACTTTCAAGCCCGCTTGCTGCGCCTGCTGGACAAAGGCCTTGGGGCTGGGCAGGCAGCCACCTGGGAAGATGTATTGCTGAATGAAGTCGGTCGATTGCAGGTAGCGCTCGAAAAACTCATCGGCGATCACGATGCTCTGGATGCACGCCTTGCCGCCAGGCTTGAGCAAGCGCGCCACCGTCTGAAAATAGGTGGGCCAGTAGGCCTGGCCCACCGCCTCGATCATTTCGATCGAGCAGATGGCGTCAAACTGCTGGTCGGCTGCATGGCCCCGGCCTATGTCTCGGTAGTCCTGCAAGCGCAGGTCGGCCCGGTCGGCCACGCCGCATCGGGCCATGCGATCGCGCGCCCAGGCCAGCTGCTCGGTACTTAGCGTCACGCCCACCAAGCTGGCGCCAAACTGAGTGGTCGCCATCTCGGCCAGCGCCCCCCAGCCGCAGCCGATCTCCAGCACCCGGTCACCCGGCCGCACGTCGACCATGCGCAGCGCGCGCGCAACTTTGGCTCTCTGCGCTTGCTGCATGGAGGTCTGCGGCGTCTCGAAGATCGCCGAGCTGTAATTCATCGTGCCATCGAGCCAGAGTTCGTAGAAGGCATTGCCCAGGTCATAGTGGGCATGAATGTTCTTTTTGCTGTTGCTCTTGGAATTGCGGTTGAGCAGGTGACGCAGGCGATAGACCAGGCGGCCCAGCCAGGTGCCATAGATCACGTCCTCGACTTCGCGGCGGTTGGCAATGAACAGGCGCAGCAGCGCCGTCAGGTCCGGTGAACTCCAATGGCCATCGATATAGCCTTCCGCAAAACCGATGTCACCTGACTTGAGCGCGGCCGAGCAGACCAGCCAGTTGTTCAGGTGCAAGCTCGCGCTGGGCGCCGCCTCGGAGCCGAAACGGCGCGTCGATCCGTCGGGAAGGCGTACCAACAAACTGCCATGCTTCAAGCGAGCGAGCAATTGCATCACGGTGCGCGCTGCGGCAGGCGCACCGGCGGGGATGCCGGTGCTCGCCGTTGCCGAGGTGTGGGTGGCCATGTTCATCGCGTCAGAAACTGTTCAGGGGGCTGGGGCTTGTGGATAAAGGGCACACGCTTGAGCCACAGCTTGAGCGCCTGCCAGTGAATGCGCGCCATCACCCCCAGGGTCATGGCCGGATAAGACAGCAGCGCCCGCCGCACGCTGCGGGCATCGAGCGGCTCGAGCGCTCCGGCCACGCTGGTCTTGAGCAGCGGGCCCTGGGCGTCGTCGTAATCGATGCGGGCCACGGTACGCTCCTGGCCCTGGCGCTGCGTGCGCATGAATCGAAACCGGTAGCTGCCTTCCACCCGGCAAAACGGCGAGACATGAAACACCTTGCGCGCCTGCAGCGACTGGCCATAGCGCGGCGCGTCGAGCAAATAGCAGTGGCGCTCACCGAAGGTGTTGTTGACCTCGACCACAATGGCCAGCAGTTCATTGTCCGCACCGTGGCAGTACCAAAAGCTCACCGGCTTGAACGCGTAACCCAACATCCGAGGGTAGGTGTGCAGCCATACCTCACCGGAGGCCTTGAGGCCTTGCGCGGCCAGCAAGTCATCGAGCCAGGCCAGGCAGTCGTCGCCGCCTTGTCCGTGATCGCGGTCATGAAAGCTGAGCAAGGCCGCCCGGTTGCGCGCCAAAGCGCCGCTGCCCCGCTCGCGCATGCTGCGCAAGGGCAGCATCAAAAACGCGGTCGGGTAACTGAATGCGTGACCGGCCGGTCGCAACCGCTCATGGCGCACCTGCCCAAATCCGATCAGCGGCCCGGCCACCGCGCCTGGCGACTGCGCGAGCGAGGGGACGAAGGCGGTCTGGGTCATGCCGCAGCCCTTATGGGCGTCTGGGCTTGAGCGGCCCAGTCGCTGAGCAGGCGGTGGGCTGCGAGCAGGCCCGACTTCAAGCCGTCTTCATGAAAGCCGTAGCCGGCCCATGCGCCACAAAAATAGCTGTGCTCCAGGCCTTGCAAGGCGGGCAACTGCTGCTGGGCATGGATGGCGGCTGCATCGAACACCGGGTGCGCATAGTCGTACTCGCCAATGATTTTGTCGGGGTCGATGGCGCCCACCGGATTGAGCGATACAACGACCGCCTGCTCAAACGGCAGCGGCTGCAGTTTGTTGAGCAGGTAGTGCAGGCACACCCGCGCCGATTCGCGCTGCGCGTCGGCCGCCCGCTCATAGTTCCAGGCGGCCCAGGCCAGGCGGCGGCTGGGCAAAACAGCGGCGTCGGTGTGCAAAACCGCGCGGTTCGATTGGTAGCCGATCGCGCCAAGCACCGCGCGCTCGGCAGCCGTAGGCTGGCTCAGCAGGCTCAGGCTCTGGTCCGAATGGCCGGCAAGAATGACCTTGTCGAACCACTCGGTTTGCATCTGGCCCCGGCATAGGCTCGTGATGCGCACGCCTGAGGGCTCACGCTCGACCCGCAACACCGGCGTCGACAGGCGCTTGTCCTCTATGGTGGCCGTGATTTTGTGCACATAGTCGCGGGCCCCTCCAGCAACCGTCCACCACTGCGGCCGATTGGCCACCTGCAGCAGGCCATGGTTGTGACAAAAGCGCAGCATGGTGGCCACTGGAAACTGCAACATCTGATCGGTGGGGCAAGACCAGATGCACCCGAGCATGGGCAAAAAATAGCCGTCGCGAAACTCCTCAGACAGGTCGTGCTCGAGCAAAAACTGCGACAGCGGCCGCATCAGCCGTTCATCGACCGCATGCTGCTCCAGCCTAAGCGCCAGGGACGTGCACAAACGGTTAAATCGCACGATGTCTGCGAGCATGCGCCAAAAACGCGGCCGCAGCAGGTTGCTGCGCTGAGCAAACACCGTATTGAGGCTCGAGCCGCTCCACTGCAGCGCAGGCCGCGACGGCGTCGCTGGGGCCTGCACGGAAAAAGACATGTCCGAGCGCGCAGTGGGCACGCCGAGCTCGGAGAACAGGGCTATGAGCTGGGGGTAGGTCCGCTCGTTGAACACCAGAAATCCGGTGTCCACACCATGCGTGACCAGGCCACCCGGCGTGGGCAGCGTCACGTCGACCGTGTGGGTGTGGCCGCCAAAGTAATCGCCCGCCTCGAACAAAGTGATCTCTGCCTGACCGCGCAGATGGTGCGCCGCCGACAACCCGGAAATCCCCGACCCAACGATGGCCACCCGGGGGCGGTTGCCGGGCGGCCGCTGCGCGCCAGCTGTCAAACCCGAACGCAAGAGCAATTCAACGCTCATGTCAGGCCCTGAAAGAAAAATTGTTGCGAAGCGCCCCGAGGCAAAGAAGGGAGGGAGGGAGGAGGAGAGACACCCCGAGCTTGCAGCCAGGCCTTGCGGCGCAGGAAGACTTCGCAACAAAAAAACCGGTCAGAACACGTCGGGTCAACATCTGGGCTCCAGGCTAAAAACAAAGGCCGCATCTCCTGACCCGAAAAAATACCATGCGGTCATTTTGTGACTACTTAGTTATTTTGCCAGAAGTTGCTCGACTTGTCTGATCAGCCGTGCATCTTGTGGGGATGTTGTTGAACCGTAAGCGCTCACTACCTTTCCATCCCTGCCGATCAGGTACTTGTAAAAGTTCCAGCGCGGAGACGAACCAGCCTCGCTGGCCAGTCTCTTGTACAAGGGGTGGGCGTCACGGCCGGTTACCGTGGTCTTGGTGAACATCGGAAACTTGACGCCAAAGGTGTTTTCACAAAACTCGGCAATGTCCTTGTTGCTGCCGCGCTCCTGGGCAAAGTCGTTGGAGGGGAAACCGAGCACCACCAGACCCTGGTCCTTGTATTTGGCATGCAGCGCCTCAAGGCCCGCATACTGGGGCGTGAAACCGCAAAAACTCGCCGTATTGACCACCAACAAGACCTTGCCGCTGTATTGGCAAAGGGACTGTGGCTTTTCGTCTTGCAGTCGGGCCACGGTGTGCTGCAACAAGGCCGGGCAGGTGGCCGATTCCGACTGGGGCGGCCCGCTTTGAGCACGGGCTGTGGCCGCGGCGACCAACAGCGCGAGCACAAAGACGGGTCGGCTGAGCACACGGATGAGGCTTTGCATGGTGGTTTTTCTCCAAGGTCTAAGGCCGAGGCCGCACGGCCACTCGACACTCAGCGCGAGGGCGTCAATCCAGACTGACAACCCAAGTGTCGGGGTACTGTAACTCAGGCAGGACAAGCAGAGCACCTCCGCCTAAAATTGCCGAAGTCACAGGCCAACGGGCCGCGCAAGGACAGACATGCTCTACCCCGAATTGTTCAAGCAATTGGAATCCGTCCGTTGGGACATGGACAAAGACATTCCATGGAACCAGTTTGACAGTGCTTTGCTCTCCGATGAGCAGGCCCTGACCATCAAGATGAACGCCATCACTGAATGGGCGGCGCTGCCGGCCACAGAGATGTTCTTGCGCGACAACCGCGAAGACAGCGACTTTTCGGCCTTCATGTCGATCTGGTTCTTTGAGGAGCAAAAGCACTCGCTGGTGCTCATCGAGTACCTGCGCCGCTTTCGCCCCGAACTCGCGCCCACCGAGCAAGAGCTCCATGAAGTGCGCTTCGAGTTCGAACCGGCCCCGGCGCTGGAAACCCTGATGCTGCACTTTTGCGGCGAGATCCGGCTCAACCACTGGTACCGCCGAGCGGCTCAATGGCACACCGAGCCGGTGATCCGGCAAATCTACACGCAGCTCAGTCAGGATGAGGCGCGACACGGCGGCGCCTACCTGCGATACATGAAGCGTGCCATCGGCCGCTTTGGCGACGAAGCACGGGCGGCCTTTAGCAAGGTGGGCGTGCTCATGGCCAGCGCCAAGCGCACGGCTCAAGCGCTGCATCCGACCAATTTGCATGTCAACAAGGCCCTGTTTCCGCGAGACACCATCCAGTCGCGCCTGCCCGACCCACAGTGGCTCGAGCACTGGCTGAGCCAGCAGATCAAGTTCGATGCCGAGTGGGAGACCAAGGTGGTCGAGCGCATCTTGCACAACATGGGCCTGCTGATGAACCAGAGCTTTGCCACCGTGCAGGAGCTCAACCGCTTTCGCAAGCAGCTGATGAACGCTTTGGCGGCCTCGCCCGCCGACCGGGTACAGGCCGCGTGAGAGCGCATCCGGGCCCGGCCTTCCTGGCCAAAATCATGCTGCGGGCGCAGGCCCGCGAAAAACGGGCACAGCTGCCACGGCCCGTGGTGATGACCAACGGCGTGTTTGACGTGCTGCACCGCGGCCACGTGACCTACCTGGCACGCGCGCGCGAACTGGGCGCCAGCCTGGTGGTGGCGCTCAACACCGACGCATCGGCGCGGCGCCTGGGCAAAGGCCCCGATCGTCCGCTGAACAACGAGGTCGACCGCGCCGCCATGATGGCCGCCCTGCAATCGGTCGACCTGGTGACCTGGTTTGACGAGGACACGCCAGTGCAGCTGATCGACGAGCTGCGGCCAGACATTTTGGTCAAGGGTGGCGACTACGACATGAGCAAGCTGCCTGAAACCGCCTTGGTGCAAAGCTATGGCGGCACAGCGCAGGCCATCGACTTTGTCGACGGCTATTCCACCTCAGCCCTGGTGCGCAAGATCCGTCAGGGTTGAGCCGCACCCCGCTCTTGCAGCGGGTCCTCCTTGCGGATGCGGCGCAACAGCCGCACCGCCCACTGCCCAAGGTCATCGAGGTAGGTAAACACCACCGGGATGACCAAGAGACTGAGCACGGTGCTGGTGAGCAGGCCGCCGATCACAGCGATTGCCATGGGCGAGCGAAAGCTCACATCCGCCGACCCCCAGCCCGCAGCAATGGGCAACATCCCCGCGCCCATGGCAATGGTGGTCATCACGATCGGACGGGCCCGCTTGTGGCAAGCATCGAGCAGCGCATCCCAGCGCGACAAGGGGGCCACTGCCGGATGACCGTCCGCAGCCGGCCGCCCTCGGCGCGCCACGATGGCGTACTCGACCAGCAAAATCGAATTTTTGGTCGCCACGCCCATGAGCATGATCAGCCCGATCAGCGAGGGCATGGAGAAGCTCTTTTGCGCCAGCAACAGGCCCACAAAGGCGCCGCCCAATGACAAGGGCAGCGCCGCCAGAATGGTCACTGGGTGCAAGAAGCCCTGAAACAGAAGCACCAGCACAAAGTAGATGCACAGCACGCCCACGCCCATGGCCAGGGCGAAGCTGGCAAACAGCTCGCCCATGACCTCGGCATCGCCCACTTCCACCACTTTGACACCGGGCGGCAAGTTGGCGACAGCGGGCAACTTTTGCACCGCCTGCGTGACCTGACCCAGGGGCAAGCCGGAGAGCTCGATCTCGAAGTTCACATTGCGCTGCCGGTCATAGCGGTCGATCACGGCCGGCCCGCCAGTGACCTCGATGCGCGCGACCTGTCCGAGCATTACCGGCCCACGGCTGCCGGGCACCATCAGTCGCTCGAGCTCAGAGAGGTCCTTGCGCGCCGAGTCTTCGAGTTGAACGACGATGGGCACCTGCCGCTGCGAGACATTGAGCTTGGGCAGCTGCGCCTCGTAGTCCCCCAGGGTGGCCACCCGCAAAGTTTGAGCAATGGCTGCGCTGCTCACGCCCAGGTCGGCCGCACGCGCAAAGTCGGGCCGCACCGCAATCTCTGGGCGCACCAGGCTGGCCGTCGAGGCAATCTGCCCCAACCCAGGGATGGTGCGCAGCTCTCTTTCCACCGCCAGGGCCGCCTGCTGCAACGCCAGCGGATCTTCGCCGGTGAGCACCAGCACATATTTTTCGCCCGAGCCGCCCAGACCCACCTTGGTGCGCACGCCCGGCAGCTCCTGCATGGCGCGGCGTATGTCGGCCTCGATCACCTGCTTGCGCGGGCGCTGGCCGCGCTCGCTCAAGGCGATGGTCAGTGTGGCCTTGCGCGCCTCCGCAGCGCCACCGCTGACAAACGGGTCGCTGCCGGCACTGCCACCACCTATGGTGGTGTAGACGCTCTTGACATGCTGCACCTGCATCAACAAGACCCGCGCCTGCTCGGCGCTCGCTTGGGTCTGCTGCAAGGTCGAGCCCGGAGGCAGCTCCACATAGACCTGGGTCTGCGAGTTGTCATCGGGCGGGATGAAACCGGTGGGCAACAGCGGAATGAGCAAGAGCGAACCGATGAAGAACAAGGCCGAGGCGATCATGGTCAGCAAGCGATGACGCAAACACCAGCGCGCAGCATGCATGTAGTACTGCAGCCATCGCGGCTCATGCTCGGCCGCCACGATGGGCTTGAGCAGGTAGGCGGCCATCATGGGCGTGAGCACCCGCGCCACCACCAAAGAGGCGAACACCGCCAGGGAGGCCGTCCATCCAAACTGCTTGAAAAACTTGCCAGCGATGCCGCTCATGAAGGCCGTGGGCAGAAACACGGCGATCAGGGTAAAGGTGGTGGCAATCACCGCCAGACCAATCTCGTCGGCCGCCTCCATAGCGGCCTGGTAAGGCGACTTGCCCATGCGCAGATGGCGCACGATGTTTTCCACCTCGACGATCGCATCGTCAACCAGGATGCCAACGACCAGCGAGAGGGCCAGCAGCGTGACCACGTTGATCGAAAAGCCCAGCCAGGCCATGCCAATGAAAGCGGGCACCACCGACAGGGGCAGCGCCACGGCCGAGACAAACGTGGCGCGCAAATCGCGCAGGAACAACCAGACCACCAAGACCGCCAAAATCGCCCCCTCGTAAAGCAAGGTCAGCGAGCCCTCATACTCCTCTTGCACCGGTGTGACGAAATCAAAGGACTCCTGAATCTCAATATCAGGGTGCGCGGCGCGGTAGTCGGCCAGCTCCTTGCGCACTGCGCGTCCAACGGCCACTTCGCTCTCGCCGCGGCTGCGCACCACCTCAAAGCCGACCACGGCCTGGCCATTGAGTCCGGCCCAAGAGCGAGGCTGGGCCAGTGAATCCGATACGCTGGCAATTTGATCCAAGCGCACCCGCCGACCGCCGCTGGCCGACAGCTCGATGCGGCCAATTTCCTGGGCCGTCTGCACCGTCGCCAGGGTGCGCACCGGCTGCTCGCCCACGCCCAAATCAATGCGCCCGCCCGAAGCCTCCTGCTGCACCTGAGCCAACTGCTGCGAGACCTGTGCAGCCGTGATGCCCAGGGCCTGCAAGCGCTGCGGATCTATGGCCACGCGCACCTGGCGCGTGACTCCGCCGACCCGGTTGACAGCGCCCACCCCCTTGATGGCCAACAGCTTGCGCGTGAGCTCGTTGTCCACCAGCCAGGACAGCGCCTCGTCATCCATGCGCGTCGAGCGCACCGTATACGCCAGCACAGGGGTGCCGGCCAGATTGAGTTTTTGGACGATGGGGTCGCGCAGGTCACCGGGCAAATCGGCCCGCGCACTCTGGATGGCCGAACGCACTTCGTCGAGCGCCTCTTGCACCGGCTTTTCGAGGCGAAACTCGGCCGTGATCGATACCGAGCCATCCTGCACCTTGGTGGTGATGTGCTTGAGCCCTTGCAGCGGTGCCAGTGCGTTTTCAATCTTGCGCGCCACGTCGGTTTCCAGTTGCGCCGGGGCTGCGCCCGGCAGGCTGGCCGTGACCTGAATGGTGGGCAGATCAAGGTCGGGAAAGTTTTGCACCTTCATCGAGCCATAGGCGATCATGCCGGCCAAGGACAGCAAGACAAAAAGCAAGATGGCGGGGATCGGGTTGCGGATTGACCAGGATGAGACGTTGATCATGAACGGGCCCTGCTCACTTGGCGGCGGCCGCAGCCAACGCCGAGACCACGCGCACCGTATCGCCGTGGTTGAGGAAGGCCCCTCCGCTGGCGACCACCCGCGCATCGGCCGCCAGAGCGCTGAGCACCTCCAGCCGATCGCCCACCAGGCGCCCGGTCTGCACCTTGACCTGGGCCACCCGATCTTGCGCACCAACCAGATACACATAGCTCATGCCATCGCGCACCACCACGGCCGTCTGCGGCACGGTCAAGGCCTGGCTGCTGCCCAAGCCAATCTGGCCGCTGGCAAACATGCCCGGCATCAGTGCCGAGGCTGAGCCCTTGGGACGCACCAGGTCCACATAGACCAGGGCATTTCGGGTCTGCGGATCGGCCGAGGGTGCCAGCACCCGCACCCGGCCACTGACCTCCAGTCCGCTGGCCGTCTTGACACGCACCGGGGCACCGGTGCGCACCTTTGGCAGGTCGGCGGCCGTGACCTCGGCGCGCCACTCGAGCCTGCCCTGACGAATCAGGCGAAACAACTCGCTGCCGGCACCGACCACCGCACCGAGCGTCGCCTGGCGCGCAGAAATCACGCCCGCATCGGGAGCGCGAACCTCGGTTTGCGCCAGCCTCAGCTCGCCCAGACCCACGGCCGCCCGCGCCGACTGCACGCGCGCCTGGGCCACCGCCTCGCTGGCCTGTGCTGCGCTGAGCTGCGCATTGCTGAAAAACCCCTGCTGCTGCAGCGAGCGAGAACGCTCGGCCTGCGCACGCGCCTCCTGGGCGGCAGCCTCGGCCTCGGCCAGCAAAGCCCGCGACTGAACCAACTCAGCGCGCAGCGTGTCAGACTGCAGCAGCGCCAGCAGATCGCCTCGGGCCACCACGTCGCCCACATTGACCTTCACCTCCACCAACTTCAGGCCATTGGCTTCGGCACCGACCAAGGCCTCCTGCCAGGCGGCGATGGAGCCATGGGCCAGCAAAACCTGCGGCAGCACCTGGCTTTGCGGCTGCACCGTGGTCACTGTCAAGGCCGGGCGTGCGGCGGCAGCGGGCTTGTCCTGAGCGGGGACAGACAAGGCCATCCCCAAGCCTGTAGCCCAAGCGGCCAGGCGCAAAAATCGTACTGTTTTCATGATGGGTCCTGCGGGAAAACCCGCGATGGCCAGGAGTGTACCCAGCCACCCAAACCCCTGAGCAGCTGGGCCATTGGGAATTCACGACGATCAGGCGCTGAGCCGCTGGTCCGGTTCTGGCCAAGAGCAGCGGAAACCCGCGCTCGGACCGCGGCGGGCCTTCAACCGAGCACGTGCTGCCAAAGTTGCAGCACCGCCTGTCGCTCAGCACTCAACTCGGTGAGCGGCAGCTCGGTGGGATCTTCGTTCAGGCGCGCGCGGTGCTGTATGCGCCTGAGTTCGCGGTAAGCCCCGGCCGCGGCGTGGCCCAGACCCGGGGGCAAAAGGCCCACCTGTTCGGCGCGCTCGAGCAAGGCAATGTTGCCGGCGTTCTCCAGCAAAAGCCGATGGCCGCCTGAGTGGGCCAGCACGAGGAACTGCACCACAAATTCAACGTCGACCATTCCGCCGGGGCTGTGCTTGACATCAAAGACGTCGGCGCGGCGCGGCGGATGGGCAGCGCGCACCTTCTCACGCATGGCCACAATCTCAGCGCGCAAGGCCGCAGCGTCTCGCTCGGCCGTGATGACTTGCTGGCGCACCTGCTCAAAACGCTGCTGCAAGCGCGGCGAACCCAGGACAAAACGCGCCCTTGTCATGGCCTGATGCTCCCAGGTCCAGGCGGTATTGCTGCCGCGCTGCTGCTGGTAGTCCGCGTAGGCGGCAAAGCGGGTGACCAAAAGGCCCGCGCTGCCATTGGGGCGCAGGGCGGTGTCGATTTCGAACACATCGCCCTCGCTGGTCTTGACCGTCAGCCAGTTGATCAGCTTGCGGGCAAAGCCCGCGTAAATCTCGCCGGCGCCTTCGTGCTCATCTTCATAGACAAAGACCAGATCCAGATCGCTGCCGTAGCCCAACTCCTTGCCACCGAGTTTGCCGTAAGCAATGATGCCCAACTGCGGCTCATCACGGTGCTTGAGCTTCAAGCGCTGCCAGCACCACTGCACGGACAGCGCGAGCAGAGCTTCGGCCAAAGCACTCAGATCGTCGGCCACCTGCTCGACGCTCAACCGACCTTCCACATCGCGGGCCAGCGTGCGAAAAACTTCTGCGTGGTGGGCCCGTCGCAGCAAGTTCAGGCAGGCTTCTTCGTCGTCTTGCCCGGAACGCTTGAAGGCAAGCAGACGCGCATTGAGCTCCTGGGCAAATGCGTTGGGATCAAAGCGCTGCTCGAGCATCTGGCCGTTGGCCAGCTCATCGATCACGCCCGGGTGCTTGAGCAAGTAGCGCGCAGGCCAGCGCGCCGCTGCGAGCAAGCGCAGCAGCCGCTCGTGCACCGAGGGACGCTCCAGCAGCAACGCCAGGTAGCTCTCGCGGCGCAGCAGCGGCTCGATCCAGTCGAGCAGACGCAAGGTCCCCTCCAGGGTCACCCGGCCGTCGGCCAGCCAGGCCGCCGTGCGCTGCAGCAGGCGCACCAGGCGGGCGCGCGACGCTTCGCGCAGGGCCAATATGCGTGGATGCTCCTGCCAGCTGCGAAGTCGCTCTTGCAAGCCCTCGGGCCAACTGGCCGCCTCACGCTGGAGCAGCTGGGCAATGTCCTGGGGTTCACCCTGACCCAGTCGAAAACAGCCCACGCACTGGGCATGGCCGCCGAGCAACTTGTCAAACTCCTCAGCCACAAATTCGCGGTGGCGATCGAGCTCGCCCAAAAAGGCGCCGGCGTGCTCAAAACCCATGGTCGAGGCGATCCAGGTCAAGTCGGCGTCTGCCGTAGGCAGCACGTGGGTTTGCTGGTCGTCCAAGTACTGGATGCGGTGTTCCACCCGGCGCAAAAAGTCGTAGGCCTGCGCCAGCGCGGCAGCTGCTGCTGGCGGCATCAGGCCCGCCTTGCTGACCCTGCCGAGCGCGTCGACCGTGGGACGGGTGCGCAGCTCGGGAAACTGACCGCCGCGCACCACCTGCAGCAGTTGCACAATGAACTCGATCTCGCGAATGCCACCGCGCGAAAGCTTGACATCGTTGGCACGCTCCGGGTGTCCCGCAGCGCGCCGGGCGGCCTGCTCGCGAATTTGCCGATGCAGCACCCGCAGTGCCTCGAAGACGTTGTAGTCCAGGTAGCGCCGAAACACGAAGGGCAGCACCAGCTGGGTCAGCGCCTGGGCCGAACCGTCCGTGCGTGCCTGCAAAGGCGCCACCACCCGGCTCTTGAGCCAGGCAAAACGCTCCCACTCTCGGCCCTGGACCTGAAAATATTCTTCGAGCGCCCCGAGCGAGACCGCCGGCGGCCCGGAGTTGCCGTTGGGCCTCAAGGCCAGATCGACCCGAAACACAAAACCGTGCTCTGTGACTTCGCCGATCAGGGCATAGACCGCCTTGACCTGGTGGGCAAAATATTCCTGGTTGGAAATCACCCCACGGCCATCGGGCCGTCCGCTGGTGTGGCCCTGCTCGTCGTAGACATAAATCAGGTCGATGTCACTGGAGACATTGAGTTCGCGGGCACCGAGCTTGCCCATGCCCATGACCCACATGCAGGCGCGGCGTGCCGGCTCGCTGCCCATGGCTGGCACCTGCGGCGCACCATGCAGGGCATCGAGCTCGCTGCTGCTGTGGCGCATGGCCACGTCGAGCGCCAATTCGGCCAGATCGGTCATGGCCCCGGTGACCATGGACAGCGGCACCTCCTGGCCCGCCTGGGTATCGAGGGTCAGCACCCGCTCGAGCACCAATTGGCGCAAGATGCGAAGGGCAGCGCCCACACCATGACCCTGGGTGAGCAACAGCTCGTAGGTCTGCGCCATGGCCTGGCGCGTCGGCGCTCCGGGCGCGAGCGCCTGCAGCCATTGCGCGTAACGCCGACGGATGCGCTGCACATAGCGGCTGTGGTTGGCCGCACGGTCCGAATCCACCGGTCTGGAAACAGCGGGTGGCTGGGCCGTGGAGGCCGATGGGCTGGATGGCAAGTTCATCAAACGAAAGGCGGGCAGTTTCAATAGAGCAGGAGCGGTGGTCGGCGGTCATAATTCCCGCTTGCCATGCCGCCGCAAACTGACCCCACGCCAACAATCCTGCCGCCTCGCCTGAAGCTATGGGCAAGCGCCACCGGGTGGCTGCTCGCACTTGTGCTCTTTTTTGCCCTGCTGCTGGGACTGGGTTGGGCCCTGCTCAATTGGGCCATTGTGCCGCGTATCGATGAATTTCGCCCGACCCTTGAAAGGCTGGCCCGCCAGGCCACGGGCCTGCCCATCGAGATCGGGCGCCTGCAGGCGCGCTCGACCGGCCTGATTCCATCGTTTGAGCTCAATGACGTGCGACTGCTCGATGCTCAAGGTCAGAGCGCCTTGCAGCTGCCCAAGGTGCTGATCGCCGTGTCCCCGCGCTCACTGCTCAAGCTCGGTCTGGAGCAACTGGTCATCGAGGGGGCGACTCTGGAGCTACGACGCACGGCCGACGGCCGCGTGCTGGTGGCAGGCATCGATATCCATTCGGCCCAGCAGCAGGACGCCCAGCCGGCACTGGACTGGCTTTTTTCGCAGGCCGAATGGGCTTTGCTCGGCAGCACGGTGCACTGGCGCGATGAGCTGCAGAACACCGACCTGAATCTCTCTGATGTCAACTGGGTGATGCGCAACAGCGGCCAGCGCCACAGCATGCGCCTGGACGCCACGCCCGCCCCCGAGTTGGGCGATCGCTTCACCCTTCGCGGCATGCTTCGCCAGCCCCTGCTGTCGGGGTCGGCCGGAAATTGGCGACAGTGGAGCGGCGAGCTCTATGCGGAACTCGGGCGCATTGAGGCCAAACCCCTCAAAGCCTATGCCCAACTGGCCGGCGTCCAGATCGAGCAGGGCCGAGGCGCGCTGCGCACCTGGGTCGATGTTGAGCGCGGCCGCATCGTGGGCGCGCTGGCCGACGTGCAGCTGGAAAATGTGCAGGCGCAGTTTGCCCCGAAGTTGCCCGCTTTGTCGCTCAATTCTGTGGGTGGGCGGCTGGGGTGGCAGCAAATGGAGCGCGGCATGCAGGTGCGCGCCGAAGCCCTGCGCTTTGAGAGCAGCGACGGCATGCGCTGGCCGTCGGGCAATTTCCAGTGGAGCGAGCAAGACGCTGGCTCAGGTCCAAAGACCCGAGGTCAGTTCAACGCAGACCAGATCGACCTGGTCTCGCTCAGTGCCATCGCACAGCGCTTTCCGCTCAGTCCGCAATTGCAGGAGCAGCTGGGCAGCTTGCAACCACAAGGCCAACTCGAGGCCCTGCAGATGACTTGGCAAGGCCCACTGACACAACCTGAAATGGTACAAGCGCGAGGCCGGGTGCGCCAATTGGCGCTCTCGGCCAGAGCCGCCGAGCGCGGGCCGGGCCGGCCAGGCGTGCAGGGGGCAGACCTCGACTTCCAGTGGAAACGGGAAAAAAACCATGACAGCGGGCAGGCCAGCATGAGCCTGCAAAACGGCTGGCTGGAGCTGCCGGGCATCTTCCAGGACCGGCGCGTGCCCCTGAACAAGTTCACCGCGCAAATCAAATTCAAGCACAGCGCCACTGCCAGCCTGATCGATATCGATCAGGCACAGCTGCAAAACAGCGACGCGCAGGGGCAATTTCGTGCCATCTGGAGCCGGCAGGGCCAGGGATTGGGCCAGTTGGACCTTCAAGGCCAGCTCAGCCGGGCCGATGGCGCGCGCGTTCACCGCTACCTGCCCCAAGCCCTGCCCGAGTCCGTGCGCCGCTACGTACAGACCGCGGTGCTCCAGGGCGAGCTGAGCGACGTCAACTTCAAGGTCAAGGGCGCGCTCGAGCGTTTTCCTTTTGCCCAAACCAACGACGGCGACTTTATGGTCAGCGGCAAGCTTCGCAACGCCCGCTATGACTACGCACCTGCCTACCTGGCACCCAAGTCCAAGCCCTGGCCGGCCCTGGAACAGCTCGAGGCAGACCTGACCTTCAACCGTCTGGCCCTGCAACTGAGCAATGCCCGCGCGCGGGTGGTGGGCAGACCGGGCCTGGGCATCAGCAAGACGCAGGCCCGGATTGCCAACCTCTCGCAGCAACCCACGGTCGAAGTCAGCGCAGAGGTTCGCGGGCCTGTGGCTCAAGGCCTGCAGGTGGTTCAGACCTCGCCCCTGTCGGCCATGATGCGCGATGTGCTGGGCAGCGCCAGCGCCACGGGGTCGGCCGATTTGCAACTGCGTCTGAACCTGCCGCTGCGAGACCTCAGTGCATCGACCGTGCAGGGCAGCCTGGTCCTAGGCGGCAACGACATCCAGCTGATGCCTGACCTGCCGATGCTGGCGCAGGCCAAAGGGACGGTCCAGTTCACGCAAGACAGTCTGCAGGTCGCGGGCGCACAGGCCCGCTTGCTGGGCGGCGACCTGCGCTTTGAGGGCAGTGTCAAGCCCAAAGGAAATGACCCGAGCGAGCCCGAGGTGTTGTTTCGGGGCCAGGGGCAAATCAGCGCAGAAGGGCTCAGGCAAGTGCGTGGACAGCCCTGGCTCGGCGAACTGGCGCGCCAAGCCAGTGGCAGCACCAGCTACAGCGCCACCCTCGGGCTCAGGCAGGGCTGGCTCGAAGTCGGCTTGAACAGCCGACTGCAAGGCCTGGCCTTGAGCCTGCCCGAGCCCTTGAACAAGACGGCAGAGACCGAATTGCCGCTGCGCATCGAGCGCGCGATGGTGGTGAGCAGTCTTTCGGCAGAGCGCAGACCACAAGACCGCATCAGCCTGCAGCTCGGTCCAGGGCCTGGCCAGGCCGCGGGCATCAGTGTGAACTACCTTCGCGAGCTGGGCGCTGGGGCGCAGGTGCTGGCCGGCGACATTGCCATCGGCACGCCAGCCCAGGAGCCCGTCAACGGTCAAGTGCGCGCACAAATCGACTGGCCCAGCCTCGACTTCGATGCCTGGGACCAGACGCTTGCGCGCCTTAGGGGTGGGGGCGCCAGCACGGGCCCACCCCAAGGCTACCTGCCCAATGTCATGAACGTGCGCACCGCGAACCTGCGCATCAATGGCCACACGGTGCAGCAACTGGTTATGGGTGCTTCGCGGGAGGGCGCCATCTGGCGCGCCAACTTGGACGCCAGCGAACTCAGCGGCTACGGCGAATACCGGCCCAGCAGCAATGCTGGGGCAGGCCGCATCTATGCCCGACTTTCGCGACTGATGCTCGGGCAAGGCAGCGGCAACACCGTTGAAAACCTGCTGGACAACCAGCCGACGAGCATTCCGGCGCTCGACATCGTGGTCGATGAGCTGGAGTTGCGTGGCCGCAAGCTCGGGCGGCTCGAGGTCGAGGCAAACAACCGCAGCAGCAGTGCCGGCGATGCGGCGCGTGAATGGCAGCTCTCCAAACTCAACCTGAGCCTGCCAGAGGCTAGGCTGACGGCCTCCGGCAGCTGGGGTGCGGGCCCGGGCGCCGCTGGTCGAACCACGGCTCAAGCAGCCTCGCGGCGCAACATGCAAATGAACTTTCGCCTGGATATCAACGACTCCGGTGAGCTGCTCAAGCGCATGGGCATCGATGGCGCGGTGCGCCGGGGCAAAGGAAAACTCGAAGGGCGCATCGGCTGGAGCGGCTCTCCGCTGGCTTTTCACACGCCGAGTTTGCAGGGTCAGTTCACAGTCGATGTGGAGACCGGTCAATTTCTCAAGGCCGATCCTGGCGTGGCCAAGCTGCTGGGCGTGCTCAACCTTCAAGCCTTGCCGCGCCGGCTGACCCTCGATTTTCGCGATGTGTTTTCAGAAGGCTTTGCTTTCGACTGGGTGCGCGGTGACGTGAATATTGAACAGGGCGTGGCCAGAACCGACAGCCTGAGAATGAAGGGCATCAACGCGGCTGTGCTGCTCGCGGGCTATGCCGACATCGGGCGCGAAACTCAGGATCTGCGGGTGGTGGTGGTGCCAGAAATCAATGCCGGGACGGCCGCACTGCTGGCCTCGGCCATCAACCCGGCGGTGGGGCTGGGCACTCTCATTGCGCAGTGGCTGCTGCGCCGCCCGCTCAACGAGGCCAACACCCAGGAATTTTTGGTCCGTGGCACCTGGACAGATCCAGTGACCGAACGGGTCAACCGAAAAAGCGCTCCAGCGACCACCAACGAGACGCAGTGAGAACTCACCCATGAAAGTGGCAGCCATCCAAATGGTGTCGGGCACCGAGGTCAGGGCCAACTTGAGCGCTGCCCGCCTTGGTCTGGCGCAAGCGGCGCACAAGGGGGCCGAATTGGCTGTCTTGCCAGAATATTTTTGCCTGCTCGGACACAGCGATCGCGACAAACTGGCCATTGCCGAGAACCCCGGCAGCGGCCCCGTTCAGGACTTTCTGGCTGAGCAAGCCGCCCATCACGGGCTGTGGATTGCCGGGGGCACCATCCCGCTGGCCAGCCCCGACCCGCTGCGCGTGCTCAACAGCTCGCTGGTGTTCAACCCGCAGGGGCTGTGCATGGCCCGCTATGACAAGATCCACCTGTTTCGCTTTGCCAATGAGAGCGAAAACTACGACGAGGCCCGCACGATCGTGGCGGGCGCTCAGCCTTCCTCGTTTGAACTGGCCTCGCGCGATGGACACCTTTGGCGCATCGGGCTGAGCGTGTGTTACGACCTGCGTTTTCCCGAGCTGTACCGGCAACTGCAGGCGCACTTGCTGCTGGTGCCCAGCGCATTTACCCACACCACTGGACTGGCCCACTGGGAGGTGCTGCTCAGGGCCCGTGCGATCGAAAACCTGGCCTTCGTGGCGGCTGCGGCCCAAGGCGGCTTGCATGACAACGGGCGACGCACCTGGGGCCACAGCATGCTGATCAACCCCTGGGGGCAGGTGCTGTCCGTACAACCCGAGGGCGCAGGGGTGGTGCTCGCTGACCTGGATGCAGGGCACTTGAAAGAGCGGCGCAGCCAGCTGCCTGCTCTGGATCACCGCGTGCTGACGTGAACCGCGCTGCAACGCCCACCGACCCGGCAGCGGTGCCGGCCTCGGCCACCGGCTTCGGCGCCGGACGCTGGCTGCGCGGCGCGCGGTGGGTTTGGCGCGGCCTTTATCTGAGCCGGTTGCGCGGTCGCTGGCTGCTCTGGAGCGTGCTGATGCTGCTGCTGGCCGCCCTGCTGGGACTGCTGGTATGGCTGACGGGTCGCTACGAGGCAGGCGCCGTGCAAAGCCGGCTCGAGGCCGAGGCCAGCGCCATCGTCAACGACTTGGGCACCGCCCTGAGCCGCAACCTGCGCCAGCTGCAAGCGCTCCCGCCGGACAAGCCAGCTCAGTGGCTCAGCCAGAGCAGTGAGCTGCTGCAGCAGCGCCGCGAGATCGTGCGCATCGAGTGGCGCGACGCACAGATGCGGCTGCAGCTGGTCCAGGACTCGGGCCTGCGCCCCCCGGTTTTTTCGCGCATGCCCAGAGCGCAAAACCAGGCCGATCTGAATCTGGCATGCAGCACCGCACTGCGTTTTAAAAGCCCGGCCTATTCCAACAGCTACTTCGTGCCACAGGCCGACGGCTCGGGCTTTGAGCTGATGGATCTGTGCATCCCGCACCTTAAATCGGGGCAACTCACTGGCTTTACCGTGGCCACCTACGCTCTGGGCGAGATGCTCGTGGAGATGGCTGGCGCGCAATTGCAGCGCGGCTACTTGCTGGCGTTCACCGAGGCCGATGGCACCCGCCTGGCCCTGCACGGCCAACTCGGCCAAGGCCAGCGTCTGTACGGCGCGCAGCAACTGCTGGACCTGCCGGGCAACACCTTGGTCATGCGCCTGGAAACCCGAAAGGGCACGGCGGCGCTGTTTCCCAACCCCCTGAGCGCTCTGGTCAGCACCATGGCCCTGATGCTCGCCGGGGTGCTGGGGCTGCTGGTGCGAGACATGCGCCGGCGTCAGAGGGTCGAACAGGACCTGGCTGAAGCGCTGGCCTTTCGCAAGGCCATGGAGGACTCGCTGAGCACCGGCCTGCGGGCGCGTGACCTGCAGGGCAACATCACCTATGTCAATCCGGCGTTTTGCAAAATGGTCGGCTTTGATGCGCCACAGCTGCTCGTGCATGGCGACCAGGTCCCGTACTGGCCACCGGAGATGGCGCAGATCTACAAGGAGCGGCAGCAGGACCGACAAAACGACCTGGCCGTACTACGCGGCGGGCATGAGTCGGTGTTTCTGCGCAGTGATGGCAACCGATTTCCGGTGCTCATCATGGAAGCCCCGCTGATCAACGCGCAGGGAAAGCACACCGGCTGGATGAGTGCGGTGCTGGACATGAGCGAGCAAAAACGCACCGAAGACCTCTCGCGCGCCAGCGCCGACCGACTGCAAGCAACGGCCCGACTGGCCATGGTTGGCGAAATGGCCTCACTGCTCAGCCACGAACTCAATCAGCCACTGGCGGCCATTGCCAGCTATGCCAGCGGATCGGTCAATTTGCTGCAGGACGCGGTACGGGGTCAGGGAAAAGACAGCCTACAGCACACGGAGCTGGCCGGCGACCTGCTCACGGCCTTGCAGCGCATCTCGGCGCAGGCCGAGCGCGCCGGCAAGGTCATACGCAGCGTGCACGACTTCGTGCGCCGGCGCGAGCAGCGGCGCGATGCGGTGGCCCCGCAGGACCTGCTTGACGCCATCATGCCCCTGGTCGGCCTGCAGGCGCGCAAGCTGGGCGTGCAGGTGCTGTGCAGCGTCGAGCCCGGCTGCCCGGCCGTGCTGTGCGACCGCACCATGGTCGAGCAAGTGCTGCTCAATCTGGCGCGCAACGGCATGCAGGCCATGCAACACACGCTGGCCGCAAACGCAGGCCGGGAACTGGCGCTGCGGGTGCGGCCGGCCCAGGTTGCGGGCGGGCGTTGGGTCGAGTTCGCGATCTCTGACTTGGGCCAGGGCATCGACAAGCAGGTGGCCGAGCAACTGTTCACCCCGTTTTTCACCACCAAGGAAGAAGGCATGGGCCTGGGCCTGAGCCTGTGCCGCACGGTGGTTGAGCAGCACGGTGGTACCCTGCGCTTTGAGCCGCAACAGCCGCAAGGCACCGTGTTTTATTTCACCCTGCCCGCCACCCAGGGGCCCACCGACCAGATCGCCCGATGACCCGATACCCCAACGCCACCGTCTATGTGATCGATGATGACACCGGTGTGCGTGACGCCCTGGCCTGGTTGCTGCGTTCGAGACGCCTGCTCAGCGAGGCCTTTGACTCGGCCGAGTCCTTCGATGCCCACATCAGCCGGCCCGACTTCGCCGTGCGCGAGCCCTCCTGCGTGCTGCTCGACGTGCGCATGGGCGCCATGAGTGGTCTGGCGCTGTTCGACCGCCTGATCGAGCGTGGCCTGCCGCCGCTGATGCCAGTGATTTTTCTCACCGGTCACGCCGATGTGCCCACGGCCGTCGCTGCGGTCAAACGTGGCGCCTTCGATTTTTGCGAAAAACCCTTTTCAGACAACGCCCTGGTCGACCGGGTCGAGCAGGCCATCGCACAGTCGGCCGCGGGGCTGGCCACGCACCGCCACTCGCAGGCCATCGGTGAACGCCTGTCGGGTCTGACCGAGCGCGAGCGCGAGGTGATGCAACGGGTGATCGATGGTCTGGCCAACAAGCAGGTGGCCGATGAACTCGAGATCAGCGTGCGCACGGTGGAGGTCCATCGGGCACGGGTGTTTGACAAAATGGGCGTCAAGTCTGCGGTCGAGCTGGCCAACCTGCTGCGCGGCCCAGGCAGACCCTAGCGGCTGGCCAACCGCGCCGGCGAGCGGCTCAACGCTCGCCGCCCTCGGAGTCACCGGTGCGCGGTGGCTCGCCCTTGGGCCGGCCAGAAAACATGGTCCACCAGACAATGAACACCAGCAACGCCAATGCCAGCAGGGCTTCAAGCAACAACAAGGCCATGGGGAGGATCCAACAGGGGGGTCGAAGTCGGGTGATTATCCCTGGCGCCCTGACCCTGGTCCTGGGTCTGGTCGCTTGCGCGGGCAGCCGCGTTCCAGCGCCAGTGCCTATGCCCGCCACCGCCGCGCTGGCGCGGCCCGCCAGCGGACCGGCCTCAGCGGGCGCACCAGGCAGCCAGGAGCCAGGCGGCGGTGGTCAAGGCCTCAGCGCTCTAGGACACAGCGCCCTGGGCAACAACGCCCAAAGCGACAGCGCGCCAGACAGCCGCCCGGCAGCGCCGGCAGCCGTGCCCCCGCAAGTGTTGCTCAGGCCCAAAAGCCGTTGGGTGGCGGCCCACTGGCCCGACCTGCCGGGCTGGACCCAGGACTCGCTTGGCCAGGCCTGGCCGGCCTTGCTGCGCAGTTGCCAACGGCCGCACCCGGCCTTCTTGCCGCTGTGCCCGGAGATACGCAAGCTGGCGATCGGCAGCGACGCCGAGCAGCGCCAGTGGCTGATGAACCGGCTCCAGCCCTACCGTGTTTTAGCACCCGACGGAACAAGTGAAGGCTTGCTAACCAGTTATTTCGAGCCGATTTTGCAAGCCCAGCGCATGCCATCGGCCAGCCACCGTGTGCCACTGCACAGCCCACCGGCCGACCTCAATGGGCGCCAGCCCTGGTTCACGCGACAAGAAATTGCCCGATCGGCGGCTGCGCAGTCTGCGCTTGAAGGCCGGGAAATCGCCTGGCTGAGCGACCCGATCGACGCCATGGTGCTCCATATTCAAGGCTCCGGCCGGCTCGATCTGACCGAGGCCGACGGCACGCAGCGCCGGGTGCGGGTGGCCTTTGCTGGCTCCAACGGGCAGCCCTACCGCAGCATCAACCAGTGGCTGCTCGAGCAGGGCGTTCGTCGGATCAACCCGTGGCCCGAAGCCACCAAAGCGTGGGCCGCACAAAACCCGCAGCGCGTCGACGAGTTGCTCTGGAGCAACCCACGGTACGTGTTCTTCCGGGAAGAGCCCATCACAGAGCCGGCCGAGGGGCCGCGCGGTGCCCAGGGGGTGGCGCTGAGCGCCGGGCGCTCGATTGCCGTTGATCCGGGCAGCATTGCCTACGGCACGCCGCTTTGGCTGGTCTCCCATGGCCCGGCCGTGCGGCTGGAACGCCTGGTCGTGGCACAGGACACGGGCAGCGCCATCGTCGGCGCGGTACGCGCCGACTACTTTGCCGGGACCGGACCCGAGGCGGGGCAGCTGGCCAGCCAGATCAAGCAAGGGCTGCAGCTGTGGGCCCTGTGGCCCCGTTGACCCCAAGGACATGAAGGGGCCCGCATACAATGTCCGGTTCCCATCAATAGGCCGCCGCTCCAGCCTGAGCAGGACGGGGGCCCATCATCCTTGGAGTGCGACCCGTGTTCATTTCCTCTGCCTTTGCCCAGACCGCCCCGGCCGCTGCCGGGGGTGGCGACATGATGTCTTCTCTGGCCAGCATGCTTCCTCTGCTGCTGATGTTCGTGGTGCTGTATTTCGTCATGATCCGGCCCCAGATGAAAAAGCAAAAAGAGCACCGCGCCATGATCGAAGCGCTGGCCAAGGGCGATGAAGTGGTCACCGCTGGCGGACTGCTCGGAAGGGTCAGCAAAATGGGCGACTCCTTCATCGGATTGGAGTTGGCAGAAGGCGTTGAAGTGCAAGTTCAGCGCGGTTCCGTGGTGCAGGTGCTGCCCAAAGGGACGATGAAGTAATTTTTTTATGGCAGGCCAGCGCGCGTCGAACGCAGCGCGCAGGCCTGCCGACCCGCTCACGGCCCCGGCCCCATGCCGGCCCGGCCACTCCCGGAACGCCCCATGAACCGCTACCCGATCTGGAAATACTTGGTGATCGCCGTCACCCTGGTGATCGCGGCCCTCTACACGTTGCCCAACTTTTTTGGCGAGTCGCCGGCCGTGCAGGTCTCCAGCCTCAAGACCATGGTCAAGATCGACGCCAGCACGGTCAGTCGGGTCGAAGAGGCGCTCAAGGCCGCTGGCATCAAAGCCGAACAAGTCGCCCTTGAAGGCGCCTCCGTGCGCACCCGTCTCGACAGCCCCGACACCCAGCTCAAAGCCAAGGATGCGATCCAAAAGGCGCTGGTCGATCCGGCCGACCCCAGTTACATCGTGGCGCTCAATCTGGTTTCGCGCTCGCCGGCCTGGCTCAGCAGCTTGCACGCCATGCCCATGTACCTGGGCCTGGACCTGCGCGG
>SXGQ01802031.1_pt1 | contig 22905 bp, 15 predicted proteins | sample 3178371 | NCBI WGS metagenome assembly SXGQ01 (sample SAMN11356859, study PRJNA531348) | freshwater metagenome | isolation source: freshwater sample F1-20 | place: China: Fuxian Lake, Yuxi | collected 2017-12-25 | reverse complement strand
CGCGGAAGTCCTGCGCCTCTGCTTCTTGATCGGAACTGGTCAGGATGAACCGGCTCTCGATAACGCGCCCTGGCAGCCATTCCCGGCGGGCCTTAGCCTTGTTGTGCAGTTCCTTGATCGAGCCCCAGATTCGCAGCTGGAGACCTTCACGCGTCGTTGACGACATGATGATCGAGGTGCCAGTTGGGTAGATGTAGAACGTGCAGAGCCCGAAAGCCGCGGAGGTGTAGGTCTTGCCAGATGATCCTGGGCCCATGATTCCAACCTCCTGATTTTCCGCGAAAGTCTTAATCAGCAGGTCAGACCAGATGTGCCAATCGAAGTGAGGCCAAAGCGCGGTCATGGCCGCTTTAAAGTGATGATATTTCCCGCATCCGTACTTGACGCCGCCGGACATTATGTAACCGCCGCGACGAACCATTTCGGCTTCGATGAGAAAGCGGTCTTTTGTACGCCACGGTATAGACAGGTAATCTGGGCTTTCATTCATCTTGCGGGAATGCTGCTGCGGCCTTTCAATACGTTCAAGCGTCATGGTCGCAGAAAAAAATCGCATCGTAGATGGCCTTCTCACCGCTGAGGGTGGGGTGGATAGCGGTTTTTCGCCGTCACTCATTCAACCCAACCAGCTGGCGTGGGCGGTCAACACGACGGTGCGCGGCGGGTTTCCGAAAGCGCGGCCAGGGATATGGGTCAAGAATCTCACGTTCGATGATCCAGAGGAGCTGGTAAACAACGGCTATTACAACGCTGCTGTGGAGTCCGCGTTTAAGACTGGGTACTTTCAGGGGTGCGGTTCCTACACCAACGATCAAGAGGAGCCGTACCTGTACGTCGCGATAAGCGGAAAAATTTTCCAGATTGATCTTGGAAATAATTTTCTGGTAACAGATCGGACGCCACAACTGGGTACATTTCAGGTCGATACACGCGGAAGAGTGTCTAATATCGCAACCTATGTAACATCGGCTCCTCATGGGTTATTTCCTGGCATGGTGGTGCGATTACCTGAACCTGTTGGCGCACTCTATCCAGAAGGTTTTTTTGGAGACTTTGTTGTTCAAACGATTCCAACAACCACATCGTTTACGGTTTATTCTCCTGGGATAGATGCGGGACCATTGCTAGGACCTAACTTTACCGCCTACATACTGGCATCCAATAATCCGTTTGCGACGCACGTTTACTTTCAACAGGCTGAAAATTGGTTGGTAATTCAGGACCAACAGAATGCTCCATACCTTTACGATGGGACTTCATTTCGCCGCGCTCTAAGCGATGAAGTTCCTGTCGGTGGACCGATGTGCTATGGAAAAGGCCGTCTTTGGGTTGCCAATGGTTCGGAATACTACGGTGGCGATCTCGTCTACGGAGACCCAGCCTACGGCCGAGACAGCGTCATTCGATTTACCGAAAACACGTTTCTCAACGAAGGTGGCGCCTTCGCAGTCTCAAACGGCCCGATTACAGGACTTGCCTTCGCGGCCAACCTGGACACGTCACTGGGAGACGGAGACCTGCTGGTATTCACGCCCACGGCGACTTACGCGTTCAACGCTCCGGTGGACCGGGATGTTTGGAAGGATCTCAATTATCCGATCCAGCGGTTTGCCCTGCTGAACTTTGGCAGTTTCAACCATGAGTCCATCGTGCCGGTTAACGGCGACTTGTTCTTCCGGGCGCAGGATGGGATTCGGTCGCTGATCTACGCCAGGCGCGACTTTACCGAGTTTGGGAATACGCCAATCAGCCGGCAGGTCGTAAGAGCATTGGCCTACGACACTGAGTTCTACCTGACAGCTGCTAGCGCGGTGAACTTTGACAACCGGATGCTGATGACCATTCAGCCGGAAAAAATCAATGAGCGCGGCGTTGTTCACCGTGGTGTGGTCGTATTAGATTTCGATCTCGTCTCCGGCATGGGTCGCAAGCTGCCTCCGGCTTGGGAGGGCGTTTGGACTGGGGTGGATATTTTTCAGATGCTGACTGTGCGGGTTCAAAAACAGGAACGCTGCTTTGCGTTTGGGTTGAATCAAGATTACATCGGCCTCTACGAGGTCACCAAGAACGGCCAGTTTGACTTCGACGGGTTCGATGATGCGCCGATTGACTGGACGATTGAGACGCGTTCGCTGACTTTCGCTGAGCCTACCAACAAGAAGCGCCTGGTGAGCGCCGAGCAATGGTATGATCAGGTGATGGGCGACATCGAATCCAAGGTCTACTTTAAGGCCAACGAAGGCGAGTGCTGGCAGCCTTGGGCCGAGTTTAAGGATTGCGCCAAGTACCGCAACTGCGAGCCAGGTGAGATTTCCTGCCCTCCGGCGGTGATCAACTGCCAGGAGGTCAAATACTACCAGCCGCCTACGCGCTCGCGCATTGCCCTGCCGCAACCCCCGGACAAATGCGACGTGCAGACTGGTGGGTTTACCAGGGATGGCTATGAGTTCCAACTCCGCTACGTCAACACGGGCAGGTTCCGCCTCAAGCGCGTGGCAATGGTTGCTCAGCGCCTTCAGGAGGATATTTACGGCGACCTCAGTCGCGTCGCCTGTCCGCTTCTCTCAGCCTAAAATGCCTTCCTCAAACCCAGTCGATTACGGTGCCGATCCCTGCGGGCTGCGCAACAGCGCCTGGGCGATCAACGAATGCTTGTTTGCCGCTAAGCGAGCCGATTTCCCTGAAGGCACGTTTCTTCTTGGGTCGAGTCCGGGAGCAAAGATTATTAATCGCGTGCGGGTTGGGGGCATTGCAACTTTCAATACGGCAACACCGCACGGCTTGGTGGTGGATGAAAAAATCACCCTGTACGGATTCAGTGACGGAACCTTTAACGGAACCGGGCCAGGGCAGTTTGGGTTTCAGGTGCTTAGCACACCAAGCCCAACGCAGTTTACCGTGTCGATGCCGTCGCAGCCAGATGCGCCACTGGTTGTCCAAGACGGATGGATCAACCTAATCGGCGGCGGCTACACGTCATCGTTGGTCATGGGATACCCTCCCTTGACTGGCGTGATCGACAACGTGGCGTTCACCGGCAAAGGCGCTGGGAAAACGATCTTAAAATTCGCCAACAACGCCTCCACGAAAAGAGGGGACACTTTTGGCTTCAACATCCAGATGCTGAAGGTGCTTGGGAACTACATTGGATCTGGAGTCGTTGGGTCACCTGGGTCTTACCCTGGCGTCCCGCTTAACGCGCTAAACTGCAAGAACACCCTGATCGAGGGGATTACCTTCGACGGCAACTACGCCAACAACTCGGTTGCGGACATCAAGATCGTCTCGGTGCAGCGTACTAACGGCGTCAACACGTACACCGTGGACAAGCCGTTGTACGCGCCTGGGCTCAACGGCACTCAGTTTTATTCCGTACCCCCTCCAGCTTACAACCCACCGGTTTCACCGGCGCCGTACACTAACGTCAGTGCGATCGGTCAGTACATCAGCAACGTGGTGACATCCGGACCTGGGAATGACGCGACGTTCGTCGGGTTCGGAAGCATTACAAACGTGACCCAACTGGCGTTTGAGCGCGACCTGCGCGTCGTGCTTCGCCAGGCGCGGCGCAACGCGTTCAACTACGCGATTTACACCAAACATCCGCAATGGAACTTTGGATTTACGACAGGTGATAGCATCACTGTCACAGGATTTACTGACCCTGGTTTTAACGGCACTTTTACTGTCGCCGGATTTCTTTCAACCGAAGAGGTTTACTGCGTCAACGGTGGAGCAGCTACTACTCGCGAGATTAATGGATTCCAGCGAAACCTAAACGTCGCTACCTACGACACTGTTACCCCGCATGGATTTGTTGGCGGCGAAACGGTGATGATTCAGAATCTTTCGGACGCGTCATTTAACGGCACGTTCACTGTCAGCGGAATCCCATCTCCAACCCAATTCACCTGTGCAAACATTGGCACGAACGTTGGATCGACGCCGGATCTCGGATATTACGGTATCGTTGAAAATGCCCGCGCTTGGAGCGCTCCAAATGTCTTGCTAACACCGCAAACCAAAGCGGGCGTCAACTCGCTCTACACGGTTGCCGGAATCAACCATGTCGGAGAGAAGGCTCTGATTCAAAACAATCAGTTCTACGACTTCGGCGTGGGCGTCGCGGATGCGGAGACCTTCCTGGTCAAATCGTTCTTGCCGATGAACGTCGATGACCTGACAGCTGGCGCAAAGGTCCTCAACAACGACTTCAGTTACCAGGGGCGCAATTCGATCCAGAGCACGCTGTATCCCGGCAACGCCGAGGCCAACACCCAGTGCGCGATTGGTGGCTATTCGAGCTTGGTGAATCCGATCAATGTGGTGTCCAGGGTCGGTGGCGTTGCGACATACACCTGCGTAATGAAGCACACGCTGCGGGCGGGAGACGTGATTCCGGTCGCAGTCACATACATCTTTGGAATCACCTCTGCGCAAAGGCAATCGAACGTCGCGACGTTCATCACCTCTCAGAAGCACTTTTTAACGCCTGGAAACTCGGTTTTTGTAAACATCAGCGACATCTCGTTCAATGGGTCACTCACGGTGGTGAATGTCATCAATGACTTCACCTTCACAGTTGCTCAGGTGGCGCCAGACGTTTTCCCTGCAATTAGCGTGTCAGGAAGCGGCGCCTCAGACATTGGGCTCAACGGAAACCTGACCGTTATATCGACTCCAGACGAACATCGGTTCACATCCAACACTGGCGGATTCGACATTATTCCAGGCGCATACCTCGACGGCCAGGTAATCATGCTCCGCAGCCAGCGAATCTTCGCCTCGGAGTGCGAGTTCAAATACAACCGCGTCCAGGGCGGACCTGACGTAGTCAACCAGCAGAGCCCAGTCCATGCTATCACGGCCCGCGAGACCAGCGGGATGGACGTCAGCTACAACAACTTTGACGGCTTCCGGGGCACCTGCTTCTACGTCGATTCGTTCCAGCACAAGGGAACCCACATCCACCACAACTCGGCGCTGAACGTCTCAGCGTTCATCTCGCTGGTGGTGCAGGATTGGTATTCATTGATTCAAACTGTTACACCCCCAGTTGCAAACCCAGAGACCTACTCAACGCTGATCGCGGCCCACAAGGATATGCTGATCGAGAACAATGACGTTCTCCTGACCGGCCCTGCATCTTGGTTCTACCAGACCGCGTTCGCGCCGCTGGATGCGGTGTTCCTGGTCAACAACCACGACGTGGACAAGTCCATCTGGTACTACCCGACGGACTACCAGATTCCGATCACCAACATCACGAGAGCCACAGGAATCGCGACCTACACCACCGCTTCACCACATGAGCTTCAAACGGGCATGGAGATTTCTGTGGCCGCAGTACCTGACGGCACTTTCAACGGCGTGTTTACAGTCCTAAGCACACCGTCTCCAACGACGTTTACGGTTACCAATGGCGGCACTCCAGTTGGATCAACCCCAACTACCGGCTTTCTCGGAATCAACAACCCCATCAATTTCCCCTGGGAGATCCGCCCAATCGGATACCAGCGCACCGGTGGAGTCGCCACGTACACGACGAACAAGGCACACCAGCTGGTGCTTGGTGCTCACGCGACGGTTGAAGGACTCAGCAACGCCTCGTTCAACGATGAGGTTATCGTGACCGGCACGCCGACGCTCTACACCTTCACCTGCGCGAGCCCCGGCTCAGACGTGCCGTTTACCTCTGAGACCGGAAATTTCTTCCGGTACGTCGATAACATCCAGATCGGCTGCAACACGGTTAGGCGCCTGAGCGGAAATGGGCTGGTGGTAAACAACGGTGGCCGGTTTGGGACGTCATTCCTCCAGGGGCGTCCTGTGCGCTGCGTTGCCCCGCTGGAGCAGTTCTTCTATTTCGATTGTCCCGAGGGCTGTTTGGCGCTTGAATGCGACCCCGGCCCGTGTAAGCCCAACGACTACCTTTACCGCATCTAACCATGCCAACCGTTGATATCTCTGCCGGACTTCTGCCGCCACCCGCTTGCTACCCATCAGAGCAAGATCGCTTGGACGCTTACGCGGCCGCGTTGATTGCAAACCTGAACTACGGTTCGGAGTGGGCGACATCTCAGACTGTGCCTGGAAATAGCGGCCTGTATTGGCTGAGGACCGATGTAAGCAATCGGCCAGTTGAGGTGTTGAAATTTTCGTCGGCTGCTGGAGATTCGGCTTTTATCCGACTGGCAAGCGAAGTCGTTTTTGCCGGAACCGCGAGCGGTGCTGCCAGTGCTTATGCAGTCATCAATTCACCTCCATATCCAAGCGCAGCTTCAGCGTACCGAACTGGTCAGATTTACACGTTCCTAGCGAACCACACGAATACTGGTGCCAGCACGCTCAACGTGGACGGCAAAGGAGCCAAGGCGATCACCAAGGATGGAACAGCGGCTCTGGCAGCAAACGACATCCTGGTTGGCCAGGTTGTGTCGGTCTTGTACGACGGGGTAAATTTCCAGCTGATCACTCAGAAAAGGGACCTTACACGCAAGAGTCTGAAGCAGTTTTTTTACAAGGAGACTGCGACGCAAGCGGTGCCGTATGACGGCACTCGACTTGACTTCAATCACGGGTTCGTAAACCCGCTGACGGCTCAGGGGATAATTCCCTGCATGGTCAGGGTGGTAATGAAACGGCTTGCTACCGGCACTGCGTCATGGACCAGCACGACTGGCAATGGATCGTTTATATGGTATGAGGGGCAGGAGGTTGAAATTGGGCAATTCGTGCATTATGACGGAGGTTTACAAGATGCCATGCGTAACTTCTTGGTTACAGCGGACACGACTCAAGTTCACGTATACTGTAATTACCCCACCTACAGAATTGCCCCAAGTCCAGCAGTTACAACTGTAGCTAACGACCTGTTCCCGACTGGTTTCTTTATAAGCGCTTTATTTGTGCCCGCAGACTACGGCATCAAAGTCTACGCGATGGCGCCCAATCCCGAGTACGTTGAGCCATGAGAAAGACCCTCGCCCAAGCCAAGAACTCTACGATCCCGCAGGCTGTCGGTCTCGCCACCTGCGACGATCGCTTTCTCCAGCTGCTGAACGAGGCTCAGGCGCGCCTGGCAGACATGGGCAAGTGGTGGGGCACGTACAAGAAGCTCCGCGTCTGCGTCACCGCCGGCTGCATCACCTGGCCTCGCGAGGTCAAGACGATCGAGGCGATGAACGTCTGCGGCTACAACATCCCGATCCAGAACCAGTGGTACGAGTTCCAGACGGACGAACGCGCTCCGCGCACCGGGTGCGGCCGTGAGGGTTGCGAGCAGGACCAGCTGCTGGATCGTGGTATGGTGACTCAGTTCCGTGATTCCGTCGGCAACTGCTACATCCGCGTGCAACCCCAGCTGTCGGCCGATGCCGGCAAGCGCGTGCTTCTCCAGGGGCTAGACCCCAACGGCAACCCGATCCGCACGCTGGACACGGTCACCGGCGAGTACGTCTGGGGCGAGTACGTCACGCTGCCCAATCCGGCGGTGACTGCTTACGTTCAGACAACCAAGCTCTTCAAGCAACCTGGCCTTACCGGCGCCCAGAAGCCGTTGACTCAAGGTAGCCTGACGATTATCGCGGAAAACGAAACCAGCGGTCTGCTGACCCAGGTAGCCGTCTGGGGACCGAGCGAACAAAACCCGGAGTACCGGCGCACGTACCTGATCGGTATGCCCGAGGTCTGCGGTGGAACCTCCGGGTGCAACGCGGAAGCGCAGAACGACTGCATCGACCATGGCGACGGCTGCGTGCCTCCAGATGAGGCCTGCACCAACACGGTGGTCGAAGCCATCGTGCGCCTGGACTTCATTCCCGCAGTTGTGGATTCAGACTGGCTGTTTATCGGCAATCTCCAGGCCATCAAGCACATGATGAAGGCCATCCAGAAGGAGGACCGGAATCAGTACACCGAGGCCGAGCGCGAGATCCAGTTGGCCCTGCGCAGCTTACGCAACGAACTCGAAGCCTACAGCCCGAACGAGCGCACGGTAGTCAACGTGCAGCCGTTTGGTTCGGCAAAGATCCAATACCGTTTCGGAGGGTTCATCTGATGGAAGTGGTGCCCACCCAACCCACGACCTGGCTCGACTTCCTGGCCGACGAAGCGATCTCGTTCGACGACCGTCTCGACCGCTGGGAGGCCTTCGTTGCCAACCTTCCACCGCAGGAGTGCCCGCTGAAGCACACGTTCCCCGAGGGGATGTACGTGCGTGAAATCTTCATGCCAGCTGGATCGGTAATCACCAGTCGCATCCACAAGTTCGACAACCCGTTCTTCATTACCCAAGGCAAGGTCACGGTGGTCAGCGAGAACGAGGGGCACGTGACGTACACGGCGCCATACTCAGGAATCACGAAGCCCGGAACTCGCCGGGTGTTGCTGATCCATGAGGACACGATCTGGACCACGGTTCACCTGAACCTCGATAACAAGACGGATCACGAAGAGCTTTTGAACGACCTCACCTACGTGAGGCAGAACCAATACTTACCATGTCATTCGTAGCCTCAGCAGTCACATTGGGCGTTGTAGGAGGAGCCGGGGGCGCAGCAATGCAAGCCTCCGCTGCAAGCGCAGCGCGCAGACAAGCTCGCGACGCAGCAAACCTACCGGGAGTAAACATTGGGCAGGTTCTCGGTGAATCAGCCGCCAATGCACCTCGCGCCCGCGAAATGGAAGCTGAGCGCAACGCGTTTAACCGCGCCCAGCTATTGGAGTCCTTGGGTATCCAGGTGCCAGGCTACCAAGAGGCTCAAGCCAAGCGCGCTGAGAACGCGTTAGCACTGCTTCGAGGGGAACTTCCGCCAGATGTGTTGGCCCAGGTGCAGCGCAAGGCAGCCGGACAAGCCGTGCAAGGCGGGTACGCGGGAAGTGCCGCTGGTCGAAATCTCGTTGCCCGCGACATCGGGAGAACAAGCCTTGATCTCGCTAACCTTGGCGGTCAGCAGTTTGCAAACATTCTCGGAACCACACCCATGGCTCCTTTGGCGAACTACGAATTCAGTCCGCAGCAGATTGCTGCATTACGCGGCGGAGAACGCAGCGCACAACAGCAGGCGTTGCTTGGCGTTGCGGGAATGCCCAGCGCAACTGGAATTGCAGGACAGGCACTTGGTTCCCTCGGAACTGGGCTGACCAATCTTGGATTCGCGCAGCTGGGAGCGCAGTATCGTGGCGGTGGTGGAGGTGGTGGCGGAGGTGGAAACTGGAACTATTCAACTGGAATGCCGACCGGCTACGGCCGCGAGGGGCTACTCTAAACGATTATGGCAAACCCCTTCTCAGGACTCGAAAACATCGGGCAGTCGTACCTCGCAGGCGTGCAGCTGGCACAGCAGCGCCAGGCCAGGGAGGAAGCCATTGCGCAGCGGCAGGAAGAGGCGCGGGTGCGTGAGAGGTATTATCAGGATCTCATTGACCAGCGGCGTGAAGCGGCGGCGCTGACGGCAAAGAATCGTGAGGACATCCTCAAGGAAAGGTTTGGTGAAGGCCTGGTTTACGAAGCGGATGGCGTCACTATCGACCTTGTTAAATCTGCCCAGGCAGCCAAGAGCATCAAGGATCTTGACGCGCTGGCGGCCGCTGCCGGAAAGGCAAGCATTCTCCAGCAGGCCTCTGGTTTTGGCGATAAGCTGCAAGTTCCAGAGGAGCTGATGAAGCGTCCTGCTTTCAACCAGGGGCGCGCCGAAGGTTTGGTATCGGTGTCCGAAACACGTCTGAAGATGCCTGGCATTCTGACGTCGCAGGGGTGGGTGCCTATTTCTGATGACCTTGAATCCACCATTACAGGAACCGGGGCTAACGATTCAGAAATGCTCGCCGAGTTGGAAGCCGGCGGGAAGCCAGCTGCAAGCCGGAAAGCCGTTAGACCCAGCGCGGACATGGACATTCGGAATGTCTTTGGGCAGCTGTACGGGAAGCCGAAGAAGGTCGAAAAAGCAAAAGATGAACCGTTTGTAGAAACAGTGACAACGGTTGACCTTGAAACAGGTGAAAAACGGGCTCGCAGACTGACCGCCGCTCAGGCTGCCGCAGAAGCGGCCAAGAGGTTGGCGGCTCCTCCTGCCACAGGTGCCACAAATGCCGCTCCGGTAGGACGAATTTTCTATGACCCTAATGCACCGTTTGGTGCAGGATACGCGCCACTAAAGTAGCCTATGCCACGCATCGTTGACATCGAAGGGGTTGGTCTGGTTGAGGTTGATGACCGGATCGGCGAAAACCAACTACTGGAGTTCTCGCAAACCCTTCGACAAGGCGCCCTGCCCGCCGCCGGATCCGCCCTGATGCGGGAAGGTGGCCGAATGGCCGGCGGAGCGATGATGGGCCTAACGCGTGTAGGCCTTGAAGAGCCTGCGCCATTGATTACCGCTGCCCAAGCAGAGAGTCCTGCCGGCATGGCAGCCTACGAGCGTAGGCTCGCTGATTGGCAGAAGCGGACCAGAGAAGTCCCACCTGAGGTTCTCCAGGCGCGTGCTGCTGAACTGGAAGCCAGCCCGACATTCCAGATGGGTAAGGCGCTTCAAGAGGGCGCAAGGGAGGCGTTCCCGGTCAACCCGCTGCGGGAAGAGGATTTCCTCACTCAGGTTGCCAGCGGTGTTGGATCGCTTCCAATGTCCGCGTTGCCCGTCGTCGGGCAGGCGGTCTACGCATTCGGCACGGCCGAAGATGCGGCTCAACGGGCTGGCCAGTTTTACGACGCCAAGATTGCGCAGGCGTTGGCTGAAGGTAACACGGCGGAGGTCAATCGGCTTCAAGCAGAAAAACCTGTCAAACAGTACCAAGCAGCCTTCTACACTGCGCCGATTGGCGGGCTTACGGAGCGGGCCATCGGAGCGGTGCCAGCAATCAATCGCGCCTTCACAGGCCAAGCCGGCAAAAACCTCCTGAAAGATGTTCTGGTTCCGCTGGCCGGGGAAGCTGGCCAAGAAGGATCAGAGCAGTGGCTTGGAAACGCGGTTGCAAAGAAGACATACAACCCTGAGCAGAAACTGAGCGAGGGCGTTTACGATTCAACTTCAATCGGCGGTACGGTAGGTGGATTGGTTGGGTTGGTGACCGGTGGAGCGGGGCGTTATGGGCGCGGTCGCAGGATGGCCCAGATTCAGGAGCAGCGCCTGGTGGAAGGGCCTGCACCTGGAGGGCAACGTCTTCAAGAGATCATCGACCGCCAGGCGGCCGGTGTCGCGGCTATCGGAGGAGACCCTAATCTACCTCTCCCCAACTCCACCGCCACCCTCGCCGGCATCAACTCCGGCGGTGCGCCGTCGGGGCCGTTCCGCGTCACGCCGCCCGTGACCGGTGGCGCTCCTGATGATGAAGCCAAGATCCCAGACATAGCTCTGGAGACTGATGTGGCTGATGAGGAGACTCCCGGAGTCCCACTGATTGACGTAGTCCGCCTGGACGACCTCCGGAACAAAGCCTCTTCTGGCACCATCCAGCCTGACGAGCTTGAAGAATTACGTGGGCTACATAACCGACTGGGTCTCCCTGAGCCGGTTGTTGCGGAGGCGCCCGCTGCCGTTGCTGAAACCCCTGCCACCCCCGCCGCTGCCGCTACTGAAGTCCAGCCGCTGACGATCGAGGAGACGCAGGAGTACAACGATACGTTGGACGCAGCCCAAGGTGGTTCGGTGTACGACATCTTGGACGAGGAGCAACTGACCCGCTTCGAGGAACTCGCCCGCCGCGTTCGCCAGCTGGAGCAGGCTGGGTTTGAGTTCAATGAAACGACTGGGTGGACTAAGCCGGGAGTGGCTGCGGTGGCGGTTGAGGTTCCGGTTGCGGCGGAAGAAACTCCGGTTGTTCCTGCTGCTGCCGCCCCGCCGCAGATTGCAATTACTACCGCTCAAAACCAACCGTTAACCATCGAAGAGACGCAAGAGTACAACGGCATTCTAGCAGCCATAGGTAGAAAAACCATTTATGAATCACTGAACGAAGAAGAGTTGGCGCGTTTTATTTACCTCGATAGACGTAAACTGGGATTATTTAATGGTATTACACCTGAGCAGGTTGCCGCAGCTCCAGTTGACCTGGAAAAGATTCGTGCGAGGACGCAGCAACGTCCAGCGCGCCCCACTCCCGCGCCAGCCCCCACCCCGGCCGCAGCACCCGCACCCACTCGCACCGTCGTACTAACACCAGGTGCGGTTACCGTCACTCAAACCCCAGCCGCCGCACCTGCGCCCACACCGGCCCCCGCCCCAGTAACCATTTCCGATGAAAACCAAGCCCTACTCAAAAACATCGGCCTCGCCTCAAAGGTCAATGCAGACGGCACAATTTCGCTCTCTGGCGGGACGTTCAGCTGGAAAGACGACATTAAAGCCGCTGGTGGAGAATACGACGGAGAAAGCCGCGCCTGGAACATCTCTTCCGACGGCCTTGGGAAGTTCATCGAGCGAGCGCGACCTGCTGCAACAGCTGCTGTCGGACCGGCAAGTGGCCGACCAGCTTACGTCTCCAATTCTAACCTCCGAAAACTCAGAGCGGATGCTGACAACCGGCCCGACCGAAGCGGACTTGATGGAAATGTTGGGGACTATGTCGGTGAAGATACCCAACAGCTGATGCGCCAAGGGGAAGCATTTGGCATCCCCGGCATCGTGATCGACGAACAGATCGAAGACGTGGCGCTGATGGTCCAGGCGTATCGCCAAGGCCGTCCGCTTTTCATGCTAGCCAGCGCACCTGGCACCGGTAAGACCTTTGTGCTGGGCGCCGCTATTCGAGAGCTTCGCCGTTCAGGCGCCAAGAAGATTACCTACGTCACCCTGCGAAAGGAGTTGATCACTCAGATCAAGCAGGACTTGAAGGACTACGATATCGGCGACGTGAACTTCATTACCTACGCGGAGATGAAGGACCGGCCCGCAGAGGCGTCTGACGTGCTGATTTTCGACGAAGCGCACGCGATCAAGAACCTGTCCGGTGAAGGTTCTGAGCAGGCCAAGAAAGGCCAGGAATGGATCCTGAAGACCAAGTTCCCAGTGCTCTCGACGGCGACTCCGTTCGAGAACCCGGTTCAGGCAGCGTATTTGGCCAACACGCGAATATTTGATCCGTTCAACGGATTCCAAGACTTCGCTCTGGCCTACGGCGCCACCCCGGTGAAGACCGAAAACGGCACGCTCCTGGTCTGGAAGCGCACCAACACCAGCGACTCCGATCAAGTTGCTGCCCGGAACTTCTTCAAGAAGGAGGGTGTTTTTACGGCCCGCAAGACGCGCCTGCCGCAGAACCAGGTGGATTCGCGCCTCGTAAAGGTTAAGGCCAACGACGAGTACACTCGGATTTACAAGGCATTCGAGAACGCTGTTGAAGAGAACAAGAGCGCTCTGGCTGGATTTTCTAAGGCTTGGATTAAGAATTTCCAGAAGCGCATCCTTGAGGCCTCCAAGATCGACATTGCTATCAACGAGGCCAGTAACGCACTGAAGGCTGGACGCTGGCCGATTGTCTTTGTTGAGACCAAGGCAGAGCGGAAGATCGACATTCCGGACCTCTTGGAACGTGAAGGCGAGTGGCAGCGTGAAGTTGACCTGGCTCGACGGATGGGCGAGCGCCCACCGGCACGATCCGCTTTCGGGCTTCCTCCGATGGGAATTACCGACGTACTAGCGTCGTTCATGGAGGAGACCGGCATCTCGGTGATTGAGATTCCGTCCGCTGAAGACGCCGTGAAGGCGAAGTTCGGCGAGGATAACGTCGCGATCTTCACTGGTTCCGTGACGCCCGCTAAGGCCCAGAGGAACCTTGATCGTTGGCGCGGGAACAAGCCGATGGTCCTGGTCGCTACTATGGCCAAGGGAGGCACCGGCCTGTCACTGCACGACAAGACCGGCAATCACCCCACAACCCAGATCAATGTCAACCTGCCGTGGACCGCCACCCAGGTTGAGCAGGTATCACTGCGTTCCGCCCGATACGGCCTGAAAGGCACCGCGCAGATGCAGTGGCTCTTCGCTGACAACATCCCGTTCGATCGGCAGCTGGCTCAGCGGGTTGGGTCTCGCATGGCCGACATGGGTGCAATCGTTCACGGTGAACTTCCGACGACGGCTGCAAGCATTCAGAACTGGAACTTCGAGGATGATTCGTTTTCGGAGCAGAACGCCGACCAGGCCGACAAGCAGGACCTGATCAAACAGGAGCAACCGCCTACACCTCCAGCTGCGCCCGCGCCTGCCGCGCCTGCTGCTGCGCCAGCTGCGCCGACCGTGACCACTCCGGTTACCGCACCTGCGAGGGGCCGCAAAGCCCGCGAGTGGACGTTCAAGGGTGACATTCTAGACGACATCATTGCCGTTGGCGGGGTCATGTCGAAGTCCCAGGCCAAGAAGGATAAGCGCCTGGATAAGATCAAGAGTCTCTACGACGACGCGCCAAGACTGGATCCGTACTTCAACAAGATCTTCGCGGGCCGCCAACGTGGAGAGGCCAGTCGAAACCAGCCTGATGTGCTCCTTAAGGAGCTTGCCATGGAGAATCCGGGCAAATACGGGGACATGACTGTCGCGGAGTTCTGGGCTGAGATTGAGAAAGCAGCCCGTGGTCGTAAGGGCGATGTGGCAGCTGCCAAAGAAGAGGCTAAGGCCGCCGCTGCCGGCGCCGCTGAAGCCGAAGGGTTGGATGCGTTCTTGCAGGCGCAGGATGAAGCCTTCGTTGATGCCCAGACAGAAGGGATGCAGCGCGCCGGCGAGCCGGACGGGCCTGTTCAAATCTCAGTTGGAAGCCTTGCTATTGGTGACCGATTCTTCGTTCAGGGAGAACTCTTCGAGGTTACAGCTGTCACTCCAGAGGGAGGCTACACGATTCGGGATGGCGAGAGGTTTGGGGTTCAGCAGCTGACGGAGAATGACACGCTGTTTGTTGATCGACCGCCCGATCAAGGTGGACCTCCTGGAGAGGGGCCCGGACCCACTGGTCCTCGCAGACCCCGCCTTACAGAAAAAGAAACCCAAGGCGATCTCATTGCCAGCACGCAGGCCGAGCAAATCACATTGACCGGAGAAGAGGGGATTGATGTTGAGGCCAGGCGAGAAAAAGCCCAAGCCGCCGCCCGTGCCGCCGCAGAAGCCAAGGCCGCTCAGGAGAAGGCGCAGACCCAGATGGATTTTGGCGACGCCGTTGCCGAAGCCTCCGATGCCATCGCCCAATTCGTCGAGTCCATCACTCCCAAGGCCGGCATCACCGAGGGTCCGACGCCCGAGGAGTCTGCACGCCGGGTTCTCGAAGCTCTTACCAAGCTCGCCACCGCCGCGATCCGCTCCGGCATCCAGAGTGCATCCCGGTGGGCGGCCGGATTACAGCTGAAGCTCAGCCCGGCATTGCAGTACGCCTGGGACCGCGCTCAAGGATCGACGGCTGAACCCACGCCGGAGGTTATCGCCGATGTAGCCACCCTGCCTGAGCGTGCAGCTACCGACTTCGGTATGATCTACAGCACGCCTGGTCAACCTGTGACCACCAAGCGTGGCGCATACGAGGACACTGTCGCTGGCCGCCGGTCCCGGACTCCCGAGGTGCAGAATGCCGGTCGCCAACTGGCGGTTGATGCGTTCAACGAGGCGGGGGTGAAGTTCCGCCAGGTGGGCGACGCCCTGTTCGCGCCTGTTGATGGAGTAGACCAAGAGGAGGCCGGAAGAAAGCTGATCCAGGTTGCCAAGGACAAGATCCGAGATGCCAAGGCCGCTGGTCGCAGTGACACAATCGCAGAACTGATCCAGTCGCTACGCAACCACTTCGGAATCTCCGAGGCGTTCAGCCCTGAGACCCGTGATGAACTCTACCTGATCGGCCAGTCTGAGGCGTCTGAGTTCGGCCGGAACCTGGCGAGCTTGAGGGCGTCCGTGAAGGACTTCGTGGCTATGGCTCGCAACGTGCGAGGATTCCTGACGTCAGCCATCTACGACAACTTCAGCGGCGAGAGCGTCAAGGGTGTGCTCGATAAGATTATGACCGAGTTCCGTGGTCAGTTCACTGAAGCTGAAATCCAGAAGATCGTCGGCGAGAAGCCTGACCTCCAAGAGATGTTGAACCGGTTCGGAGTCTTGGCACTGGCTGACACCGGTGGCCGCGTGTACCGCGCTGTCCAGGCGCGCCTGAAGACCAAGAAGGCGCCCACCCAGAAGGCGAAAGAGCAACGCGCCCTTGAGGATGAAGCCATCGAACAGATCATCGAGAACGCGCTGGCGCTTGGGGTCACCGAGCCCGCCAAGCCCGCTAACCGCAAGCTCACGCCTGACGAACGGTTGGCACTGATGACCCGCCCGGCGACGCAGGCCAAGGTGCAGAAGGCCACCGAGGATGCGGTGAAGGAGGCTGAGTTCAACGCCGGATGGCGAGTGATGATGGCCGACGCCGCTGGTGATGAAGAACTCCTCGGGCAGTACCGTGATGCCATGGCTGCCAAAGAGGATCCGGATCCAGAGGCGATCGAGAAGGGTCTCGACCTGCCGCAGTATGCCCACTGGCGCACCATCCGCGACGGGTTCCTCAACTACTCGCCGACGACACTCAAGCTCGCCCAGGACGTGATCCGTGGCCGATTCAAGGGCACGCAATTTGGGCCGAAGAAGGTCGCCCCTCCGGCGCCGGCGAAGATCGACCTGGCGCGCCTGGTGCAGCAACCCAACGTCGAGATGAGCCGCGTGATCGGAGAGCAGCTGGCCGCCATCGGACAAATAATGGACGTGGCCGGAGCGACTCCCGAGGCGAAGGCTCGCGTGATGCAGATGATCACGGCCAACGTAGGTTCCCAGGTGCAGCTGGCCCGCCAGCGCGTGCTGAACAACTTCCTGGACGTGAAGGCCAAGACTGGCCCTACGACTGCGAGCAACCGTCTCCAGCGGCTAATCAACGCCGGCATTACTGAGGATCCGCGCTACCGCTCCCAGAAGACTCGCGACCTCCTGAAGCGCGTCGCCAAGACCTACCTGACGGCCGATGAGCTTTCCGGTATGGCCATACGCCCTCGGGCCGAGAAGCTCGCGTTCCTCACCGGCAAGCTGAACCAGATCACGGCAGCCGAGAAGCTGGCCGACGAGTGGATGCAGGGTGCGGTTTGGACCTACCTCACCGAGCGGATGATGGAGGCCGAGAACGCAGTCGTCTCCCAGATCGTGGGCGCCAAAGACGTGAGCTTCGATCCGGCACAGCCGAAGACTGACGCGCAGCTGGAAGCTGATCGCGCCAAGGCCGTCGAACGTCTGGCCGGAGGGATCCGTTCCGGACTGCTGGACCAGCGCATTGCAGAGAGTGTCGCCAAAAACCCTGCGTTGCAGCGGCTGGTTCCCAAGATGAGTGACTTGGTGAAGCGGGTCCTTAGTACCCCGCAGGCTGGGCAGGCCAAGCTGGCTCAGGCGTTCTCGGAAGCATTGCTGTCAGAACTGGCGATCGACCAGGCGTTGGCTGACAAGACCGGCGTTGCACTGGCCAAGGCGTTCCAGGCGAAGTTCGAGCGGGCACGCATTCGTGCGCTTGACCTGGCGGTGAAGAAACTTACACCGGAGCAGCGCGAGGAAGCTGGCCCCGGCCGGCCGCTCTGGCAGAAGATCGAGGAGTTCGTGAACGCAGGCGGCATGAACTCAGCGTCGCTCCTGCAAAGCATTGCCAAGAAGTCAGGATGGAAGATCCCGACCGATGAAGAGGTCTCCCGGTTCCGAGACCTGGCGCGCCTGGAGCAGGAGCTCAGCACGGCCACCGAAGAGGAGATCAACGCTGGCATCACGGACGACATCAAGGCCGCGATGAACGAGGGCAAGCGCATGGACGTTATGCGCGAACTCCAGATGCGCTGGGCGCGGATGACCATGCCGATCCGTGGCAACAAGCAGAACCTGGCGCGGGCCGCCAAGGAGTACGGGTCAGCGAACACACTGCTGAAGTTTGGTTTCATCACCAAGCAGCTGATCGACGTGGCCACCCAGATGTTTATCTACACGCCGTCGCGTTCGACAGCGACAGCGATCGAAAGATTCACAACGAGTCGCGATCCAAATCGCACGCTCCGTCTCTGGAAAGACACCTACACCGCCCTCGAAGACGCCTACACTGCGCGCTTCAAAGCGCTAGGCGCGGCGTACAAATCCGCACTCCAAGCTGCCAAGGGGCGGGCTGAGAAGGATACCATCATGGGTCTCCAGAGCGGAATGCGAGCACTGGACCGCATTAACGCGCAGGCCACTGAGTACGCTAAAAGTGGCAAATACGCTCAAGCTACAGTGCTTCGTATTCTTGGGGTCGCGCAACTGTCCTATCGCTTTGCTTCATCCCTCGACGCATTCCAAGGCGTCCTAGCTGAGCAACAAGAGATCGGTGCTTGGACTGAATCACAGCTGCGCCTTCAAGGCATGGCGCCTGCCGAGGCGCGCAAGGCCGCTAAGACCATCATGGGAGACTCCATCGCGGAGTACGCGTTGGCCCAGGCGCTGATTGGGGATAACCCGAACATCGCACCTAAGGATCGGAGTGCTGCCGCATGGAACGTAGTGCGCGCACGGCAGTACCAGCGTATCGCAGCTGCTGGCTTGAACGTAGGAGACATCAAAGGTATCACGCAAAACCTGCGGTCTACCATTGGATGGAACATCGAAGAAGAGGGCGGCCCTGGTGGCGTCATTGGGCAGGCAATGAAATCCACCGGGAAAATCCTATCGCGCATCGGGATTCCGGATCTTCTGGGAATGTTCTCGAACGCTGTTGCGATCGGAGTCAACCGAGGGCTTACGTTTGCTGGCGGTGGATTTGTTCCTGACGCCTTCGATAAATCTGCCTGGTACAAAACCGAAACCGACAAGGTTCAACGCAAGATCGAAGCCGCGACAGGACTGGGACTTTCCGGGCTATTCGTTGGACTGGTTCTATCAGGCGCGCTGCGAGTCTTCACTAGGTGGCCTGACGACAAGGAAGAAGCCGACCGATTGGAGCGTGAAGGTCACAAGCCCAACACAATGGAGTTGGATCTTCCTAACGGAAAGATGCTGCGCGTTTCGCTGAACACTGGACCGTTCCAGTACATTCGCCCAGCGCTGGCCGCTGTTGGCGAGCTTCAGTACACCATTGCCAGGCGCAACCGGCTCAACGAAAAGGCCGCAGCCTCAGCCAAGAAAAAGGGACTCACCTTTGAGCCTCGCGATCTTACAACGAAGGATGTTGTTGGGGCGTTACTCTGGGGCGGTTATTCAGCTATCGCCCAAGGCCGCACCGCATCTGGATTGATCGGCGCCGGCACGTATCGTGGAGCCCCAGATGTGGGCAAGATCGCGGCCGCTACCGTGAGCCCGCTAATCCCGTTCCAGCCCCTCCTACGTGAGGTGACCGCTATGTCCGGCGCGCAGTTCAACCCTAAGGATCAGACGTTCATCAACCTCCTGGTCCCGACGCCCTGGAGCGGAAAGGTTGACCGCAACTTCCTTGGAGACCCGGTGGGAACACCGCGTGCGCAGGAGCGCATCATATCCATCCTCACCGGTGGCACCGCAATCGTTGGAGGCGAAGATCCCGACCGCGCCTACCAGGTGCTGGCTAAGACTGGGTGGACGCCGGCCACTCCGCAGAACAACAAGTTCTTCCAGTTCGGCCGCGTACAACGGCAGGCCACGCCGGAAGAGTTGACCAGGATGCAGGAGGTCCGTGCGGTCGAACTCAAGACGCGGATCTCGCAGCTGGATCCTGCAACCGCCACCAAGCGGCAGCTGGACCGGATCGAAGACATCGCAAACGCAAAATCCAAGAAAGCTGTGGGCGTGCGTTAAATTCGTTCTGATTCTGCTAGACACGCGACGTCACCTGCCATACGTTGACTGACGTATGAGCAACCAACTGCAAGTAGCAACACAGCAACAGCAACCCCTGAGCGCCTTCTCTTCGGAGAACGCGTTCGTTTCAGTTCAGAGGATGGCCAAGGCTTTGGCCTCCTCCACGCTCGTTCCCGATTCCTATCGGGGCGAGGCCAACCTCGGAAACTGCATCATCGCGCTGGAGTTATCTCAGCGGATCGGCGCCTCGGTCATGGCCGTGATGCAGTCCATGGTTCCTATCCACGGCAAGCCCACCTGGTCTGCCTCGTTTTTGATCGCCACCGTCAACAGCTGCGGGCGCTTCTCGCCCATGCGATTCCGCTGGGTTGGAAAAGAGGGGACAGATGACTGGGGCTGCCGCGCATTCGCCGTTGAGCGCGAGTCCAACCTCGAACTAGTGGGCGCTCTAGTGACGATCGCCATGGCCAAGGCCGAGGGCTGGTACGGCAAGGCAGGTTCCAAGTGGAAGACCATGCCAGAGCAGATGCTCCAGTACCGCGCCGCTGCGTTCTGGTGCCGCGCCTACGCACCGGAGATCGCGTTGGGTATGCACACATCGGAGGAGATTCACGACACCCAGGTAGCCCAGCAGGTCGTGCAGCCGTCCGTTGCCACCATTGTCACCACGTCCGTTGTGGACGTGACGCCGACGCCGCCCGAGCCCAAGCGCCGCAAGAAGGTCGAGCCCGAGCCCGCGCCGGTCGCGGTTGTTGATCCGGCTGTTACTGAACCCGCTCCCGCACCACAGCCTGAGCCAGCGCCCGCCCCCGTAGAGACTCCAGCTGCGCCCGCCGAGGAGACCGCCGAATCCACCCTGGCCCAGATCGGCATCACCTACGCGCAACTGGCGAAGCTCGCCACAGACCTGGAGTGGTGGCCCGAGGCTGACACCTATCCCACGGTCGCTGACCTGCCGCTGGAGATTCAGAACTGGGTGATTAGGAACAAGCGCGGCATCGCCCGTGCGTTCCAGAAGGCGGGAGGTGCGCTGTGAAGCTGGTATCACTGACAGGACAATGCTTTCACACGTTCAAAGACGATAAACCCCATTGGCAGGGAGTAGTGATCGGAAATCCGGAACCCGGATGGTATCTGGTTCAACTTTGCGAGTGGGCGTTTGGAACACCAAGTGATCGCCGAATCGTTAGAATCGAAGACATGAGCAAATGGGTCTTTTACAAAGACGCTGATCAAATGAAAGAGGCCTACAACCGAAAGTATTCTGGAGTCGCAAAATGAAACTCGTCCACCCCATCGACGTAAACACCTACCGGAACCACCCGGCAATCAACATCTCCAGCCTGAAGGCGTTCTCACGCTCACCAGCCCACGCTCTCGTAGGCTTTGAGGAGGAGAAGGAAAGTACCGAAGCCATGGCCATCGGCAGCTTACTGGACCACAAGGTCCTCGGGACGCCGTACCTCTGGACCACATCGCCGTTCGACGATTACCGCACCAAAGAAGCACGCGCCTGGCGAGATGAGCAGACCGAGCGGGGCGTCACCGTGTTCAAGCACGACGCCATCGAGACCGTCGAACGCATGGTCGAGTCCGTGCGCAAACACCCGGTCGCCGGCCGGATCCTAAGTGAGCCCGGCAAGGCGCAGGTCGGGATGTTCGGTGAGTTCGAGTCCTGCGAACGCAAGGGTTTGATCGACTGGCTCCCCAACACAACGCCGGTGATCGTGGATCTCAAGAAGACCCGCGATGCTAGCAAGGCCGGATTCCGCCGCCAGATTGGCCAGCTGCGCTACGACGTTCAGGCCGCGTACTACCGGGACCTGTACCGGGACATCACCGGCGAGACCCGCGCCTGGCAGTGGATCTGCGTCGAAGACGCGGCTCCCTACGCGGTCGCTGTGTACCAGCTGGACACCGAATCCTTGGACAAGGGTTCCAGCACTTGGCAGTCGTGGATCCGCCAGTGGATGGTCTGCGAAGACACCGACAGCTGGCCTGGGTACAACGGTGATTCCATCCAGATCGTTCAGTCGCCCACCTGGATCCTCAAAGATGAAACTCTCCCGTGAAGCCATCGAGCGCGTACTCGGGAAGCAGCCACCGGCGCCGGTTGTTGAAGTAAAACCCACCAGCACCTGGACTCGGATGACCGAGGCGGAGCGACAGGCGATCATCGAATGCAAACGGAACAACCCCACCTACACCTACCGTGAACTCCAACAGAAATTCGGACGGTCAAACAGCGCCATTTGGCAGGTTATCAATGGTCAGTGAACTGATCTCCAACGCCGTCGCACGCGGATGGATTAGCTTCCCCGATCCAGCTGCGGTGCCAGCACGAATCGAAACGCCACCGCTCAATGCCAGGCGCGCCTGGAAATTGTGGAACGAAGGCCAGAGCCTGTCCTACGTAGCCAAGGCCATCGGCGTGAAGAAGCGGTTCGTGAAGTCCATCATCATGGAGGGGAGGCCGTGAATACCAAACGACCCACCGCTAAGATGTTTGTCGTCAGCGAGGAAACACACAGGAAGCTGAAAGCGTATGCTATGAAAATGGGATTTAAATTACAGTACATCGCCGATGAGGCGGTGGCGGAATATTTGAAGAGGAAGGAAGGGAAATGACACGCGAAGAAACAATACTGGCCGCCATGGATATGATGAAATGGGGGGAAAGCGAATACATGGATGGTGAAGAGGTGCAGTATTCTCCCAAACAAGGAAAAGGATCTCGTTTTTGGACTACCACAGACAACCCGCTTTGGAATTGGGAGCATTATGACTACCGCATCAAACCCACCGCAACGCTCCGCCCATGGACTGCGGATGAAGTGCCCCTTGGGGCGTGGATGAGGTTCAAGCACAATCCACAGGACCGAGTTCTCCTCGGCTGGGTGTCTGCCCAAGCTGACAGAGACTTGTGGTTGGATGAGCGAGAGTACAGCACCGACGGCGGTAAAACGTGGCTCCCGTGTGGGGTCGTGGAGGAATCGAAATGAGCAACCAAATCAACGACGGAGGATCGGCGTTTCCATGCGTTTATTACAGCGAACCGATTGGAAGCATTGGTCCGCAACTTACAATCAAAGGAGGTCTTTCAATTCGGGACTACTTCGCAGCGGCGGCG
>SXGQ01207249.1_pt1 | contig 22905 bp, 21 predicted proteins | sample 3178371 | NCBI WGS metagenome assembly SXGQ01 (sample SAMN11356859, study PRJNA531348) | freshwater metagenome | isolation source: freshwater sample F1-20 | place: China: Fuxian Lake, Yuxi | collected 2017-12-25 | reverse complement strand
GGCGCATGCCGCCCGACAATTTGTGCGGGTGTTCGTGAAAGCGCTGCGCCGGCGCCGGAATGCGCACCCGCTCCAGCATGGCCAGCGCCAGGGCCTGGGCCTCTTGGCGGCCGATCGGGCGGTGCCGCAGCAGCGCCTCGACGATTTGCTCCCCCACCGTGAAGGCCGGGTTGAGCGAACTCATCGGCTCCTGAAAAATCATGGCCATGGCCTTGCCGCGCAGGGCCTGCATCTCGGCCGAGGCCAGCCCTGCCAGCTCGCGCCCGTCAAACCGGATCGAGCCCGCAGCCACCCTGCCGGCCGGCCCGACCAGGCCCATGATGGACAGCGAGGTGACGCTCTTGCCGCAACCCGACTCGCCCACAATGGCCAGGGTCTTGCCGGCCTCGATGGAAAAACTGATGCCATCGACGGCAGCAAACTCGCCCGCCTCGGTGGCAAAGTGGGCGCTCAGTCCTGTGACCTCGAGCAAGGCCATGCTCAGCTCCTGGCGCGCCAGGCGGCATGAAATGCGTCGATGCGGGCCTCAATGCGGCTGCGCTCCAGCTCGCCGGCCGGCAGCTCACGGGTGGCCAGGCAGGCAATGAAGGGCTGAAAACGCTCCAGGCTTTTGTCATGCAGGCGCTGCAACTCGTCCAAGGGCTCGGCGTGATCGTCTACACGCAGGTCCAGCTCAGGGTAATCCTCGTGGCCCTGGATGCGCAGCGCGGCTGACTGCTTGCCGCGCTTGTCGCCACCGGCCGCCTCACCCGCTTGCATGGCGCTGATGAGGCGCAGCGCCAGCGGCTGCCCGGCACTGGCGGCAAAGGCCTCGGCAGTGGCTTCGATCACGCGCGGCCCGGCCAGCATGTTGCCAGCCACACTGACATCGTGTTGCAGCAGGTGGCCGCACCAGTCGACACATGCGCTGCCGGTGTGGGCAGCACCCGGGCCCCGGGCTGGCAGCACATGCAATTGGCGCTGGGCCTGGCCGGCATCGGCGCCGGCAAGCGCGCTCACCACCGCCGCAGCCGAGAGGCCCTGCGCCAAAAGCGCCAGCCCTTGCGGGCCATACAAAGGGTTCATCAAGGCCTGGGTTGCAATTGCCCCAGACCCGGCCCGAGAGTGGATGCACAGTGAGCCGACTGAGAAAAACCGGCTGGCAATGGCCACACCAAAACGGCCATCGGGTTCGCGGACCAAGATCGACCAGGTCATGGGGAGGGTGCTTGAAGCGCCATGGTCTGGTGCCTTTTTGGGCTGACAGTGGCTTGGGTTGGCATGGGCTATACGACCTCTGTGAATGCTACCATCGTGTGACTATGCTCAAGCTCGACGCTGCACATTACCCGTACCCCTCCCGCCGCAGTGCCGTTTATGCCAACCGCGGCATGGTGGCTACCTCGCAGCCGCTGGCCGCGCAAGCTGGCTTGGCGGTGCTGCAGGCCGGCGGCAACGCTATTGATGCGGCCATTGCCACAGCAGCGGCCCTCACCGTGGTGGAGCCCACAGCCAACGGCATCGGCAGCGACGCTTTTGCGCTGGTCTGGCATGGCGGCAAGCTGCATGGCCTCAACGCCAGCGGCCCGTCGCCGCGCAGCCTGAGCCTGACTGATACCAGCGCCATGGGTTTGGCCAGCATGCCCAAGTACGGGCCGTTGCCGGTCACTGTGCCTGGTGCCCCGGCCGCCTGGGCGGCGCTGGCCAGCCGCCTCGGGCGCCTGCCCCTCACCACCTCGATGGCGCGGGCAGTTGAGCTGGCGCGTGACGGCTTTCCGGTCTCGCCCATGGTGGCCTATGCCTGGCAGCAGGCCACCCGGCTGTTTCAAAACGAGCTCAAGGCGCCGCATTTCAAGCCCTGGTTTGACACCTTTGCGCCCGAGCGCGCGCCCCAGGCTGGCGAGCTTTGGCGCTCGCACGGCCATGCCGATACCCTGCAAGATATTGCGCAGACTGGCGCCAGCAGTTTTTACCGTGGCGCGCTGGCTGAAAAAATTGTCGCCTGTGTGCAGCGCGCCGGTGGCTATTTGCAGGGGCATGACCTGGCCGATTACCAGGTCGACTGGTGCCAGCCGATCAGCGTCAACTACCGCGGCTTTGATGTGTGGGAAATCCCGCCCAACGGGCATGGTCTGGTGACGCTGCTGGCGCTCAACATCCTCAAGGGTTTTGATTTTCAGGAGCGTGACACGCTGTTGACCCACCACCGCCAGATCGAGGCCATCAAGCTGGCTTTTGCCGATGGCCTGGCCCATATTGCCGAACCAGCGCACATGCGGGTCTCGGTGGCTGATCTGCTGTCAGATGCCTACGCCGACCAGCGACGGGCCCTGATTGGCGCGCAGGCGGCTTCGCCGGCGCCGGGTGAGCCGCCGCGCGGCGGCACGGTTTACCTCAGCACGGCGGACGGCGACGGTAATATGGTGTCCTTTATCCAAAGTAATTACATGGGCTTTGGTTCTGGCCTGGTGGTGCCCGGCACCGGCATTGCGCTGCAAAACCGCGGCAACAATTTCTCGCTCGATGCCGCCCACCCAAACTGCTTGGCGCCTGGCAAACGGCCCTACCACACCATCATCCCGGGCTTCTTGACCCAGAACGGCGCGGCCGTGGGCCCATTTGGCGTCATGGGCGGCTTCATGCAGCCGCAGGGCCATGTGCAGGTGGTCATGAACACGGTGGACTTCGGCCTGAACCCGCAGGCCTCGCTCGACGCCCCGCGCTGGGAGTGGGAGAGCGGGCGGCGGGTCAGCATTGAGCGTGCCACGCCCGAGCATTTGTTTCATGGCTTGGCGGCCTTGGGGCATGAGGTGGCCTGGTCGGGCAACCGAATCGGCTTTGGACGCGGGCAGATCATCTGGCGCAACGCACAGGGTGTGCTGTGCGGCGGCACCGAGCCGCGCACCGACGGGGCGATCGCCGCCTGGTAGGGCAGGGCACTGGCATGGACGCGCTCGACATCACGCAGTACAGCCTGCGCCTGGGGGCCCAGGCCAAAGCCGCCTCGGCCCTGATGGCCAAAGCCAGAACTGCGACCAAAAACAAGGCCTTGCTGCGTTTGGCGGTTTTGCTGCGCGAGAACACTGGCGCGATGCAGGCCGACAACGCCAAAGACCTGCAGCGCGCCGCCGCCGCTGGCTTAGCTGCGCCGCTGGTGGACCGGCTCAAGCTCGGCCCCGAGGTGTTGGAGACCTGCGCCAGGGGCTGCGAACAACTCGCCGCTATGCCAGAAATCATTGGCGAGGTCACCGGCTTGCGCCAGCAGCCTAGCGGCATACGGGTGGGACAGATGCGGGTGCCGATTGGCGTATTCGGCATGATCTTCGAGAGCCGGCCCAATGTGACCATCGAGGCTGCCAGCCTGTCGATCAAGAGCGGCAACGCCTGCATTCTGCGCGGGGGCTCCGAGGCGATCGAGTCCAACAAGGCCTTGGCCCGTTTGGTGCAGCAAGCCTTGACCGACAGCGGCTTGCCGGCTGATGCTGTGCAGCTGGTGCAAACCACTGACCGCGCCGTGGTGGGCCAGCTGATCACCATGCCGCAGTTTGTCGATGTCATCATCCCGCGGGGCGGCAAGGGCCTGATCGAGCGCATCAGCCGCGATGCCAAAGTGCCGGTCATCAAACACCTGGACGGCAACTGCCATGTGTATGTGGATGATCCCTGCGACCTGGCGATGGCGCTCAAAGTGACCGACAACGCCAAAACCCAAAAATACAGCCCTTGCAATGCTGCCGAGAGCCTGCTGGTGGCGCGCGGTGTGGCCCCAGAATTTTTGCCGGGCATGGCCGCTATTTTTGCCAGCAAAGGGGTGCAGATGCGCGGCTGCTCCGAGAGCCTGCCCCTGTTGCAGTCAGGCCTTGGCCGCGCGTCAAGCGGGCTTGTGGCCGGCGAAGGCCAAGCTGCAGCCCTGGTGCTGGCGGCCCAGGAGGCTGACTGGTTGGAGGAGTATTTGGCGCCCATCATCAGCATCAAAGTGGTGGCCGGGCTGGATGAGGCCATTGCCCACATCAACCGCTACTCCAGCCACCATACCGATGCCATCATCACCCGCGACCACCAACACGCCGAGGCCTTTTTGCGCGAGGTTGATTCGGCCAGTGTGATGGTCAATGCGAGCACCCGTTTTGCCGATGGCTTTGAGTATGGACTGGGGGCCGAGGTTGGTATCTCTACCGACAAACTTCATGCCCGCGGACCGGTTGGCCTGCAAGGCCTGACCTCGCTCAAGTATGTGGTGCTGGGCCAGGGCGAGGTGCGCGTGTGACAGCCCTGCAGCAAACCCTGTGTCAACCGGGCTACTCGGTTGGCCGGCTCTGGCGCATCTTGGCGCTCAGCCTGCTGGCCTGGGCCGCCCTGCTGTCGCCCAAGGCGCAGGCAGAGGTCAGCGCTGAAGACCGGCAATCGGTGCAGGCTGTGGTGCAAGGGCAGCTCGATGCCTTTGCCGCTGACGATGCCCCGGGCGCTTTTGCCTTTGCAGCACCGAATATCCGCGACATGTTTGGAAGCGCCGAAAACTTCATGGCGATGGTGCAGCAGGCTTATCCCGTGGTCTACCGGCCAGCCGCGCTGGTATTTTTGATGCCTCAAGAGGTCGAGACAGGCCTGCTGCAGGCGGTGCAAATGCGAGATCGCAGTGGCAAATCCTGGCTCGCCGTCTACACTTTGCAACGTCAGCCGGCGGCGGGCTGGCTGATCAGCAGTTGCGTGTTGGTTGCAGTTCGGTCGGTGGGCGCGTAAGCGCTTGTTCAGGGGCAATGCCCCAATTTTGAAAGATTGCCATGGTTCCCCACTTAGTTACCGCCCTGACCGGCCCCATCAATGAACTCGAGCAACGGGTGCTGGATTCGATGCCCGCCATAGAGCGCTGGTTCCGGCTCGAATGGATGGAGCACACGCCACCTTTTTACAGCGCGGTAGATCTGCGCAATGGCGGCTTCAAGTTGGCGCCGGTAGACACCAATTTGTTCCCCGGGGGCTGGAATAACCTGACGCCTGAGATGCTGCCACTGGCGGTGCAGGCGGCCATGGCGGCCATCGAAAAAATCTGCCCCGAGGCGCGCAATTTGTTGGTGATACCGGAAAACCATCAGCAAAGCACCTTCTACCTGGCCAACATCGCGCAGCTGCAACGCATTTTTCACATGGCCGGGCTCCATGTGCGTATCGGCTCCATTGACCCTGCCATCAAAAAACCCATCACCGTGGCCCTGCCCGATGGCGACAGCGTGACACTGGAGCCCGTGGTTCGTGGCAAACGGCGCATTGGCGTGAAAGACTTTGATCCCTGCACGATTTTGCTCAACACTGACCTCAACGCCGGCGTGCCGGGCATTCTCGAGGACCTGCACGAGCAGTACCTGCTGCCGCCCCTGCATGCGGCCTGGGCGACCCGGCGCAAGAGCGCGCACTTCAAATGCTATGAAGAGGTGGCCAAGCGCCTGGGCAAACTGCTCGGCGCTGACCCCTGGCTGATACACCCCATGTTTGAGCGTTGTGGCGCGGTCGACCTGAGCACCCCGAGCGGGCTGGACCACCTGGGCACGCAGGTGGAAGCCTTGCTGGCCAAAGTGCGCCGAAAGTACAAGGAATACGGCATCAAGGAGAAGCCTTTTGTGGTGGTCAAGGCGGACGACGGCAGCCGTGGCATGGGCATTTTCACTGTTCGCGATGCGCGCAACGTGGCCGAACTCGGCGCCATGTTGCGCGGTGGCCAACCAGCCCCCGGGGCGCAGGACATCTTGGTCCAAGAAGGCGTGCTGACCCGTGAGCGCATCAATGAGGCGGTGGCTGAGCCGGTGGTCTACATGATGGACCGTTATGTGGTGGGCGGCTTCTATCGCATCCATGCCGAGCGCGGTGATGACGAGGACCTGTGCGCCCCGGGCTCGAGCTTTGTGCCTCTGGCTTTTGAGCAAAGCACCCACCTGCCGCAGCCCGGCGTGAAACCTGGCGCCAGTGCCCCAAACCGGTTTTATATGTACGGCGTGGTGGCTCGCGCGGCTATGCTGGCAGCGAGTTACGAGCTCGAGTTGACTGACCCCGAGGCCGAAGCTTTCACCTGAGCGCCAGAACCAGTTGCTGCGCTGCAACATTTTCAGGCGCTGCCGGGCCTGATTGCTGCTGGGCCGGCCTGAATCGCCAGGCGCTGGGCGCACAATGGCGGTCTTTCCAGGAACGGATCCTTGGCCCAGCAGCGGGCTGGGGGCAATGTGTGTCAGCATCCAAATCGTCTCTCACCGCGCTCACGCTGGGCGCTATCGGCGTGGTTTATGGCGACATCGGCACCAGTGTGCTGTACGCAGTCAAAGAAGTGTTTGGGTCAGGACACGTGCCCTTCACCCCTGACAACGTCTACGGCATTCTGTCGATTTTCTTCTGGACACTGACCGTCATCGTGTCGCTCAAGTACGTGGTGCTGGTGCTGCGTGCTGACAACAATGGCGAGGGCGGCTTGGTCGCCATGCTGGCGCTGGCCTCACAGTCGGTCAAAGACAAACCCCGGCTGCGCCGGGTGTTGCTGGCGGTGGGCATCTTTGGCACCTGCCTGTTTTACGGCGATGGCGTCATCACCCCCGCCATTTCCGTGCTGTCGGCGGTGGAAGGCCTTGAGGTGGTGTCTCCGGCCTTCAAGCGCTATGTGATTCCGCTGACCCTGATCATCCTGTTTGGCCTGTTTGCGGTGCAAAAACGCGGCACTGCTGGTATCGGCAAGTTCTTCGGCCCGGTCACGCTGGTCTGGTTTGCCTGTATTGCCCTGCTGGGGCTGATCCATATCCAGTCCAACCCGGCCATTTTGTGGGCCATCAGCCCGCATTACGCGCTGGGCTTCATGTGGCACCAACCCGGCATCACCTTCATCATTCTGGGCGCCGTGGTGCTGTGTGTCACCGGGGGCGAGGCGCTGTACGCCGACATGGGTCATTTTGGCAAAAAGCCGATCCGGGTTGCTTGGTTTGCGGTGGTTATGCCGGCGCTGACACTGAACTATTTTGGCCAGGGTGCGCTGCTGCTAAAGAACCCAGCTGCGGTCAAGAACCCTTTTTTCCTGATGGCGCCTGATTGGGCCCTGGTGCCGCTGGTGGTGCTCGCCACCATGGCCACGGTGATTGCCTCGCAGGCGCTGATCTCGGGCGCGTTTTCGGTCACCAAGCAGGTGATCCAGCTGGGCTACCTGCCGCGGCTGCAAGTGCAGCACACCAGCGTCAAGGAAACCGGTCAAATTTACTTGCCCTTCGTGAACTGGGGCCTGTTTGTGGCGATTGTGCTGGCGGTGGTGCTGTTCAAGTCGTCCAGCACCCTGGCGGCGGCCTATGGCATTGCGGTTTGCACCGACATGCTGATCACCACGATTCTGACCTTTTACGTCATTCGCTACCGTTGGAACTACCCGCTGGCCCTGTGCATTGCCGCGACTGGTTTTTTCTTTGTGGTGGACTTTGCTTTCTGGGCCTCCAACATGTTCAAGCTGTTTGATGGCGGCTGGTTCCCGCTGCTGATTGGCGGCGCAGTCTTTACCTTGATGATGACCTGGCACGATGGGCGGCGCCTGCTCAATGCCAGCCTGCGCGAAAACGCGATCGACCTGCCCAGTTTTCTGGAGTCGGTATTTGTTAGCCCGCCGGTGCGGGTTGAGGGCACGGCGGTGTTTTTGACGGCCGAGCCGGGCACGGTGCCCAACGCCATGCTGCACAACCTCAAACACAACAAGGTGCTGCATCAAAACAATTTATTTGTGACCGTGCGCAACCATGAGGTGCCGTGGATTGGCATGGATAAACGCATCGAGATCGAGCCGCTGGGGCATGATTGCTGGCAGGTGGCGATCCACTACGGCTTTAAAAACGACCCGAATATACCCAAGGCCCTGCAACAACTCAAGGGTCGGGGCTGCGAGCTCGACGACATGAGCACCAGCTATTTCCTGTCGCGCGATACCGTCATCCCGACCATTGGCGGTGGCATGGCGCAGTGGCGCGAAAAGCTGTTCGCCCAGATGCACCGCAACGCCAGTGCCGCCGCCGACTTTCTGAAGCTGCCAAACAACTCGGTGGTGGAACTCGGCTCCAAGATCGAAATCTAGGCGCCCCGAGATGTACTTTTTTCGTGACCTCAGCCTGACCACAGCCACTGCCGGTTTTGTGGCGGTTTTGGTGGGTTTTACCAGTTCGGTGGCCATTGTTTTTCAGGCGGCGCAAGCCTTTGCGGCGACGCCAGCGCAGACCGGCTCTTGGCTTTGGGCCCTTGGCCTGGGTATGGGGCTGTGCACCCTGCTGCCCTCGCTTTACTTGCGCAAACCGGTGATGGTGGTCTGGAGCACGCCGGGCGCCGCGGTGCTTGCGACCGCGGGCCTGGCGGGCGGTTTTTCCATGGCCGAGGCGGTCGGTGCCTTTATGGTTTGCGCCGCCCTGATCACTCTATTTGGCGTAACCGGCTGGTTCGAGCGGGTCATGCAGCGGCTGCCCCTGGCCATTGCCTCGGGTTTGCTCGCCGGTGTGCTGGCACGCTTTGGCATGCAGGCCTTTGTGGCGGCGCAAACTGACCTGCCGCTGGTGCTGCTGATGCTTGCTGCCTATTTGCTGGGTCGGCGTATCACGCCGCGTTTTGTTGTGCCGCTGACCCTGGTGTTGGCGATTGGCTTTGTGGCTGTGACCCAGGGTTTCCAGGGGCCGACCCTTGAGTTTGCATTGACTGTGCCGGTGTTTGTGGCGCCGGTGTTCACGCCCGCGGCGGCTGTGAGCCTGGCCCTGCCCTTGTTTGTGGTGACCATGGCCTCGCAAAACCTGCCCGGTGTGGCTGCCATACAGGCCGCCGGCTTTGGCAACCCGCCCGGTGCTGCCGCCGAGGCCGGCATACCGATCTCTAAAATCATTACCCTGACCGGCGTGGCCACCTTGGTGCTGGCGCCCTTCGGCGGCTTTGCCCTGAACCTGAGCGCCATCACCGCTGCCATTTGCATGGGCCCTGAGTCGCACCCAGACCGGCAACGGCGTTACACCGCGGCGGTTGTATGTGGCGCTATTTATGTGCTTATTGGCCTGTTTGGCGCCGCCATTGTGGCGGCGCTGACCGCCTTTCCCCAAGAGCTGATTGCCGCCATTGCCGGTTTGGCCCTGCTGGGCACCATTGCCAATGCGCTGCATGTGGCCCTGCGCGATGAGGCGCACCGCGAGGCAGCGCTGATCACCTTTTTGGTCACCCTCAGCGGCGTGGTGATTGGCGGGGTGGGTGCGGCCTTTTGGGGGGTGCTGGCCGGCGCAGCAGCGCTTTTTGTGCAACAGTACGGGCTTGCCCGGCCGAGACCCTGATGAACTTTTTATTTGTAGCTGACCCGCTGTCGTCCTTCAAGATTTACAAGGACAGCACTTTTGCCATGATGCGCGAGGCCCAGCGCTGTGGCCACGCCATCAGCGTGTGCGAGGTGCGCGACCTGATGTGGCAGCGTGGCGGCCCGGTCACGGCCTTTGTGCGCGACATCACCCTCACGGGTGACCCGGTCAATTGGTATACCGCCGCGCAGCAGGCGCCCGACGAGCGGCCGCAAGCGCTCAAAGACTTTGATTGCGTGGTGATGCGCAAGGACCCGCCATTTGACAGCGAGTACTTCTATGCCACCCACCTGCTCGAGCAGGCCGAGCGTGAGGGCGCGCGGGTTTTCAACAAGCCGCGGGCCGTGCGCGATCATCCCGAAAAATTGTCAATTCTCGAGTTTGCTCAGTTCATCGGCCCCACGCTGGTGACGCGTGATGCGGCCGACATTCGCCGTTTTCATGCCGAGCACCGCGACATCATCCTCAAGCCGCTCGACGGCATGGGTGGCGCTGGCATCTTTCGGGTCAAGGACGACGGCCTGAACCTGGGCAGCATCACCGAAACCTTGAATCGCGAGGGCCAGCAGACCGTGATGGTGCAAAAGTTCTTGCCTGAGATCGTCCTGGGCGACAAGCGGGTGCTGGTGATTGGCGGGCAAGCCGTGCCGTTTTGCTTGGCCCGTATTCCCCAGGGCGGCGAGGTGCGCGGCAACCTGGCAGTGGGCGGAAAGGGCGTGGCGCAGCCGCTGAGCGCACGGGACCGCACCATTGCCGAGGCGCTGGGCCCGGTGCTGCATCGGCGTGGACTGCTGCTGGTGGGCCTGGACATCATCGGCGACAGCCTGACCGAAATCAATGTCACTAGCCCCACGTGTTTTCAGGAAATCTTTGACCAGACCGGCTTTGATGTGGCCCAAATGTTCATCCAGGCCCTGACCCAAGCCCTGTCGCAGCCAAGCCCCGGCGCGCCGGGCTGATCAGGCGGCCAGCAGCGCTGCCGAATTGGCCCTTGCCGTGTGCGGCTCGCAGACGCTGCCTCCGGCAAACATGCGCAGTTCGCCAGGCGCCATCGCCACCCAATCTTCGTTGGTGGTGAGGGGCTCTGTGACCACAATGGCCAGACGGTCTTGCGGGCCATTGAGTTGGGAGAGGTCGACGCTGACATCATCGTCCTTCAGGTGCACCTGCGAAAACGGGTGCTGGCGCAAAACATAGTGAAGCCGGGTGCTGGCATGCGCCCACAAGGCCTGCCCGTTGCTGAGTAAAAAATTAAAAGTGCCGTGCCGGGCGATCTGCGGCACCAATTCGGCCAGGGTCAGGTGCAGTTCGCTGGTGCTGGGCACGCCGGCGTGGGACTTGGCCAACTCTTGCAACAGCCAGCAAAAAGCCAGCTCGCTGTCAGTGCTGCCAACCGGACGGAAATTGCCGTGCAGCGTCGGCGCGTAATTTGCCAGGTCACCGTTATGGGCAAACACCCAGTAGCGGCCCCACAGCTCGCGCACAAAGGGGTGGCAGTTCTCGAGGGTCACCGCGCCAATGGTTGCCTTGCGAACATGGGCAACCACGTTATGGCTATTGATGGGGTAGCTGCGCAGCATCTGCGCAATGGGGGAGGTGGCGGCGCCCTCTTTGTCAACAAAGTAGCGTACCCCGCGCCCGGGATGATTGCCATCGCTCTCGAAGAACGCGATGCCCCAACCGTCGGCATGGTGGTCAGTGCAGCCGCCGCGCTGCGAAAAGCCGGTGAAGCTCAGCGTCAAGCTGGCCGGCAGGTGGCTGTTCATCCCCAGCAGTTGGCACATGGGGCGAGGCTACAAGCTCAGTTGTGGCATGCCGGGTTCAACTTCGGGGCTCGGTCCAGAGCTTGCCGCCGGTCGCCCAGTTTTCGCGTTTGACATCGGTGATCAGAATATCGACCGACTCGGGTGAGCCACCCAGCACCTCGACTGTGACACGGGTGATTTCTTGCACCAGCCGGCGCTTTTGTTCGATGGTGCGGCCTTCCATCATTTCAACGTGGTACGTGGGCATAATGATCCTGTGCATAGGGACGGGGCAAAAAAATTGCCGACAACACGATGTTAAATGACACAGGGATTAAGAATGGCTGTCAAAGCTGCTATTTTGTGTTGCATGCTGCTCGGCGGTTTGGCCCCGGCGCTGGCGCTGACTCTGGGCAGCCTGCAGTGGCCGGTCTGGATCGGGCGCTCGATGGATGTGGCGCTTGCTCTGTATGCCGAGGCCGGTGAGGATGTGGCTGCCCTTTGCCTGGAGGCTGACGTGTTTTATGCCGATACCCGGCAAGACCCGCGGGGCGTGAGCCTGAGCTTCAAGGCCGGCCTGCCGGGTCAGCCCGCGATGCTGCGCATTGCTTCGGCCGCCCTGGTGGACGAACCCATGGTGACCCTGCATGTGCGTGCTGGTTGCGTGCACAAAACAAGCCGCCGCTATGTGCTGTTGGCCGACCCGCCGCTTGATTTGCCGGCCCCGTCCCCTGCGCCTGCGCCCCCGCTTGCCGCCAGCCCGCCTGCACCACCAGCCCAGCCCGCGGCCTTTGCCAGCGCCAGCGAGCCCAGCCCGCCCGCAGCGCCCACCATCGCCGCGCCCCCCATCGCCGCGCCGGTCAAGTTGGCCGAGCCGGGCAAGGCGGAAAAGCGGGCCAAGGCGGGCAAGAAAATCAAGAAGAGCAAGAAGAGCAAGGCCGCCAAACCGGACAAACCGGACAAGCCAGCTCGTACGGGTGAAGCCGGCAAGCCGGCCAAGCTGGGCGCGGCTGCGCTAGCCAAGCCCTGAGCGCCGGCTACAAGCGGGTGTCGGAACCCAGCAAGGCTTGGCCGATGATCTTCACTCCGGCCTCGATGCGCTCCAAAGGGATCGACGAGTAGCCGATGCGCAGCTGGCGCTGGCCATGGGCGCCAGTTTGGTAAAAAATGTCGCCGCGCTCCACCAGCACACCCTGCGGGTAGAGCCGCTCGGCCAGGGCTTGGCAATCCAGGCCCGCCTGGCCAGTGACCCACACCGCCGAGCCCCCCTGCGCGACCACTGCATGCAGGGTGGGCGCGTGCCGGGCCAAAGCGGTGTGCAGCGCTGCTGCGCGTTCGCGGTAAACGCGGTTGAGTTTGCGCAGATAGGCCTCGTGGTAACCGTGGGCAATAAAGCTGGCCGCCGATTGCTGGTTGTTGGTTGGCACATGTCGCATCATCAGGCGGCGCAGCGCCCGCAGTTCGCGCACCAAAGCGGCCGGGGCCACCAAATAGCCCAGTCGCAGCCCATGCGCCAGTGTCTTGGACAGGCTGCCCAAGTACAAGACCCGTTGCGACTTGTCCAGGCTTTTGAGCGCTGGTGTGGGCTGGCCGTCAAAATTGAACTCGCTCTCATGGTCGTCCTCGATCACCACAAAATCATCACGCTGTGCCATGGCCAGCAGCGCCTGTCGGCGCGCCAAGGGCATCGTCACAGTCGTCGGGCATTGGTGGCTAGGCGTCACATAGACATACTCGCAGTCTGCTAGCTTGGGCCCTAAAACCAAGCCATCGCCATCCACAGGCAAGGCGGTGACATGCGCGCTGCGCAAACTAAAATTGTTGCGCGCGTCGGGGTAGCCCGGGTCTTCTATCCCGACCCGGGTGTCAGGGCCGATGAGCAACATCGCGAGCAAAAAACTGGCCTGCTGCACGCCGCAAGTGATCAAAATTTCGTCGCGCTCGACCCAGATACCGCGTGCGGGTAGCAGGCGGCGGTGGATTTGGTCGACCAAAGCGGTATCGTCCCGGTCAATGTGGTCCGGCGCCCAGCGCCGAACCGCCTGCGGCTGCAGGGACTCCAGCGCACAGGCGCGCCAGTCTCGAAACGGGAACAGTGCACCATCGAATTGACCGTAAATGAAAGGATAGGGCTGGCCTTGCCAATCGGTCGGCTTGACGATGTTTCGCTGGGCCGACGGCTGCATCTGCAGCCGTGCGCGCCAGTCTGCTGCGCCGCCTGCCAGGGCCTGGTGGTCGGGCTGTGCGGCGATGCTGGCCGCGGGTAAGGGCGGCGCCACAAAATATCCGCTGCGCTGCCGCCCGATCAATATGCCCCGGTCGGTCAGCGCCTGCAGTGCCAGAGTCACCGTCGTGCGCGACAGCCCTAATTCGGCCGCCAGCGTCCGGCTGGCTGGCAGCGCAGCGCCTGGCGCCAAAAAGCCCTGCGCCACCGCTTGCACCAGCATGTCGCACAACTGCCGCTGTAATGTGACGGGCGGCTGGGCGAAGCGCTGAAACAGGCGCAACCACATGAGCTCACCGGTACGGCCAATGCGGGGCATAATTCTGGTCTTATATAAAGTTACTGACTGGCATTATGCGCACATGCTTGTCTTGCCTACCATCCGTGACATGCCGATCGAATACCTCAAGCGGGCCCCAGCGCTCCCGCCAAGCCACGACACCGCCACGGCTCACACGGTGCGCACCATGCTGGACGCCATTGCAGCCGGCGGCGAGCTGGTGGCCCAGGCCTATGCCGCCGAGCTTGATGGCTGGCACGGGCCGGTGGTGGTGGCGCCAGAGGCCTTTGCCCGGGCCGAGGCCGCGCTGAGCGAGGGCGTCAAGCAAGATATCCGCTTTGCGCGCGACCGGGTGCAAGACTTTGCGCGGCGCCAGCGCGATTCAATGCAGGAATTTTCTGCTGAACTGATACCGGGCCTGACGGTCGGCCAGCGGCTGATTCTTTGTCAGACGGCGGGCTGTTACGTGCCGGGTGGCCGTTATGCCCATGCTGCCAGCGCCATCATGAGCGTGGGCACCGCCTCGGTGGCCGGGGTGCGGCACATCGTGGCGACCACGCCGGCGCATGCACAGGACGGCATTCACCCCGCTATTTTGTATGCCATGCAACTCTGCGGTGTCAGCACGGTGCTGGCGCTGGGTGGGGTTCAGGGTGTGGCGGCGCTGGCCCATGGCCTGTTTACCGGACAACCAGCCGACATCATCGTCGGCCCGGGCAACCGGTTTGTGGCCGAGGCCAAGCGCCTGCTGTTTGGCCGGGTTGGCATTGATGTGATCGCTGGCCCTACTGAGTCGGCGGTGATTGCAGACGACAGCGCCGACCCGGCCATCGTCACCGCTGACCTGGTGGGTCAGGCCGAGCATGGTCCAGACTCGCCCGTCTGGCTGATCACCAGCTCGCGTGCCCTGGCCGAGCAGGTGCTGGCCCTTGCGCCCTCATTCATTGCGGCGCTGCCAGCGCTGGCCCGCCAGGCGGCCGAGGCGGCCTGGCACGACCACGCCGAGGTGGTGCTGGTGGACAGCCGGGAGGAGGCGGTGCAGGTCAGCGACAACTACGCCTGTGAACATGTGCAGGTGATGGCGTGTGACCTCGACTGGTGGCTGGCCAACTTGAGCAACTACGGCTCGTTGTTCCTGGGCGAAGAAACCACGGTCGCCTATGGCGACAAATGCAGTGGGCCCAACCATATCTTGCCGACCCGGGGCGCGGCGCGTTACTCGGGCGGGCTGTCGGTGGGCAAGTTCATCAAGACCGTGACCTGGCAGCGCCTGAACCGCGAGGCCTCGCGCACCGTGGGTCAGGTGGCAGCGCGTATCTCGCGGCTTGAAGGCATGGAGGGCCATGCCCGCACCAGTGATGTGCGGCTTGCCAAATATTTTCCGTACGAGTCGTTCGATCTGGGTCGGCTCGGCGGACACCCAAGCTGACCCGATGACTGCGCCCATTCCCATCCCCGGCACGACCCTGCGCCTTGACCTGAGCCAACAGGAGCCGATCCCCCCCGAAGGTGTGGCCGCCGCTCTGGCCCTGATGCAGAGCGGCAAACTGCACCGCTATGGCGAGACCGATGGCAAGCTCAGCCCTGTGTCAGCGCTGGAGGCGGCTTTTGCGGCCGAGCTGGGGCTGCCCTATTGCGTGGCGCTCAATTCCTGTGGCTCCAGCATGTTTGTAGCGCTCAAAAGTGCTGGGGTGATGCCAGGCGACCCGGTGCTGTCCAACTGCTTCACCCTGGCGCCGGTGCCGGGTGCGCTGGCTCATGCCGGGGCACGGCCGGTGCTGGTGGACGTGTGCGACGACTACACCATCGACTTGGCCGATCTGGCGCGCAAGGCGCGCAGCAGCGGCGCCAAAACCCTGTTGCTGTCGCACATGCGCGGCCATATCTGTGACATGGCGCGGCTGAGCGCGGTCTGCACTGAGCACGGTCTTGCGCTGATCGAGGACTGCGCCCACACCATGGGTGCGGGCTGGGATGGCCGAGCCACCGGCACCTGGGGCTTGGCGGCTTGCTTCAGCCTGCAAAGCTACAAGCACGCCAACAGCGGCGAAGGCGGCCTTCTGGTCACGCGCGACCCTGACCTGGCCGCGCGGGCCATCCTGTACTCCGGCAGTTACATGTTTTACGCCGCGCACGGCGCCCGACCCGACGAGGCCGTGTTCGAGCGCTGGAAATACAGCACGCCCAACTTCAGCCTGCGCATGGGCAACCTGCCCGCCGCGCTGGCCTTGCCGCAACTCGGCCCGGTGCTGGCCGACCGGGGCCGGCGCTGGAACCAGCGCTACCACTGGCTGAGTCAGGCCCTTGCCGGCACGCCCGGCCTGACGGTGCCGGCACGCCCAGCGCAGGAGCAGTATGTGGCCAGCTCGCTGCAGTTTTCGCTACCCGGCTTGGGGCGAGAGGCGATTGGGCGCTTTCTGGTCCTGTGTGCCGCCCGGGACCTGCACATCAAGTGGTTTGGCGCCGACGAGCCCAAGGGATTTACCAGCGTTTGGCAGCACTGGCGTTTCTTTGGCGAGCCGCAGGTGCTGCCCAACGCCGAGCGGGTCATGGCCGGACTGTGCGATATGCGCCTGCCGCTGACCTTGAGCGAGCTTGACTGCCAGGCGATTGCTGCGGTGGTGCACGAGAGTCTGGCCCCGCTGCTGCCCAGCGGCGTGCCAAACCAGGATGCGGCCGGGCAAGGGTTTTCAGGTGGCCCCGGCCGGCCGGGCTGACTTTATGATGGGGCTAGGGCCATGTTGACACGACATGGCAGGGTGGTTTCACAGGTGCGGAGACAAGTTTTTGTAGGGTGTTAATTTTTAAAGGAGAAATCTATGAAGATGCATAAACGTCAGATATTGGGTGTTGGCTTGGCAGCTCTGCTGGCCAGCGGTAGTCTGTTCGCCCAGGCGAAGAAAGAAGTCACGATTGCGCACCAGGACATGCTGGTGCCATTCCAGGCGCTGATGGACAGCGGCGAGCTTGAAAAAGCCACCGGCTACAAAATCAATTACCGACTGTTTGGCGGCGGTGGTGATGTCATCAAGGCCATGGCCTCGGGTGATGTGCAACTCGGCCAGATCGGCTCCAGCCCCCTGACCGCGGCCGCCAGCCAGGGCCAGGACATTAAGCTGTTCTGGATTCTGGACGACATTGCTGATGCCGAGGCCCTGATCGCGCGCAGCGGCTCGGGCGTCAACACTGTGAAGGACCTCAAAGGCAAGAAGGTCGCCACCCCCTTTGTCTCGACCGCCCATTACCAGCTGATGGCAGTCATGAAAATGGAAGGGCTGGACGCCAACTCGGTCAATGTGATGAACATGCGGCCGCCCGAGATTGCGGCGGCCTGGGAGCGTGGCGATATTGATGCGGCCTTCATTTGGGACCCGGTGCTCAGCAAGATCAAGGGCAAAGGCAAGTCGATTGCCAGTTCGGGCAGCATAGGCGCCAAAGGTTTTCCCACGTTCGACGGTTTTGCTGTGAACGCCAAGTGGGCGACCGAGCACGAGGCCTTCATGGTGGCGCTGGTTCAGGCCCTGGCCAAGGCTGATGCCGAGTACCGCAAAGATGGCGCAAAGTGGACCGCCAATACACCGCAGGTCAAGGCCATCGCCAAGATGACCAAGGCCGACGCTGCAGAGGTGCCGGCTGCCATGAGTTTGTACAAGTTCCCCACGCCGGCCGAGCAACTCAGCGCTACTTGGCTCGGTGGCGGTGCGGCCAAAGCCATGGCCGGCACCGCAGCTTTTCTGAAGGAGCAGGGCCGCATTCAGGAAGTCAAACCAGACTACGCAGCCTTCGTGACCGATGCCTATGTGAAAAAGGCTGGTTTGAAATAAGCCCGGTCTAGCGCTGGGGCTGCCAGTTGCAGCGCCGGGCCGCAGGCTGCGCGCTTCAGCCCGGCGCTACCACTTGTTTCGCAGCTCTCTCAAAGTGCGGAACACGGTCTCGGCATCGGGATTGGCCGGCAGCTCGGGCACGCTGTCGCGCAGGCCCGCAATCACGCTGGCGTTGTCCAGCCTGAAGAAAGTGTTGTGGGCATGCTCCTGCGCCAGCGTGGTCACCACAGAGTTGGCCGGGTCGTGGCCAGTCACGCTGGGCAGCAGCGCCTGCGCGGCGGCGTTGTCGGGCTCGCGAGACAGGGTGAACTTCAGGTTGGTTTCGATGTAGTCGTGCCCCGGGTAGAGCCGGGTGTTGCCTGGCAGCCGCCCCAGCTGCTCGGCAAAGGTGCGGTACAGGGCGCTGGTGTCGCCGCCGTTGTGGGTGTTGCCGGCGCCGGCATTGAACAGCGTGTCGCCGGAGAACAGCGCCGGCTGCTCGGTGTGGGCCAACAGGCAGATGTGGCACAGGGTGTGGCCGGGCGTGTCGAGGCACTCCAGTTCCACGGTTTTGCCCACCTTGATCACATCACCCGCTTGCACACCCCGGTCTACCCCGCTGATGCGACCACCGGCCTTGTGGTGCGCAATCACCTTGGCACCGGTGGCCGCCACCACCGCTGCGTTGCCGCCAGTATGGTCGGCATGCTCGTGGGTGTTGAGCAGCTGGGTGATCTGCCAGCCACGCACCCGGGCGGTGGCCAGGCATTTTTCGTGGTCCAGCGGGTCAATTGCCAGAGCCTCACCAGTCTCGGTGCAGGCGATCAGGTAGTTGTAATTGCGGTAGGCGTTACCGGTCCAGATTCGTTCGACAAGCATGCGGGTATCTCCTTGAGGGTTGAACCATACCGTAAAACCACCAGTCAGGGTTCAGTCAAGCCGCCTACCTCCGGGCCCACTCCAGCCCAAACTGGCTGACATGCCCCTCAAACCCGGCATGACCGCCATGGTGGACATCCGCACCGGCCAGCGTTCGGTGCTGAAGTACCTAGCCAAGTCGGTGTATATAGCGTTTGCTGGGGCTTTGAACGAGCGGTAGGGTTTGGCGGCGTGGTTGCAGTCCGCGCTGGTGTTGGATAGATTGTCCTCGAACGATTACAATCGACGCATGTTCAGCCTCAAAGCCTTGCCAGAATTCGACGCTTGGCTTAGCGGTGTGCGAGATCGGCAGACCCGATTTAAATTGTTGCGCCGAATTGAGAAGGTGCAACGGGGTCTGCTGGGGTACGTTGCACCGGTCGGCGATGGCGTTTTTGAAATGCGTAAGTTTTTTGGCCCCGGTTGGCGGATGTATTACGTCCAACAGAAGAACATCATCATTGTCATGCTCGGCGGCGGTGACAAGTCTTCCTAAGTTACCGATATCGCCAAAGCAAAGTCACTGGCCAGCAACCTTAAGGAATTTTGACCATGAGCACAATCACCAAGGTGAGCGATCTGCCTGAGTTCGATATTGCGCAACACATCAAGACCGATGCGGACGTTGCGGAATACCTGCGTCAGGTTCTGGAAGATGGCGACTCTGGGGAATTGGCGGCCGCGTTGGGTCATATCGCCAAGGCGCGGGGCATGACTGAAATTGCCAAGGCCAGTGGCATCAAGCGCGAGGCGTTGTACAAAGCCTTGCGCGCCAATTCACAGCCCCGGCTGGACACCATTCAGCGTGTGTGCCGTGCCCTTGGCGTTAAATTGACTGCCACAGTTGCCAGTTGAGTGCCGGACTCATTTGCCCTGGCGCATCCTGCGTGTTTTTGAAGGGCCCACAGTGACAGTTCCCCCGCCCATCCCAGCCCCTGCATGCTACCTGTCCATGCCTTCGGTGCTAACCTAGCCTTATGAACATTTCTTTTTGGCAATTGGGCAGCCGCACCCTGTGGCGCGACCTGCGCTCGGGCGAGTTGCGACTGCTGGTGCTGGCGGTGACGCTGGCGGTGGCGGCCTTGACGGCGGTGGGTTTTTTTGCGGACCGCTTGCAGGGCGGCATGCAGCGAGATGCGCTTCAGCTGCTCGGTGGCGATGCGGTGATCGTCAGTGACAACCCGCCGCCGCCGGCCTTTGAGGTCAAAGCTCGTGCCCTGGGGCTGCAGGTGGCGGAGACCCTGAGTTTTCCGACCATGGCGCGCGCCAACGAGGCCCGTGGAGGCGCCAGCAAGCTGGTGGCCCTGAAGGTGGTGGCACCCGGCTACCCGCTGCGCGGTGCGCTTCGGGTGGCTGCACAAACTGATGGCCCGGGTGAGCTGACGCGCGACATCCCGGCGCCTGGCCAGGCCTGGGTGGAGGCCCCACTGCTCGAAGCCCTGGGCTTGGCGCTGGGCGATGAGTTGCTGCTGGGTGACGCCAGCCTGCGGGTGACAAGGCTGATCGTGAATGAGCCTGACCGTGGTGCTGGTTTCATGAATTTTTCGCCGCGCGTGATGGTTCATCGTGCCGACCTGGCCGCCACCGGCCTGGTGCAGCCGGCCAGTCGGCTGACCTACCGCCAAGCCGTGGCGGGGGAGGACGCTGGCGTCAACTCCTTTGTGGCCTGGGCGCAGGGCGAGGTCAAAAATCGTACCGTGCGCGGCGTGCGGGTTGAGTCGCTGGAGGGCGGTCGGCCGGAGCTGGGGCAGACCTTGGAGCGGGCCGAGAAGTTTCTGAACCTGATCGCCCTGCTGGCAGCGCTGCTGAGCGCGGTGGCGGTGGCCCTGTCGGCGCGCGGTTTTGCAGCCAACCACCTTGACGACTGCGCCATGCTGCGGGTGCTGGGCCTGAGCCAGCGCACCATTGCCTCGGCCTATGCGTTTGAGTTTGCTGCGGTTGGCCTGATGGCCAGTGGCTTAGGCGTGCTCTGCGGCTACGCGGTGCACCATGTGTTTGTGCTGCTGCTGGCCGGCCTGGTGGATGCTGCCCTTCCGGCGCCCGGCATCTGGCCGGTGCTGTTTGGTATGGGCATGGGCTTGACCCTGCTGCTGGCTTTTGGCCTGCCGCCGGTGCTGCAACTCGCGCAGGTGCCGCCGCTGCGGGTCATCCGGCGTGATGTGGGCCGGCTCAAGCCCGCCTCGCTGGGCGTGTTGGCGGTGGGCGTGGCCGGATTTGCCGCCCTGTTGCTGGCTGCCAGCAGCGACCTGACACTGGGCCTGATCGCCGTGGGCGGCTTTGCCGGCGCCACCGGCGTGTTTGCCCTGCTGAGCTGGCTGGCGGTCAAGCTGCTGCGCTGGCAGGTCAACGAGAGCACGGCGCCGCGCTGGCTGGTGCTCGCCACGCGCCAGATTTCGGCCCGGCCCGCCTACACGGTGGTGCAGGTCAGTGCCCTGTCGGTGGGCCTGCTGGCGCTGGTGCTGCTGGTGCTGTTGCGCACCGACCTGATCAACAGCTGGCGCAAGGCCACCCCGGCCGATGCGCCCAACCGCTTTGTCATCAACATCATGCCGGAGCAGGGGGATGCCTTCCGCCAGGCGCTGACCGAGGCCGGTGTGACGCGTTTTGACTGGTACCCAATGATCCGCGGCCGTCTGTTGGCCGTGAACGGCCGGCCGGTGACGCCCGAGGATTACGCGGATGAGCGTGCCCGCCGCCTGGTGGACCGCGAGTTCAACCTGTCGCACAGCGCGGCCCAGCCGGTGCAAAACCTGGTGGTGGATGGCCGCTGGGTGGAGGAAGAGGCGGGTGCCATCAGCGTGGAAGACGGGCTGGCCAACACCCTGGGCCTGAAGCTGGGCGATGCGCTGTTGTTTGACATTGGCGGCGTGCAGACCGAGGCCCGCATCACCTCGCTGCGCAAGGTGGACTGGGGCTCGCTGCGTGCCAACTTCTTTGCCATGTACCCGGTCAGCCGCATGATCGATGTGCCCAGCACTTACTTGGGTGCTTTCAAGGCCCCGGCCACGCCGGGCTTTGACAATGCGCTGGTGCGACGCTTTCCCAACATCACCAATGTGGACATGAGCAGCACCTTTGCCCAGGTGCAGCGGGTGCTGGACCAGGTGACCCGGGCGGTTGAATTTTTGTTTGCCTTCACCCTGGCGGCTGGGCTGGTGGTGCTGTTTGCCGCTGTGACTGCTACCCGCGAGGAGCGGGCGCATGAGTTTGCCATATTGCGGGCCATGGGGGCGCGCAGCAGCCTGCTGCGCCAGGTGCAACGCGCCGAGCTGCTGGGCGTGGGCCTGCTGGCCGGCCTGCTGGCCTCTGTCGTGGCCTCGGTGGTGGGTTGGGCATTAGCCCACTATGTGTTCCAGTTTGACTGGATGGTGTCGCTGTGGGTGCCGCTGTGGGGCTCGGTCAGTGGCGCGCTGCTGGCGCTGGCGGCCGGCTGGTGGGGCCTGCGCGATGTGCTTCGCCGGCCGGTGGTGGAGACCCTGCGGCGGGCTTCAACTTGAACCGGCGCCAACCGGCTCGCTGCGGGTGCGCCACTGGCCTGACTGAACCAGCAGGTGCGCCAGGAACACCTTGGCAATCGGTGACAGTTGCTTGCCCTTTTGCCGCACCACATGCCAGTTGGATTCGATCGGAAAGCTGCCGACGTCCAGCACCGACACGCCGTGCTCGGCCGCCTGGCCACGCAGGGCGTGGCTGGAGATAACCGACACCCCCAGCCCGCCGCCCACCGCCTCCTTGATGGCCTCGTTGCTGCCGAGCTCCAGGCGCAGATTGGGCTGGAAGCCCAAGCGTTTAAAGTGCGCGTCAATCGCCATCCGGGTGCCAGAGCCGCGTTCGCGCAGGATGAATCGCTGTGTGCCCAGCGCCGCCAGGGTGATCTGTCCGCCTGCTGCCAGCGGGTGTGCACTGGCCGCGATCACCACCAGTGGGTTGGGCATGCAGACCTGATCGGCCAGCTCGATGTCGGCCGGCGGCATCGACATGGTGTAGAGTCATCCAGGTTATCGCGCAGCCGCTGCACCACGCCGTCCCGGTTCAGCACCTCCAGCGAAACGTCGATCTCGGGGTATAGGGCGCAAAAACTGCCCAGCAGGCGCGGCACAAAGTACTTGGCCGTGCTAACGACTGCCACTCGGAGCTTGCCGCGCGTGAGGCCCTTGGTGGCGGCTATGCCCTGCTCGAAGGCCGCCCAGTGGTCGGTCATGGCGCGCGCGGTTTGGGCCAGTTCGCGGCCGGCGTCGGTCAGGTGCACCCGTTTGGCAATCACCTCATACAGCGGCACACCGACCGAATCAGACACCTCTTAGAGCTGCATGGACGCCTTGGGCTGTGTCACATGGCAGGCACGCGCTGCAGCGCTGACGCTGCCGGTGTCTGCCAGGGCCAAGAAGAGCCGGAGTTGCCGAAAGGTGATATTCATAGATATAAATCTATGTACGGTGAATAAAAATCCCCGCCCCAAGGGGCGGGGTATTCAGAACAACCCGATCTGCGGCTCTGAATGTAATTGTTGATATTCGTTGCCTTGATTCTTCACGTACTTGCCAATCTTGCCTTCATCTCCGTGCTTTCCCACTGTGCTCGCAAAATACCCGTCAGTCCAAAACTCCCCACCCCACAACTTTTTCTT
>SXGQ01177859.1_pt1 | contig 22905 bp, 25 predicted proteins | sample 3178371 | NCBI WGS metagenome assembly SXGQ01 (sample SAMN11356859, study PRJNA531348) | freshwater metagenome | isolation source: freshwater sample F1-20 | place: China: Fuxian Lake, Yuxi | collected 2017-12-25 | reverse complement strand
GTGGGGTCCACCCCCGCCAACGCCTTGCGGCGTTCGGCAATCGAGCGGGCGGTGGCTTCGGGCGAGATGGTCTGCCGGAAGTCCGGCGTCGTGAATGCCCCCAGCATATTGGTCGTGGGGCGGATCAGTCCGGCAATGTCAGCCGAGGTCGGCATGACGGGCCGGAAGTTTTCCGCCACCCCGCTCAGGCCCCGGGCCCGGGCCATCTGATAGGCGAGTTCCTGCTCGGCCCCCAACGGCGAGGCGTTGAGGAGGGCCTGACGGCCCGTCGCCCTGTCCATGTTGGCCTGATTATAGAAGGCCCCCAGACCCGACCGGGCCTGCTGCTGCATCTGATAATACTGGAGCTGGCGGGTAAATTCGTCGGCCCGCTCCTGCCGCATCCGGTCGAATTCGGCCTGCTCGGAGGCCCGACTGGCGGCCCCACCAGCGGCCACGCCCCCCGCTATTGAGGTGCCCAACTGGCCCAAGTTAATCCAGTCGGCGGGCTTCATCTGATCCATCCAGCTAGCCATAGGTATGCTTAGTCTCTCTTATCTGCCGGGGAAGAGGTTGGCGAGGTTGAGCTGCTGTTCCCAACCAAACTTGCCGTAGTTCAGGGCCAGCTGTTCGTTGAACTGGCGGATCGTTTCGTTCATCTGGAGCTGGCGCAGATACTGGTCAAACGACTGGCCCTGCTCGCCAAGGGCCATCTCGCGCTGGGCCAAGAGGTTCTGGGCCGCGAGCGCCACGTTGCCCCGCTCCAGCTCGGCTGCCTGCAGCCGCAACTGGTCGTAGGCCTGCTGCGCCTTGACCTCGGTCTCGTAGGCGGTCTGCCGCAACTGGTCATAGATCTGATTGGATTTGAGCTGGGTCTCGTAGGCCGCCTGCGCCCGGGCAAAGTCGCCCTGCTCCACGGCGTTGGCCATTTCGACCGCAGCGAGCGAACTGGCCCGATTGGCCTCCGCCGCCTTGGTCGAGACGTCGCGCCGGGCCGCCAACAGGTTGTTGATGAAACCTTCCTCGATGCCTGCCTGCCCCAACAGCTCTTGGCCGCCAGCGGCACTGAGGCCCCGGGCCGCCGTGGTCTGGCTCAACCGGCCCCGTGCCTGCGCGGCCATCTGGGCCTGCTGTTCCTTCTGCTGCTCAAACAGCGCATCTTGGAACGACTGGCCCATGACCTCGGGCTGCTTCAGGATGGCCTGCACCACCCGATTCCGATCTTCGGCCCATGCGGGCGTGGGCGGGGTAAAGGTCCCCGGCTTGCTGATCTCGGGGGCAGACCCCGGCCGTTGAAACTGTGGGGCCGCAGGCAGATACTGCTTGGCCTGCGCCACGGCATCTGCCAGCGTGGGCACCGTGCCCCCAATGGTGGACTTGGCCGCACTGGGCATCGCCGCATACGACTGCGGCACCCCGGCCACGCCCGACGTCGGGGACGGTGCTGCCACCGTGGTGCGGGGGGTCGTGGTCGTGGTGGTGGTGCCTGTGCCGCCTGTGCCGCCTGTGCCGCCGGGCGGTGTGGTGGTGGTGCGTTTCTTGTATTCTTGGGCTTCGCCAGAGGTGGAGATGCCCTGAATCATGGCATCCACGCCCCCCTCGCCCGTGCCCCACCCGTAGCTGCCGCTCAGCCAACTGCGAATTTCGTCATCGCTGGCATCCCGGCCCAGATACTGTTTGTAGGCTGCCCGCAGGCGCTGCGCCCCTGAACCACTCAGATTGGGGCCGCTGTCCGTCGTCGTGGTCGTCTCTGCCTCTGCCGCCCCCCGCCGATTCCGATAATCGACACCTTCGGGACTCATAACAATGTTGCTATAAATCCTCCGCATGTAGGAGTCATTACCGTAGTCGCCGCCAAGGTGGCTATCGACTTCGGCATCGGATGGTTCGCGGCCCAGCTCGTTGCGATACCATTCGCGCACTTGGTTCTGCGCCCGCTCGTAGCGGCCCGGCCCGGAAGGTTCAGGGGGACGCTGGTCCTCGGTGCTGTATTCGGGTTCCATAATTTTACAGGCTACCTGCTTAAAGGTGCGGCGGTGCTAGACGTAGGACTGGCTGTTGCGGTCTCGCGCCAAGAACTCTTCCACGAGTTGATTAAAGCGGTTCAGGAACTCCGCGTTCGTGGCGGAGGGGGCGGCCGCCCGGGTCTCCCCGCGCACTACGTCGCTCACGGGCATCGTGGTGCTGGTGGTGGGACGGGGGACGCCCACGATGGCGTTCTGGGTCTGGGAGTAGGCGGCGTTGGCCGGGCCCCCTTGGGCCACGTCCTCGGGCAGCCACTGCCAGCCCTTGGCCGTATTGCGGCTGGGGTCCGAGGCTTCCAGCACGTCCACGACGCCGACCGGGACGCCCGTCTCAAAGTCGCTCTTGACGCCGCCAAAGTCAATCTTGTCGCCCGCCCCGCCCGGCACCTTCCGGGCATTGGGGAACAGGGCCTTAAAGTCCGGGTCGTTCATGATGGCGTCCACGGACCCGGGCGCACTGCCGTAGCGGCTGGCAATGCGGCTGAACATGTTCTTGACGCTGGTGCGGGCCTTGACGTCGCCCCCATAGTCGCCCAGATTAAAGCCCCGCATCGTGCCAACGTCGCCCCGGCGCAGGGCATCCCGCTGGGACATGCCCAGCACCGCCTGCTGCGTCTGGCTCTGGCCGCCCGTACCGGACCGGCTACGATAGCTCTGGGCTTCGCCCGACTGGCCAATGGCACTCAGGATGGGGGCGAGATTGCCCGCCTGCCCATACCCATAGGCTCCACTGAGCCACTGGTTGAGTTCGTCTTCGGAGGCGGCCCGGCCCAGCTGCTGCCGGTAAGCGTTGGCCAGTTGTTCGCGTTCAGTGGGCATCAGAAGAGTCCGGGGCCAAGGATGGCCGATTGAATGGGGGTGAGGGCGCTGGCGGCGGCGGAGGGTTGGCCCGTCTGCTGCTGGAGCCACTGGCCAAAGGAGGCCATGGCTTCATCCACGGAGCGGACCGGGCCGACAATCTGCTGGACGTCCATGGCGGTCAGGGGCTGGCCCAGCACCTGCTGGCCCGCCCGGGCCAAGAGTTCCATGGGATTCTGGGAGTAGCGGTTGGCCCAGACGATCTGTTCGGCCGTCTGCACCGGCGTGGACGGCGGGTAGAGCGGGCCCGGACCCGGCTCCGCTGGGCCCCCGGACGGAGGCATGGGGGCCGCCGGTCCCTGTGGGGACGCGGCCATGCGCAGCGGGGCCTTGGGCTGGCCGAAGCCCCGGGGGCCGCCATTGTTGTCTTGGGTCTGGGGACGGCTGGCAGGCTGACTCGACCCGGGCGAAAAGCCCCGAGGTGCGCCGGTCTCTCGGCTGGACGAGCGATAGAGCGGGAGTTGCATACTTAGAGGCCCAACTGATACAGACGATGCACCCAGCCCTTAATGAAGGGGTGCGTGACGATGGACAAGTAGTAGTCGAGCCGCGCCCGCAGCAAGTCGCGGGGGTCGGCGGCATCAATAGCCGAAAGCGTTTCGGGGCCCATCGCCCCATCCACCGTGACGCGCAGGGCCCGCTGCAGCGGCTTGATCGCCAGTGGCCCGCTATTCACAAGCCAGTCGCACACGATCTCGGCGTTGCGCGGGGACTGCAGCCGCTGCAACTGGTAGCGGCGGAGGTAGTCCGTCAAGTAGATGGCCACGGCGTCGGCCTTGGTCAGCTGCCGGATGTCGAGCAACGGGTAGGCCCGCTGGCTAATCCCGTATTTGGTCAGGCCCCCGGGATCCTTGGGGTGCTGCACCAGCCCCCCTTCCCGCTCAATGATGCCCGTGACAATCATCAGCTGCTGGTCAGGCGTCAGCATGGGTCAGCCAAAGAATCGCTGCAACAACGCCAAGAGGGCCCCCGCCGCTGATCCGCTGGCCGCCCCAATAGTGGCCGCCGTGCGGTTGGGCGTCCGGTCTTCCAAGATGGCCACGCGGGAATCCAACTTGAACACCCGCCCATTCTGTTCGCGCTGCAACGTCACCAGTTCTTGGACATCGCGGCGAATCGGTTCGATATGGGCGAGAAACTCCTCGCGGCTAATGCTGTCGGCCATGGGGTCTACCACGTCCAACGCACGGTGCCCTGTGCCTGCCAGTTTCCCGCCCATGCCCGTGCCGCCTGTGCCTCCAGACGTAGGCGGGGCTTGGGAGTCCAGTGCACACCGGCCGCCATGCGGTGGCGATCTACGGTTGCAAGGAACTCGGCCCGCTGGGGGGCCCGGGAAAATTTGCGGACGCTCCCAACCCCAACTCGGGCAGAATGGCCTTGATGCGCGTCTCGGCTTCTTGGTGCGTCAGGCCAAACGGCTGAATCAAGCTCTCGGTGGCCCGGGTGAGCTTCTGGTAGGAAGTGGCGGGCAGCTTGGCCTTGATGCGGGTCGCGGCCCACTCTTCGGCTTCCAGCACCGCCCGGCGCACGGCCGCCGTCAGGGCGGCTTCCTGCTCCGCCGACAGCTGAATGTGCAGCCGCCGCAACACCTGCACCGCCCCCGCCACGATCATCGGGACCAGCACCACCATCGCCGACTGGACGAGGGTCTCAATCAGTGCGTCAAACATCAGCGTCCTTCCTTGGCGGGTCCGACGGGCCGCAAGCGCAGCACCACCCCCCACGCCTTGCCTTCATACACAGGATAGACCGGGGGCTCAGGGGCCACCGGGCGCAACTGCGCCACCGCCTGTGCCAACGCATCCAGCCGCTCCACGAGGGGGGCCAGATCACAGGTGCAGACCGGCGCAGGCACGGGGGCCGGAGTCGGCGTGGGTGCGGGTGCGGGTGGGGGCACTGGCATGGGCGCAGGCGCAGGGAGGAGGGCGGGCTGGACCCACGCGCCGGGCCCCGGCAGATCCGAGAAGACCTGCCACACAGGGCGGGCCTCGGGACTGCCTGCGGCGGCAATCACATCAATGACGGTGATGGGGCGGTGCCCATCCGTGGGATCGTGCCCCGGCCCCTCGCCCTTAAAATTGACCACGTCATCCGAAAGATCGGCCGGGTTGCCCCGCTTGCCATTGAGGCCGAAGCGGGCATCCTTGGCATGGAGGCGGGCCGCCAACAGGCGGATGAACTCCTCCGTGCGGGGACCCCCCGTGTGGGCCTGCGCCCACGCCTCAGGATAGTCCCGCTTCGCCTGTTCGACGTCGGCCAGATAATTCGGAATCATGTTGCGTTTCGTGCCTAGACGGCGATGCGCCCCGCCGCCCGGAAGATCGCGTCCACTTCGTCGTCGGCAATCGCCAGCGCCGCGCTCATCTGCCGCAGCAATGGTGACGTGCGCGAGAACACGCTGGCTTCCCGCCATGCCAGTTGCGTCAACGGATCGCCCTGCGCGACCGCCTGCTCAATGGCCTGCAAGCGACCCTCCGCCAGCAACGCCGCCTTCAACTGGAGCGGACTGACTTCGTTGGGCGTGTCTAGAAATCGCTCACGCTCCGCCGCCGTCATGGGACGCTTGCCGCCCGTCGCCGGATCGAACATCTCCGTTTGCGAGGGTAGGTCGGCATCGCCAAACTCGGCCACGCCATAGTTGGTGTAGTCGGGCACCTGCGTCGGCAGGCCGGTGATCGGATCGTTGGGGCCAGCGATCATCGGCGGTTGCGCGTCGTAGAACCCGCCGCCGATGAAGACGTTGTCGGATTTGCGATAGACGAATTTGGCTTTGTTTACCATTCATACCCCGAGCAATAAGCCGAGATGGTTCCCAACGTGTTGTTGTTCATAAAGTAGACAGCTTGAGGCAGCGTCAGTGGCATATACATAGGGCCGTAATAACGACTCGACGTAGGAAGTGTGATCAGGTTGCGCGGGTCACGTCCAGCGGCGTCGTAATACAAATCCGCCATACCGGCCAGCGTGGAATCAGTGGCTCCAGAGATCGTTGCCATGAACTTTGCAACGACCGGGACCGGAGGCATCACGACTGACAGATCAGTCAGGGTATACGTGGTGGTCGTATAGGTGCCGAGTGTTACTGCACCGCTGGACACGACCCTGCCGACTGCGCGCATGACCATGAAGTCGCTGCTACTGTCGTTGTAGACGTAGCCTACCAGCGCCCGCTGATCGTAGCCCGAGGGCATGGTGACGGCGGTGTCGTTCTGCGTGATGTAGGTCTTGAACGCAAAATCCGACACGCCCGCCGCAGCCCAATTCGTTCCGTCGTATTTCTTGCCAGACCCATTCGCGTAACCAGTGTTGTCGCCACGCCACGCGACGACGTTTGTGCCGTTCATCGTCCAATCACCTTGTAGGACGATGTGGTATTGGGTGCTTGCAGAGAGTGTCGGGGAGGTGCGGAACACGAATCGAATCCACCCTCGCGTGGTGGGGACCAGTGATACGTCGAACTTGTCGCTCGTAGCGAGAGCGGTCCCACTCGGGTTGCCTGCCGAGTCTGATTCGATGGTCGCCCACAGGTTGCCCACCGGACTGTTCGTTTTGTTGATCTGCAAGTCGATAAATGGGAGCGGCCCCGCAGTCGTGATCTGGAAACCCTGAGCCAGCTTTACGCGGTCAGCGGCCCCGACGCGCACATTGTCATTGGACGAATCGCCGCCGAACGTCTGATCCGCACCGTAATTCTTCGCCCGATGCAGCAGCAGGTTCTTGGTGCCGTCGCTCGACTTCCGGATGGCGTGGATTTCATACCACGTTGACGCCGCTTCGGATCCGGTGTCGAGGCCACCAGCACCCGAGGCCGTGATGTTGGCGACCAGATTATTCCAGTCCGCGACCCGCGTGCCGTCGTGCAGCACGATCTCGTCAGCGTGATCGAGATAGACCTTGTAGGCCGCGACATCGGCGTCGGGATGGGTGCGGACGGTCAGCCCACGGAAGGACTGGCGCAACTGCCGCGCCCCGGCTGCCAGCTGTGTGGACGAGGACGCATAGATGTCATCGCCTGCGGCCATCCCAGAAATGGGGATAGCTCCAGCCCCCATCGCCGACGCCTTGATCCAGTTGGTGCCGTCGCAGACAAGGGTCGCACTGTCGTGCTGGGCGGACAGCGTGAGGGTGGTGGCCCCGTCCAGCGTTTCGCTGGCGTTGCCATCGAGCGTGACGGCGTTCGCGCTGCTATCGGTCTTCTTGACCGTGATGATCTTGCCGGCGTTGCCCGAGGCCGCGTAGAAGACAATCGTGACCGCGCCACCGGAGGCGCTGACGTTGACCTGCACATTGTCGCCGTCGTTGGTGCTGACGGTGTAGTTGGCGGTCTTGCTGAGAACGGCGGGAATGGCTTTGATATAGGACATGGGTTAGACCAGATGCCAGTTAGTGCCATCCGAGATGGCGGTGAGGGCTTGATATTTGGCGGCAATGACGACGGTGGTGGCTCCATCCAGCGTCTCACTGGCGTTACCGTCCACGGTGACAGCACCCGCGCCGATGTTCTTGACCGTGACGGTGCGGCCCGCATTGCCCACCGCCGTGTAGAGGGTGACCGTGAACGTGCCGCTCATCAGGACGGTGGCATGGGCCCCGTCGCTGGTCGTCATGGTATAGTCGGCCGTCTTGCTGAGGAGGGTCTGGGGCACCCCCACGCTCAGATCGACGCCGTCAATGGTGACGCCCGCCGACACGGCAATATTGCCCGTAATGGTGCCGCCCGTCCGGTCAAGGGCGCTGGAGCCCAGCTGGGTGAAGTTCTGGTTCACCTCGGTGCTGTAGATGGTGCCGCCCGGACTGAAGCTGTTGGGCACCCCAATCTGGGCATGGGCCACCCGGGGGGCCAACAGGGCCACCAGCAGGACAAACAGGGAAGACAGGACAAAGGTCATGGGTCGTTTAACTCCGCTCAAGAAAGACCAGCAACCGGGTGGTGTAGTTGGCGGCCGTCGAGCGCAACACCAGATAGGTCGCCCCAAAGGGCTTCCGGTCGGGCGCGGCTGAGCGGTAGACTGTCGCAACAGTGTCAACACCAGTATACACCGTTCCGGGCGTAATGTCAAGCCACCGCAGGACTTCCGGGTTTTCCGGCCGCAGGACGGTCAAGGGAATGACGGTATCGGCATCCGCCGCCCCAAAGGTGGCGGTCACATATTCAAACTGCCGCATCGGCAGCTGTCGGCGCAGGGCCGCGTCATTGATGGTGACGCCGGTCCCGGGCTTCTGCCAGCTGGGTTCTGCGGAATCAAGCAACGCCATAGTAGCGGTCTGACTGGGCCCGGGCCAAGACCCCGACGCCGTTCACGATGATGTCCTTGTTGGTCGTGAAATGGAACAGGGCCACCCGGAGGGCATGGGCCGTCCGCAGCAGCGAGATGCGCTTCTTGAGCAGCCCTTGGCCCGCCCACACGCTGCTATCCCAGAGGCTGGTGGCGGCATCCCACGTATCGCCATCCACCGGGATCACGTCCTTGGCCGCCCGGCTCTCATTGCTGAAGTTGATTTGCGAGGTCAGATAAAAATCTGAGGTGGCCCCGTCCGACTCCAGCTGCACGTAGACCCGGTCGAACCGCTTGCGGATAAAGATCTGGTCCAGATCCATCCACTTGGTGTAGAGGCGCATGTCCGGGCTGCCAAGATAGAAGGTGTAGGGACGGCCGGTCGTCAGGCCCGTCACAGTGCTGGCCAGCGTCAACACGGTGCTGGTGTTGCTGGCAATCTGGACCTTGGCCACGGGCCGATTATCGCTATCGGTAATGACGGCCATGCGCGAGGCTAGGCCCGCTCCCGTGGTGTAGAAGCCCGTATTGTCGATGGTGGTGATGCTGGTGGTTCCGGGCGTAAAGGTGCCCACCACGGTGCCACTGGGCACGGCGTCATTGTGGGTCTCTTGGTCGAAGTAGAAGACCTGCCCGGCCGTCCCGCCCACAAAGCACCGCTGACTCCCATCGGCAATATAGCCCATGCTCAGGGCTTGGACCGGCATGGGATTCCAGCGCGTGGCTTCCCACTGCTCCACCACGTAGTTGTAGGGGAGGATGACGTCAAGGGTTTCGTCGTTTAGCAGGCTGGGGACGGCCCAGAGAATCCGGCTGCCCTGTGGATCGTGGCCCCCCCAGATGCGCGAGAGGCGCGACTGCTCCACCTGATCCACGACGAGGGAGCGGCCCAGCTTGGTCAGGGCAAGGGGGGTCAGGCGCTGCCCGTCATAGGCCACGGGGCCTTCGGCGTTGGACCACCACGCCACTTGGCCGTTGAATTCCACGATGCTATTGTGGCTGGCACACCCGATGGTGTGATCGATGGCCTTGAACGTCCACGTCTGGGGATCGTTGCCGAAAATGCCCCAGACGGCCGTGGTCGTGAAGACAAGGAGGAGTTCGTCGCTGAACGGATAGAGGCCCGTAATCTGGTCGCCCTCCCCCGTTTCAATGGGCTCGTAGTTGAGCGGGGGGAAGTTGTCGGGCCGGTCCTGCTTGGACCAGTAGATCTTGCTGGTATCCGCCACGATGAGACGGCGACCGTAGGCGGCCACGAACCGGGCACCGGACGGCGGTCCATTGTTCTCGGTGGTGGTCGGGGCCACCGTGGTCAGGTTGGCAATCTGGGCCGCCGACAAATCCACGTAGACGGTGGTGGTGGCCACGGAAATATTGCCATCGGTGGCAATGGGATTGCCCGACACATCTTCCAGCGTCAAGACTTGGTAGAGCGTGGACTGGGTCGAGAGCCGCCGCAAATAGACGCGCCAGTAGGGGAAGCGGGCGATTTCGGCCGCCGTGGGGCTGATGGTAATCTGGAGGCGGTGGTTGCCCCCGCCCGGGGCCGCCGACTGTGTGACGGAGAGACTGGACTCGCCCCCCGTCGTCGTGTTGTAGGAGGTCAGCCCAATGTCATAGGTTTCGTTGGGCATCGAGCTGCTGCCCGAGGTCGTCCCAGCCACTGCCCACGTCGCATAGGGGGTGAGCCCCCACATGTGGTAGGTGGTGCCCGTCAACGAGCGTTGGTCGCCCGCCTCGCTCAGGAGGAACAGCCGGTTGGCAAAGACCGTCCCATCCACCGTATAATCGCCCGACGTCAGGCCCGTGGTCGTGGGCGACGGGAAGTTGGCAGGCGGGGTGAGGGCCGCCCCGATGACGTCCGCGTTGTCCTTGAAGCGGATCGTGCCATCGTCGCCAATCACCACCTGATAGTTGGTGTAGCCACTCCCCGTATTGTAGCTGTAGAGGCGCAGGTAGTGGAGGCCCGGCGTATTGGTCAGGGCCGTGGTGTTGATGGTCTGCAAACCCGGACGCACCCCGAGTTGGGCCACCCCCTCCCCAATATTGCGGAAGGCAGTATTATAGGCCAACGGGGTGCTGTTGAGCGGCGTCCGGTCGTGTGGGGCCGCCGCTTGGACGCCCTTGCTCCAGTCGGTAATTTCTTGGTAGAGGTCGCCCATTAGACCCGGGGAATGTAGCGGGTGTAGGTCGGACGGCCACCCATGGTGCGGGCCGCCCGATACGTCATCTGCAGGGTATCGGTTAGTTTGCGAATTTCAGACGCCCAGAGGTCCAGTTCGGTCGAGGTGGCCCGGGTATACCCCTGCATCGCAGTCAGGGTTTTGTAGACCAGAATGTCGTCAAATCCGGCAGGCACATCCGGCACATCGTGGTCATAGACCAACTGGCGCGGGGCCCGGTAAAAGCGGTAAAGCAGGTCCGTCGCAATGGTGGGCGACTCCAGCAATTCAAGGGTGCGGTATTGCTGCCCATAGCTGTCGGCCCCGAGGACGAGCAGGGTCTGGCTATTGGCCGTGGCCGTGATGGTGCGGGTCCATGTCGTGCCCAGCTTGGTGATGTCAGTGATGACATCAAAGCTCTGGCTGCCGGTCAGGCTGCTCCAGCTGGTCCCGCTGGCTATCGTCTCGGTGACGGTGACCCCACCCGATGCGCCCGTCACCCGCAGGCTGTTGCTGCTGGACTCGGTGCCCCCCGTGGTGGTGACGGTGACGACGCTGGCGGCGGTCGGCTGCGTCAGCAGCTTGGACAGGCCCGTCAGCATGAAGCGGTCGGGCTGGTCGGTGGTGCCGTCGTTCCAGTCGGCCTCGGATTCCATCAGGCCCTTGGGCGCGATTTCCTCCAGATACTCGTTGCGGGTCGGATTGTAGACAAACAGCAGCTGACTCAGCTGCGGATGGAGGGTGTAGGCTTTCTTGCCCGGCGTAATGGCGAGGGTTTCGGTGCGCGGCCAGAGCAGGAAATCGTAGCGGTCGTCGTTGAGGAGGGTCTGGTGGGTGCGATTCAGCGCATCCTTGACCAGCGTCTTCAGGAGGCCCGTGTCGCCTTCGTCAGCCATCCACTGCAGGACGGCGTCCTGCAGCTGTTTGTAGGTGCGCATGTTAGACCAGCACCCACGCCGACCCCGTGCAGACCAACGTCAGGGTCTGGTTCGCCGCCGCAATCGTCTGGGTCAAGGCCCCGTCGATGGTTTCGCTGGCATTGGCATCGAGGGTAATGGTGCCTGCCCCCACGTTCTTGACGGTCACGGTCTTGCCCGTGTTGCCCGTCACCGCATACAGGTTGATGGTGATGGTGTTGGACGCCAGCACCAGCACATTCTGCCCATCCGTAGCGGCCACACTGTAGGTGGCCGTCTTGGTCAGGATGGCATAGCTATAGTCGATCTGGCCCCGGCGCACCTCTTGGGCAATGGCGGGACTGGTGAGGCTCAGGACGAGGAGGAGCGGAAGCCAACGGCGCATGGCTACTCCTTGTAGTAGGTCAGGTTCACGGTGGCGTCCGACGCCCCCGACCGAATCATTTTGAGATTCTGTACTTTCTGGGTGCCTGCCAGCGTCAACGTGTCGCCTTGGCCCAGACGGCCGCCATTGGTCGAGGTCGGCGTCGAGCCATCCAGCGTGTAGATGATGCCGTTGGCCCCGATGATTTCGGCAATGGCCGCCGTGGCCGGGTAGGTAAAGGCCCACCGAGCCGGGGTCGAGCCATCTGTTTCTGTCTGGGCGGTGTTGACGACGAGGGCGGTGGTCGGGGTGGCTACGCCCGTGGAGACCGTGACCTGTTCGGTGGCGTAGGGTTTGCGGCGAATAAAGAAGGAGGCGTCAGACATGGGCTCACTTTGCTAGGGCAGGCGTCGGTGCGTCCGCCCACATCTTTTCTTTGCCGGTGAATCCGACGTTCGGAATTCCAGCAATCCGGTTGAAGTTGTCAGCACCCGCCGCGTAGGTTTTATCCAGCACCGCTTGGCGCTGCGCGTCGGTGTAGCGAGCATTGTGCGCGTCCACCTTGGCCCGGAGTTCCCGGGACGCACCCCGGAGTGGGTCCATGGCCTTGAGGTAGGTGATGAGGGTATCGTCCAGCGGAAAGAAGCCTGCCGCCACCCGGTGCTCCAGCCCGGCGGCCTTGCAGCGGTCGCAGCTCAGCTCCTTGATTTCGCGCACCGGCACCGTCAGCTGCTGCTGACAGCGGGGGCACGGCATCCGGTCGCCCGACCGAATGCTCATGACGTAGAAGTAGCCATCCCGCAGCCGGATGTGTTCGTCGTCGGTCAGGGCCGCTGGGAAGTTGATCAGGCCCCGCGCCACCCGCTGTTCAATCTGGAACTCGTGGGCGCTGTGGGACCAGCGGATGCGCAAGCGACCCTCAAAGGTCGCCTGCAGGCGGGTCATAAATGCTTGTGGGGCCTCCACCACCACACTCCTCTCTCAAAATGGCCAGACGAGGGGATGCCCCGTCTGGCCCTCCGTGTTACGCTTCCTGCGACAGGGTGCCGTTCAGGAAAATCAAGTGCCAGCCATCCACGCCGTCCGAGATGAGGCGGAAGCCATTGCCGACGGCATCGGCCGCCGTCGCAAAGTAGATGTCCTTGTCATCCGTGGCGGTCACGCCCGGCGCAAAGATCTTGTCCACCGCAACCGGGGAGACGCCGTGGCCCGTGCCACTTGTGGCGGCCGTCTGGATGCTGAAGTCGAAGAAGACGCCCTTGAGGGCCTTCTGGACCGGGGGCAGGGAGAAGTTGAACGACGTCGCCGAGTTCCACTTGTAGATCGTGCCCGAATCGCTGGACTTGAGGGAGAAGGCGGCCGTCTTGGCCTCGTAGTCGCCGCGCTCGCGACGGGGGGATTTGATGCGCTTTGAAATATCTGCCATGAGATGCTCCTAATTAACAGGCTACGCAACGTGCGTAGAACCCAGTTAGGCCGTGAGCCCCCAGCCATGCTGGGGGCCCATCGGGTTAGCGTGGTGTTACTGCCACACTTCGTTCAGGCCCTTGAGGAGGCCGTTCTGGTTGCGGGCCTTGCAGCCCAGCTCCTGATAGACGAACGCGGTCGCGCCGTAGGCATCGACATCGCCGCCCGAGATGCGGTAGAACACCGAACCGTCCTTGTCCATGAAGTCCAAGGGGGCCATCTGCATCAGCGACAGCGACGACGGGCTGATCGCAAAGATGGCGTTGCGGCGGCACTGCGTGTCGGCCACGATGGGCTTGCCGTTGTAGGTCACGGCTTCCCAGCCACCATCGAGCTTCATCACGTTGTAGAAGACGCGCTCGTCCTGACACAGCTTGACGTAGGTGTCGCGCATGGCCGGGTGGCAGTGGAACATCTTGAGATCGCTCTCGTCAATGGCCGACTCGCTCACGATGCGCGAGACCAGCTGCTGCAGGAGCGGGAAGGTCAGATCGACCTTGGCGCTATCGTCACCGATGACGATGGCCTTCCAGTCGTCGTAGGTCGCCACGGCCAGCCCGTGGAGGCCGCCCGTCAGGAGCGGGGGGTTGGCATCGCTAATGACGCCCTGAATACCCGTCATCTCGTTGCCGAGCGAGTCTTCGAGGACGAGGTAGTCGCCGTCCGCCGAGCCCGAGACCGAGCCGGTCCAGCTGACCGAGGTGGTCGCCGTTGACACCGCCCCACGCGTGACGACAATGGAGTCGCCGAGCTTGGTGGTGTCATCCGACGCGTCGATCAGGTCGCAGGTCACCGCGCCAACGCCGAGCTGCGTGGTGCCGTTGCCGAAGCTGTCATCGACCGTGGCCGGGCTGGTGTTGTCCGCGCCGGTCCAGTAGGCCAGTGCGCCCGTGCCATTCCCGTTCAGCTGGCGGTTGAGGCCCTTCTTGCTGTCGGTCATGACATACTTCATTTCCGATTCCAGTGCGCGGAGGAACGCGCCCTTGTTGGACCGGGTGGCCGCAATGGCCTTGCCGCTCACATTGATGCGGCTGTAGAGCTGCTTGACCGGCACGATGGCCCGGACAAAGCCCTGCTGGCCCGCCGTCGGCAGGGTGCTGCCCTCGGCGCGGCCAATGGCCGCCGCATTGTTGCGGGTGCGATGGATCGAGATGACAAAGTTGCCACCTTCGACCGGGGTGATCTCCTTCTCCATCGAGGCGAGGAGGGGGGTTGCATTGTTCAGCAGTTCCTGCAGCGCCGGAAGGTAGACTTCCTTCAGGATGGGGGACGCTGCGCTATAGTCAAACGCCATAAGACACTAACTCCAGAGGGGGAAAATCGGCTTAGCCCATCATCTGTTCAGCCCGTGCCCGCAGCGCATTCCAGTCAAAGCCATTCTTGCCGAAGGCTGAGCCGGGCTTGTACGCCGGGGTCGGGGCCGGTGGTGAGCCAGCCGGAGGTTCAAGTTTGGCGCGGGCTTGCGCCACGGACTGCCGCACTTGCAGATCCTGTGAGACGGTGCGCAGAGAGTCCATATAGCCCTTGGCCACCTGTTCGGTGAAGGCCACGGCCTGTTCGATGGACTGCGGATCCATATTCGCCACTTCGTAGCGAATGGTCTGTTCTGCGTAGGGCAGGGCCTTGACCAACGCCGCATAGTCCGGCTTGCCCAAGACACTCTGCAGGCCCTTGTTGTAGGCCGCCGCATCACGCTCCAGCGCCACATCTTCCTGAACCCGCTGGGACGCCTGTCCCAACGCACTCACGAATTGCTGCTCACGCTGCTGCTGATACTGGGCCAGCTGGGCCACCGCCTGCTGGATCTGCGATTGCACATCACCCACGGTCGCTAGGTCCTGCAGCTGCATCGCTGCGGGCACGTCCTGAGTGGTCGGGGCCTGTGGGGCCACCTGCTGCTGCAGATAGGCTTTGGCCTGTTCGATGGCCACCGCCTGTTGCTGCATGTAGCTATACTGGGCGGCGAGTTCGGCCTCAGCGTTTCGACGCTGTTCGGCCAAGGTCTGCATCCGCTTCGTAAAGACCGCTTCTCGGGAAATGCCGTCTTTATACTCGTGAACAGGGACAACCTGTTCCTGACCGTCCACTTTGACCCGCACATGGGCGTCGTCGGGCAGCTCCAGAATCTTCAGCTCAGCCGGGCTGAGCGTCGAGGCCGAAGCCATGGGGGCTTCGGGGCTGCTGCTGACCGTGACGTCGGGGGCGGGCGCGGGCTCGATGGAGGACGCGGCAGTCACGTCCTCGTTGCCCGCTGGGTGCGCCATCGCTTGCTCCCGGAGGGAGGTAAAGTCAATGGTCGCCGGGTTCAGATTTGCTTCAGTCATGGGGCGCACGGGCCAAATGCCGCTGGCGTGTTTGGCAGAAACCGCTCACTCTGGGTGTGCCGCCCGTGGAGTGGGGGAATTCATTCGGGGGAAAAATGCCAGCCCCCTCGGGAATTCGCAGAGGAGGCTGGCCGCTGAAACGTCAGCGGGCGAAGACAATAGGTCTATTATACACTAGTTTGGGCGATTCGTCAACCCTGCGGCCCACCCCCCGCCAACAAGGCGGCCAGCGCCTCCGGCGAGATGGGGGGCGGCGGCGGCTCCGGGAAGCCCTCGGGGCCCGCTGGGCCCTCAGGACCCATCGGCGGGGGACCCATGGGCGGCGGCGGTCCGGCCGGGGGTGGCCCGGGGGGTGGGGCTTCGGGACCCGCCTCCGGCGGAGCCGGAGGTGGGACCGGGGCCGGGGGACGGCGCAGGGCCAGCAGCTGCTCCAGCTTGTCGCGCAGGCCAAACTCGCCCGCCATCTTCAGGGCGTCATCCTCGGACAGGTAGGAGAGGTGGATCAGGGCATGCCATGCGTAGGCCACCCGCAGCGGTTCGGGCCAGCTACGTGCCTCGGTGGACTTGAACAGATCGACGTGGGACTCCCAGTGGATGCGGTGGTCCTCCCAGACTTGGGGCTTTTCCAGCGGCTCCTGCCGGGTCATCTGGATGTTTTCGAGCTGGGCCTGCTCTTGGTCCCGCTGCTCGCGGTCGATCTCGAAGTCGGCATAGCCGCCCATCCGAATCATGTCGAGGACCCGCTTGCGGGTCACGGGGTCCTTGGGGTCGCCAAACAGGCCATCCCCAAACATGCCCCGAATCATGTCGACGCGGGCCGACCGCAGCATGGGCATGAGGCTATCGGGCTCAATGCGCACGTCGGCCTGCTCGTCAATGCTGTCCTTGGTAAACTCGTAGATCTCGGGCAGGTTGTTACGGCCCATCACGCTGATCAGGCGCGGCTCCCCATAATGGAGCTTCATCAGGTGCCGCATCTTGTAGTAGGCCTCTTCCAGCGCCATGGCGTTGCGCTGGATGGCCGGGCCATGGACTTGGTCGGCCGCCTCTTGCAGGAGGTTGGTCTGGAAGCCGCTGGACGCCCCGCCTGCCCCACCCATCACCGAGGGGTAGATGAGGGAGATGTCGTCCATCTCGCGCTTGATGGTGTTGAGGACGTTCCACGCATCCCCGATGACGCTGGACGGCTGGAGGAAGTTGGGCATGGGAATGCCCGGCACATAGTTGACGTTCAGGCGCTCGCCCGCCTCACTGGTATAGGCGTCTTCGGCCAAGTTGAGCTGCTTGGCCACCACCAGCTTGGGGAAGAAGTGCATGGCGAGGTTCTCGCTCATCTTGGAGCGATACTCGTTATATTCGGACTGGAGGCCCACCATGCGCTCGACAAAGGCATCGGGCCAGAACTGGCCCGGCGCGGCGTCGTCGCAGAACTCGACGCACGGGTAGGGGTTGCGGTGGACGTGCTGGAACTGGCCCGGCAATTCCTTGTGCAGCTTGAGGAGTTTGTGGCCTGCCACCACCACGTAGCGGCCCTGCGGATACTTGGCGGAGGGGGCCGTAAAGGATTCAATCTGCAGGGCATAGCCGTCGCTGATGTCGTCGCCCATGGCCGTGACGGCCCGGGACGCCATGCCCTGCTGGCGGGTGCCAAGGTCGGCGATTTGGCGCTGGTAGAAGAAGAGGTCGGCGTCGTTCGATTCCTTGGGGATCGAACCGGGCGGCAGGCCGAACCGCTGCTCAATGTCGCGGCACCGCACCATGCGGACGCGCATGATTTCGGGCTGGTCGGCCAGCACCTCGATGCCCGGGTCGGCGGGCAGGAATTCAAAGGCGGACCCGTAATCCACCTCAATGTCGCCCATGATGGGCTGGCGTTCCCCGTCCAGCATCGTGGGCGCGTAGGCCACCCGGTCTTCGTCGTAGCGCAGCCACCAGAAGGCTTTGCCCGTGAGGGGCACCCACTGCATGACGCGCATCCACTGGCTGCGGAGGTTGGTCTTGCGGGTCAGGTATTCCAGCGCCTTCTGGGAGGCCCGGGCATTGAAGATGTCGTCACGGTCTGTGGTGGCCGGGAGGACGGTGGGGGCGGGGGGCGTCTTGGTGTATTTGGCCACGCGGGCCACATACTTGGCCTTGATGTGGTTAATGCGGTGGCGCTTGCGATGGGCCGGTTCCCGCTTGATTTCCAAGCGGTTCAGATCGGCATTCCACCGGACGTCGGGAAAGCCTCGGAGCGCACTGGCATTGAGATACCACTGGACTTCGTAGGGACGGCGCATCTGCCGCCGCACATCATACTTGTGGTAGATTTCGGCGACGACCTGCTCGGGGGAGGGCGTCTCGGCGACCGCGGCCACCTCGGCCGGGTTGGCAGTGGGGGTGGCCAACGCCGTCGCCCCTCCGGCCGGGGCGCTCTGATCCATGGGGGTCTGTGACTCAATCATGATGCGTAGGTCTCGTCGTCAAGGGGGGTCAAGGCGTCCCAGCGCAGGGCCGAGACCGGCTCCCAGTCCATGTCGGCGCTGGCCCGCAGGGTTTCCCGGTCTTCCATGGTGGTGGAGGGCTGGGGTGCGGTGGCGGGGGTCATCAGCCGCATCCATGTGGTGAGGAGTTCGGTCTGCGATTGCTGGGCCGTCGCCATCTGCTGCAGGATCTGCTGCTGCTGACGCATGGTATCGCGCACCACGCCAATTAGTTCCACGAGGACGGCGCTTTCAGGCACCACTTTGCGGGGACGCCCCCGCTTGGGTTTGTCGGGCATTAGCTCCATGCGATCTCGGCCTCCTGTCGCCGCCGTCGAATACACTCCAGCCCCTCCTCAAACAGCGTGTGCTGCTTGGGGGGCAGGATGCGGGCCGGGGCCTGCATCACCGCCATACTGGTGGCCAACGCAATGACGCTGGCCACGTCGTCGTGCTTGCCCGGCGGAGCGGCAATCTGCACATGGCCCATAGGATTCAGTTTCTTCTGCAACTGGGTCAGCTGGGTCACAATGAGCGGGACATCCAGCAACTGGAGCTTGTTGGTTCGGATGAGGTGGAGCAGCGACCCATACATCTTGGCCTTGGACGCCCCCGTAAAGTCCCGGCCCACAATCGTAAAGTGGTGCTGCAGGGCCAACTGCTGCAGGGCCTCCAGCTGATACTGGTCGCTATAGACGATGCTGACGCCCCAATGGTTGACCAGCGCCCCAATGGCGGCCATGATCGCCGCTGGGTCCAGCCGCTGCTTCAGCTTGCTATCGGGCGTCCACGTCCGCAACAGGTCTTGGACGACCCGGCCCTCGGCATCCATGTGGCAGATGGTGAAGGCAAAGGTGTCGTGGCGGAACGCCGGGTCCATGGCCGCAATGTAGGTGGGCCGCCACCCGCTGGCCTCGTTCTGCGCCCGGGTCCGCTCGGTGCCATGGCCCGCACAGGCCAGATGGACGCCGTCGGCAGGCAGGAAGCCACTGAGACTGCTGACAAAGACGGCGAGGGACTCGCGCACAAAGGCTTCGGCATCATCCCGCTGCAGCTTTTCCAGCCGCCGCCGGGTAATGCGCGGGTTCTCCATGCAGGCGGTGGACGCTTGGAGCACCAAGGTGTCGGCGTATTCGGCCCGGTCTTCCACCGCAAATTTGTGGCCGCCCGTCCCCGCCCGATGATAGTCCCACAGCAACCCCTCTTCCGTGTAGGGGGTCGAGATCAAAAACTGCTTGGCCCGGGGGAACTGGAGCTGGGCGTAGGAGACGGCGCGTTGCACCTCGTAGTCCGGGTTGGCCGCTTCGGCCGTCCGATACCAGAAGCCGACTTCGTCGCCCACCACCACCGGCATGGCAAAGCCCCGGCCCGTTTTAATCGCGGGGGGCTCAGGCAGAATGGTCAGGCCATTACGCAACTCAATCTTGTCCCGGGTCGCACTGACCAGCTGCTTGGCCAGCAAGGGGACTCGCTGGGCCATCAGGGCAATGGCAATCATGTTGGCCTTGGCCGTGGCCAAGTCCTGTGCAATGTAGGGCACCACCACATCTTGGCCCGGCATCACATGGGCCATGTGCCCCCCAAACAACACCTCATACAAGACCGCGAGCGCCGTAATGTGCGAGGACTTCCCGCTCCGGCGGCCCAAGATGCCCACCAGCACATCGTATTCTTTGGGCGTGTAGGCGAGCGGCGTGACGTCGGTCGGATAGCCCAGCGCATCCACGCGGCACGACCCCTGCATGATTGCCCACGCTCGCTGCTCAGCTTCGCTGAGCAGCGGGAGGCCGTAGAAGGCTTTGAGGGCCACTTGCTGGGGCAGACTCAGCTCCTGCCACACCGGCTTCATGAGGTGCTCGTCGGCAATCACCTCGCCAAACGGCACATAGCCAATGTCGGCCCGGCTCGTGCCCGAGACCCCGGCTTTCTTGGGCGGCATCCGTTAGCGGGCGAGGGTCACGGTGCCTTCGAGGACGCTGGCCCGAATCTGGTCGGTGCAGCGCCGGTTGGCCTCAGCCACCGAGGGCGAGGTGGCACTGAAGCGGGCCCCACTGGGCGCGGTCCAACTCACTTCGTAGTCGCCCGCCTCCGTCTTCTGGGTGTCGAGGTGGAGGGGGAAGTGGCCCTCCATAAACGCTTGGCGCAAATGATCAAACATCGTTAGTCAGTCTTCGGCTGGAGGGAGGGTTTCCACTGCTGCACCACCGTCCGGCTCAGCAACCGGCGCTGGCGACGGCTCAAGGTCGGGGTCACCCGCTGGAAGAGCTGCTGGCGCAGCTGCGCCCGCAGCTGCTGCCGTGTCATCACCGGTGCCATCACCGGTGCCTCCGGCACCGGTGAGGGTGGGGCCGAGTTCAGCGTCATAGGTGTCCTCTAATTGCTGGCTATGGGCGCGTTTTTGCGCAATGTAGCGGCTCAGGGCGTCTTCTTCGGCCAACTGGGTCTGGGTGCGGGTGTGGGTGGCCCGTAACAGCCCCACGCCCTTCATGACTTCAAGGGCGACTTTGGCATTACCCTCCATCAGGGCCATCTTGGCGGCGGTTTGGGCCAGCGGCACCAAATCCTTGAGCAGGGTGTCCTCAAATCCGACCATCAGCTCGCCCTTGGCCGCAAACGACAGGGCATTGGCCGCCGTATGGGGGCTGACGCCAAACTCTTGGGCAATCTGGGCCGTGGATTTGCCCTCCAAGATGCGTTTTTCCAGCATTTTGAGGGCCCGGGCCTTCTTGTGCTGGGGATTAATCAGCCTCGTCACCGACGCCCTGCCCTTGCGGGGCGATCCTTTTGCTTCTTCCACTAATGGCTCGCAAAAGGGGGGGTGGGGGACTGCGACGAGCGGCCAGCGTCCTGCGGAGGAGGGACCGCCATGGCCCTTCGGGCCATGGGGTTGCCAACCTGACGGTTGGACACAGGAGCGACGTGCCCGGAACCCCCCACCCCTTGCACCAATACTGTCATGTAGACGCATTATACCATATTATGCACAAAAAATCCAGCCCCCCAGCGACTTTTTCCGCCCATTTTCATCGACTCTGGCATCTTGCCCACTTATTTTGCGCATTATTTGCGTAATGTTTGGCAGCCGTTTGCCCCCCGCCCCCGTTGGGGGGCGGGGCGGGGGTGTGTCAGGGGGCTGACACGGGGGGTGTCTCACGGTCGTGACACACGCAAGTGCTTGCGTTTACAGGAGTTAGGGGCGCGTGACACACTTGTGATACACTCTGATGAAGGTCGTGATACACTCTAAGTTGTTGCGAACAAAGAAGTTAGGGGCGATTTGGGTGGGGTGTGTCAGCCCCCCCTAAAGGGGGGGCTTGACACACACCCAACGCCCAATGGGTCGCCTGACACGCCACGCGAAGCGTGGCGGCTGGGGTGCGCAGGGCCAATGGCCCCCAAAGCCATTTGCAGGCCCGTGGGGCGATTCTTGTTCGTTGGGGCAGGGGTGGGTGCCCTCCACGGCCCTTCGGGCCGTGGCGGGGCTCGTAGGAGGTTTTTAGGGAAGGGGGCTGGGGCGGCGTTCTGTGCCGCCCGCCCGTTGACTTGTGGTTTTTGGCGGGGGCAAAAATTTTACAAAAGTTTAACAGGGGGGCCCGCCGTTTTTTGGCGGGGGGTGGTGCCCGGAATTTGGGGGGTATAATTTTGGGGTCTATTTTTTTGATGGAGGGGGGGGGTACCCTACCCCCAAGGGGTGGGGCCGCAGACGGCCGTGGCCGTCTGCAGAGCGTGGAACAACCTAAGGCCTTTAGAATCAATAGGTTAGCGAGAATTGGCTTTGTGAAGCAAAGCCCTTTGAAACGCAAAGTATCAGGGCCAAAAAAAGCCCGTGCCGTTGTGGCACGGGCTAGAGTCTTACTTTTTCACGATTGAGCCGAGGCCGTTCAACGTGTCCACAATCTGCAGGTGGGTTACGCCACGTTTCAAGGCGGAAGATACCGCGTTTGCAATGGCCGTCATGGCCGCATTCTTCGTGCCCTTCGCGGCCACCTTGGCCTTGACATTCTTGGCGGCCTTCGCCTTGCCGACCTGCGCGCGGCGCTTGTCGCTGGGAGAGAACACGCCGAAGTTCCAGCGGCTACCGGAGGTGACGTTCTGTCGCGCCGTCTTGATGGCGCGCGCGTCCGCATCCTTACCGACGAGCATCTCGACCATGGTGCCGACAGCGGCGCGGTAGGTCTCGCGGTCCAGAGGCTGGAGCTTCCCCTTCTCCAGCAACTGAAGCTTCGACGCCACCATGGCGCGAACATACGCCGTGATGTTGCCGATAACACGCTGTGTGCTATTCCATTCTTCGACGTGCTCAGAGACCACGCCAAATATGTCTTGCAACCATTCCGTCGCGCCAATCACCTTGTCTTCGTTTCTCATGTCGTTTCACTCCGCTAATCACCATGCACCATGCACGGTGTAATACCAGTATTCAACATAGAGCGGGCAATGTCAACACCTAAATTTACTGGTAGCAGGACTGGCCAAACCAGCCGAAAAAGTCACAAGTGTGACTTTTTATTCCAAAGTCCTTTGCGTCTCAAAGTCTTGCGCCAAAAAGTCACACGTGTGACTTTTTTGGTGGGTGGCGCGTGCGCTTTGGCAGTCACGCAGGAGCGCGGCTGGAGCGCGGTTTATGCACACGCTCCGCGTGTGCATAACTAGGGTGGTCGGAGCGCGGTTCCCACGCTCCGCGTGGGACCGGAGCATGGTCGGAGCGCGGCCGGAGCGCGGCTATGCTCCACGCTCCGCGTGGAGCATGCCCGGAGTATCGCCGGAGCGCGGCCATTCTGTAGCTTGACTTAGTCCAGCACATGTCATATACTATGTATGTAAGCTCGTTGTTCGGCTCTTTGACAATTTTCCGGCGGGTCTTGCATGGGTTCTCCCGCCTACACAACCAGCCCGGAAAAGTCACATCTGTGACTTTTCCCAACCCACGCAGTTTCGTGTCCGAGAGCAAGCCGCCGCCCGGCGGCATGCTCTCAGTGACGCGCCATGGCGGGACAGTCGCGTTGCCCTTGACTGGGCGAAAAAGACGCGCCATGGTGACATCCCATCCTGCCGGTGTGCCGCGTATCCTC
>SXGQ01297655.1_pt1 | contig 22911 bp, 22 predicted proteins | sample 3178371 | NCBI WGS metagenome assembly SXGQ01 (sample SAMN11356859, study PRJNA531348) | freshwater metagenome | isolation source: freshwater sample F1-20 | place: China: Fuxian Lake, Yuxi | collected 2017-12-25 | reverse complement strand
TATTCATATAAATACAGTAGACCTGACTCAACTACATAGCCAGATTGCAAACAATTGCTAAAAACCAAGTGGAGCCCGAGGCGGGAATTGGACCCGCGACCTACGCATTACGAGTGCGTTGCTCTACCACTGAGCTACCCTGGCGCGCTCCTCATTCTATTGATAGGGTTTTAAGTTTCCAGAGCGATTTTTTCATAGTGAGCATAGATCTGTTTGATTTATGTTGATAGTTAGGATACGGAAGTGGCAGAAATTTGTGTCATTGGCACTGGCTATGTGGGGTTGTCGTGCGGTGCATGCCTAAGTTCTATGGGCCACAATGTCATTTGTGTTGATATTGATCAAATTAAGATAGATCTTTTAAATACTGGCCAAATCCCGATCATGGAAGCGGGACTAGATGAAATTGTGCAAAGTGGCGTTGAAAACAAAACTTTGTTTTTCACTACTGACTTAAACCAAGGCTTAAAGTTTGCAGAATTCGTATTTCTTTGTCTTGCAACTCCACAGTCAGAGGATGGCTCGGCAGACCTCTCACTATTTATGTCTGTGGTGGAAAATATCGCCCCGTTGGTGAAATCTGGATCTGTAGTTATTACAAAATCAACTGTACCTATTGGCACATTCATTGAAATCGAACGAGTACTGAATCGAACCGACGTGAGTGTTGTATCAAATCCAGAATTTGTTCAGGAAGGATCGGCAGTGTACAACTTCTTGCATCCTGATCGAATTGTGATTGGGTCAGGTGATGCTGACGCAGCAAACCGAGTTGCTGCAATTTTCAGTTCACTTAATTCGCCGATATTGATTACTGATTCTGCTTCGGCTGAAGCCATCAAGCATGCCTCGAACTCATTTCTTGCAGTAAAGCTTTCGTATATCAATGCCGTTGCAATCATGTGTGAGCTTTATGGGGCTGATGTCCTTGATGTTGCGCGTGGAATGGGGCTTGATCGTCGAATCGGAAGTGGGTTTCTCACGGCTGGCCCAGGATGGGGTGGGAGTTGTTTCCCCAAAGATACAAGCGCTTTTCTAAAGATGGCGCATGCCAAAGGCTACGAATTTACGGTACTGCGAGAGACCATTGCAGTTAATAAGGCTGTTCAGGATCGAATTGTTGAAAAAGTTTGTAGTTCCATCGGAGGTGATATTCGGGGCAGGAAAGTAGCCGTGTGGGGATTAACTTTTAAGGCAAATACTGATGATGTTAGAGACTCGCCATCCGTCAAGATTATTTCTCGACTGATAGCACTTGGCGCAGAGGTAAGTTGTTACGACCCCGCTGTAAAAGTGATGCCTCTAGTGATCCCCCAAGCTCATTTAGCTGCATCAGTTGAAGAGTCCTGCGAAAGAGCCGAATTACTAATAGTGCTAACAGAATGGTCACAATTTGTAGAGGTGCAACCAAATCAAATTTCACAAAAGATGTCATCGAAACAAATTATTGATTGCAGAAACATTCTTGACAAGCATCGATGGATAGACGCCGGTTTTTCATATCAAGGGCTAGGTCGTTAACTGAAGGGTTTGTAGAGTCTTAAAAGTTTCAGACCTTCAGGTAGGTAAGCTGAAAAATTCAGAGCGGTCGTTGATGTATTCATCTTGACTGTATGGTTCACTCGCGAGTACTCCAAGCACTGCATCAGATGAAAACGCGCTTAACTTTAGCCAGTGCAGCGGCCTGAGGTGAATGGTTGAACCTACCGACATGGTGTGGACAACAATTTCGTTTGTAATTGTTGTAATTGTTGCCGTGAGTGACCCCGCTAAACACGCAAGCATTTGATGGCACGTCCGATGAGCATGATCTGCTCTAATAGCGTCGCCCTCAATAGCAGACAGCCAAAAAAACCGTTGGGGTACAAACGGGAGACCAGCAAATTCAATTACGCCAAGCAGACCATTGGCCTCAGAAAATACTCGAGCCCATGGCGAGTCAACTGAATCAAAATTCGTCATTTGGTTTTTCCATAATCCAACATGTCAATTGAATAGTCGTGTGTGCGCGAATCCAGTGTTGTCATTTTCGCCTTCTTTGCTGCAAAGGCGCGTGCTGAGCCAATAAAGTCAAAATGCTTTTGCCAATTCGGACTCACTTCATTTGCTAGCGATCTCCACAATTTTTTACCAGGATGCTTGCATCCGTAGTTCCATGGTTTTCCAAAAAATGAGCGGTGATAGTGAATCACTGCCGGTTGATTAATTGCCTCTCCAATTTTCAAATCCGACTCCACTGTGTCTAAATAGCGCAGCATCTTCAGATGATGATACGGCATCGAGTTATATCGTGGATGCAGTTGGTCAAACACACCCCTTAATGCAAGATTTAACGCATCTTGGTCGACACAGGGCAATTCGTACTTCTCTAAATATTCAAGCGTTCGCTCAGTCAATTTGTCGGCTCGCCACCGATCTAAATCCAACAACATCAGACCAGTATTCAAATATGGCGTTAGTGGTTCTAGCCCTTCTTCTTTCCACGGTCGCCACATGGATGGCGAGGCCATCCATACAATGTGAGCATCAAGCACTGCGCCAACTGGAGACACCAACTGCTTTTCCCATAGTGGTGAGAGATCCTCTGTCACCACCATGTCAGCGTCCATATATATGGCTCGAGATTCAGCACCGAGCAAGTACAACGGTGCAAGTACGTTGTAGGCCGTAGCAAGAGGAAACCCGTTTTTCAACTGCACGTTAGAAAACTGTGTTCCATCGACCCCGCAAAACTCAACCTTTACAATGTCGGTCTCAAGGTCCTTCATCACCGATCGGTCTTTGTCACTCCAGCCATTTCCAAAGACCACCAGCTTGACAGGCGATCGCTGAGTCTTCACCATCGACAACATCCACACTTGTGCTTGCAATGCATAGTTGCCATCGGCACCGGTGTAAATCAACATTACAAGCCCTTCATAGACACACCGATACCTGCGCCAGGGTACCAATGGTTAAGTGGCTGTTCAGAAAAATATACAAAACGCCTGCCATGTTCCTGACTCCATTTCGCAAGTTCTGTTGTGACATGGGAGTTGTCAGAAAGCACTATTCCATCTGCCGATAAGCGTGACTTCAGTATCTTGAACTCATGAGATTCGTGCTCGGCGCTGTGATCCGAGTCGTGAATGAACAAATCAATACGGTCAATCTTTGAAATCGCTTGTAATGAGTTGTCAATCATGTGCTCAATTACCCCCCGATATTCTGGGCCAATCAATAACCCGGAAGACGGTTCCATATCAATAGTAATTAGATGCCCAGATTCATTCTTTAACAATGCTTCTGCGAGAACAATTGAACCGAGACCTTTTTCGGTTCCGGTCTCGACAACAATCTTTGGTTTTGTGGCTCGTACAATTGCATACCAGCCAATTCTCCGACCAAAAAAGGCTTTGCTATCGATTTCGTTGCCACGTCTATGTTGCTGCAATCGGTCGTTTATGTATTTTTGAAGCCGAACACTTGATTCTAATTCTTCAAAGTAACCCCTAATTTCCCCCTCCGATGTGTCACAAACATTTGCAATGAACCACGCTAGGTACTCCTTATTAGAGGGCGTCAGGTCATAGGTAAAGTTTGCAAATTCTTTACTGCGAAATAGCCACGGAATCGATTTTTTTAGAGCTCTAAACAGATACCGAATTATGAGACGACAGCGATAAGGGAATACGAGCAAGGGAAGAAGTCTGGATTCAAGAATTTTTGCTCGTGTGGAAGATGTCAACATCGGAAACTAATCTATTCCATGTCGTACAATCGGAAGAATGGCTAATAGAACACCTGTACTAATGCTGGGTTACAATCGCCCTCAACAAATGCGCGGCCTGATTCAAAGCTTGGCCACCCTCAAACCTAAATTGATTCTCCTTGCAGTAGATGGCCCACGGTGTAATCGGCCAAACGATCCAAATCTTGTGCGCCAAACTCAAGAACTGGCAAGCGAGATCACATGGGATGCTGAAATCCGCACCCGATTCAGAAAATCAAATCTTGGTCTTCGGAGAGCCGTTGTTGACGCAGTGACATGGGCAAACGACGAATATGGAAAAGTCATCGTGCTTGAAGACGACGTGCGCGCCGGCCCACAACTCTTAGATTTTCTTAATCACAACCTCATTACCCATCAAGAAAACACCAAAGTTGCCCACATTAATGGGTACAACCTTGTACCTAAGGAGCATCTCACCCATCCCGATCATTCCTCTCGCCTGAGCATCTACCCAGAGTCATACGCCTGGGCTACTTGGGATAGAGCTTGGCAAAAGTACGACGACGATCTGACCTGGGCCAAGCATGCATCAGTGAAAGATATTCAAAAAATCTGTGGCTCAACAATCGGTGCTCTGCGTTGGAAACAGAACTTTGCTGACGCAGCCGCCGAACGAATAGACACCTGGGCCTACCGCTGGCTTGCTTCAATGTGGGAACACGGATGGCAAATGGTTTCCCCAAATCGTAATGTTGCGTCCTATAGAGGATTTGCCAATGGCACCCACACACGAAGTCGCCCAAATTGGGTTGAACCATCAATTGAGCAAATTAGAGAAATAGCCTGCTTGCAAAGATTTGAGGAATCAATCAAAGACATAAATGCTGACAAATGGTTGTCGAAAAATGTGTATTTTGAGTCCATCTTTGGTTTAGCAAAAGGCAAAGCTGTTCGCCTTTTGCTTAAATTAATTCAACTAAGGAAAAATAATTAGGAGAGAATGCAAGTGTGATTTACGCTAAATTTTCGCGCGCTAAATGCTTTATATGTGGTCTGGGTTCAGGAAATAAATCGCTCAATTCTTGAACTTAAACAATTAGGATCGTCATAGCTTCCCAGCATCTTTATAAGATTTTTTAAGTTGATCCGTAGGGCATCTAATTCTTTGTTCGCTTCGTTATTTTCATTCTGCGCAACTATATGGAGACCAGATGTAAGCATCGACAGTGTTTGACTAAATGCCAACGCCTCTGAGGTAAATTTGACATCACGGATAAGCCAGTTATTAATTATTCGAAGTTGGGAAAAACTTGCTAATGGCAATGATAAAACTTTGGGTAGGCGCTGAAACACTCGGAATCGGCGAAAAAACCTGATCTTCCATTTGTTGGAAAGTTGAGCGAGTGGCGCACTTTGACCGGATTGGTCTATTGATGTGATGGCTCGTGAAACCGAGTTATCCAAAAACGACATCCACCTCAATGCTCGTAGCATATTTTCCACCGACCAGTTTTCGACTATCAATTTCTTAATCTGTAGAACATATTCTTCTTCTGACCTAGCAAAACTTCCAAGTTGCGCAGGGTATGCAAAGAGCAAAGATTCGTTATGTGTAATTACTGGTATGCCATACGCTAATGCTTCTAATCCTGCACTTGTAGTGCCACCTAGGACTACATCAGTTATCTGTAAAATCCCGGGAAGGCTTATGTGGTCTGAAGGTAAATTGATGTGGACATTCGAGGACGCCTTTGAAATTAAATCCAATAGCAAATCGGACTCAGTTGCAGTATTGCGCTCCCGATGATTTGGAAACATTCTTGGGTGTGGACGAATAACAAACTGCCATTCTTGGTGATCGCTTGCTAATTCAAGTATGAATTTTATCCATTCATTTTGGTTTCCAAATAGTTGTGCTGGTTTGCGGAGAGCCGGCAAATTCAAAAGTCCAAGTGCAAAACGTTCATCCGCACTTGCTAAGGGAACAAATATGACGGGTTGATTCGATTTAACCTGGAGAATTCTTCTAATTTCTTCAGGTTCGATCTTCTTATATGCCTCAGAATAAACTGTGTGGCTTAAAGCATTTAAGGTCACATCAAAGAATTTGAACGATTCGTCGACTTTCGTCGGCGCTAGGGGCCTAGAAATGCTTAAAATCGCTTCTTGAGATTGTGAAATTCTGAGTTGTTCGTCGTCGTCGCGGTAAAGCATGATTGCATTGGAATCAATCTTGCTTTGAAAACCTAGGTGAATTGAGTAGCAAGGGATCCCGAAGCTTTCTGAAACCTGTTGCACAACACGATTTACTCCAAATAAGGTGTTGTACATAATTACTCTGTCAGGCTTTAGGTCTCTCAAAAAACCGATTGAACTAAAGTAGGTTTGGTAACATATTTTTACTTGTTGAAGGTAGAATTTCCACAAGTGATCTGGTATCCGAGAATGATTGATCTTGTATTGCATAAGTAGATCAACTGCGGCAAGCCGACCAATCTGAATTCCTTGGTACTCATGGAAAATCCAATTGTCCTGCGTTAGGGAGAGCATTTGTGAATCTATAAGCGCATTCGGAGCGAGATTACTCCAGTGTTCAATTACATGAAATTTGGCCCCAAATTCGTCCTTTTGAATAGCTTTTCGTGCTGCGTTGCAGCCCAAACAAACTAATTTTTTTTGCAAATCTGACGAGGTAGCCTCAAGCCCCATTGACGCCATTGATGTACAAAAGTCCCCCATCAGCCCGTTGCATTGAATTACGTCAACTGACCAATCGTTGGAGATTAAGTACATCATCAAATCTATTTCTGGTTTTACATGCCGAGATATAATGGAGTAGGGAGAAAAGAAAAGTGCTCTCATTGTGGGTTTTAGATCCTTCTCATTGATTTCGACCCTTAAATTAAGGATAATCTTAGTTTTACATATGAAACTTAATTGTGTAGGCGTACTTGATTACGGAATTGGCAACATAACATCAATTATGAATGCGTTGAGTTACTTAGACATAGATCGATTAAGAGTGACAGAAGCATCTTTGTTCGGCCAATGTTCGCATCTGATACTTCCAGGGGTGGGTGCATTTGCAAGTGGTATGAATAAGTTGCTGTCTTCGGGCCTACATAGTGAGTTAATGGCCGAAGTTGTCGACAAAGGGAAACCTATTTTGGGTATTTGCCTTGGAATGCAAATGCTTAGTGATGTGAGTTTTGAATTTGGCATCCATGGTGGTCTGGGCCTGATTCATGGGCAAGTTATTGAACTTGAGTCCAGAAAACTTGGCTTGCAATTGCCTCATATCGGGTGGAGTGAAGTACGAACGGATTCAGATCTAGCGCTCTTTACCGGCATTGATTCCGGAGCAGATTTTTATTTTTTGCATAGTTTCCACATGCAGCCAAAAAGCGATGTTGCCACTGCAACTTCAAATCACGGTGTAGATTTTGTCGCTGCGGTAGAGAGTGGAAATGTGTATGGCACTCAGTTTCATCCAGAAAAGAGCCAAAGGAATGGGCTGACATTGTTGAAAAATTTTTCAAAAGTCAACTAATGAAGACAAAATGCCCAAAATTCGCGTAATCCCAGTCGTACTGCTACGTCAAGGTTCAATTGTCCAAAGTAAGTATTTTAGTCAGTACCAAGTTCTGGGGAATCCTTTTAAAGCGGTCGAACGGATCAGTGAATGGGACTCAGACGAGCTTGTTTATCTGGAAATCGGTGCGCCCGGAGGCCGCACTACATCAAGTATTGAATTAGTAGGCGAGATTTCGAAGAGGTGTCTTGTACCTTTGTCCTTCGGAGGGGGAATTAGGAGCCTTGATGAAGTAGATTTGAGAATCGCTAGTGGAGCAGACAAAGTTGTAATCAATAGTGAAGCAATTAGGCGACCCGAATTCATAACTAAATGCGCCCATTCGTATGGTTCTCAGTGCGTTGTAATTTCTATCGATGTCAAGCAAGTTGGGGTTTATGATTGGGAAGTTCGTTCCCACGGAGGAAAAGTTGGTACGGGACTTAGAGTTCGTGAGTGGGCAAGAGAAGTAGTAGACCGTGGCGCTGGGGAAATCATAATCAATTCAATCGATTATGACGGTTCAATGCAAGGATATGACCTGACCCTAATTGAAAAATTAGTTCAAGTTACATCCATCCCAGTAATTCCATTAGGTGGGGCCGGGAAATGGGATGATATGGCAACGTTGATAGATAGGACCGGAGTAACTGCAGTAGCAGCGGCGAACATATTTCACCACCAAGAGAATAGTGTGTTTCGTGCACGGAAATTCTTATTTGATGCTGGCTTAAACGTACGTCCACCAGCTTTAACGAAGTTCAACTCGGGAGATATCTAGCCATGTTTTGCAACAGGTGTGTATACCCAGAGCACGCGGTCAATATAACATTTAATAGCGAAGGGGTTTGCTCTGCGTGTGTAGCCGAAGCCGAATTTGTTGAATTCGATGCCTCTGAGTGGGATAGACGGGAAAAGCTGTTCCTGGCACTAATTGATGAAAACCGATCAAAAAAAGACTGCAACTATGACTGTATTATCGCTGTAAGTGGTGGTAAGGACAGTTACTATCAAGCGCATGTGGCGGTAAAAAAGTATGATCTCAAAGCCTTATTGGTGACATATCACGGCAACAACTACCTTCCTGAGGGACAAGGAAACTTAGATCGGATGCGTGAGCGATTCAATTCGGATCACCTAATTTTTGGTCCGAGTATCGAAACTCTCGTAAAACTTAATAGATCTGGATTCAAAAAAATGGGTGATATGAACTGGCATGCACATGCTGGGATCAAAACTGTTCCGATGATTGTTGCGGTGAAATACAAAGTACCTTTGGTGATTTGGGGTGAGCCCACCTGGTCTATTTCGGGGATGTTTTCCGCAAATGACTTTGTTGAATACAATCGACGCACTGTCGCCGAACATGATCTGAGAGGATTTGACTGGCGAGACATGGTGGGTTCAGAGGGGGTTGAAGCACGAGATCTCTATTGGTTAAAAATGCCCACGGATGAAGAAATTGAATCCGTGGGAGTTCGTGGTATCTATATTGGAAATTACTTCCCGTGGAGACCTGTAGAGCACACCAAACTTGTGGAGAAAATATACGGTTTCGAACGCGCACGTCAACCCTTCGAGCGGACGTATCGAGATATGTCAAATCTAGACGACATGCACGAAAATGGAATTCACGACTATTTAAAATTTATTAAATTTGGTTACGGTCGAGCTTCCGACCATGCTTCTAAGGATATTCGAGCGGGTTTAATAACTCGAGACGAAGGTATCGAGATAGTAAAAAAGTATGATCATGTGAAACCAACTATTGATCTGGATAGATGGCTTAAGTATGTAGGAATGAGTGAAGTTGAATTCGATCTGATTTGTGACTCCTTTAGAGACCCACGAGTATGGACGATAAAGAATGGTAAATGGATTAAATCCAATGTGTGGGGAGGTCAGGCAGAATTTGGCGAAGTCCAAATTGCCGACGCTGAGATTCGAGCAAAATATGAAAGGAATGGCTAATACGCATGGTGAAGATTATCGCCGAAGCTGCTACATGTCATGGCGGGCAACTTGAATTAGCTAAATCGCTCGTACTGATGGCTGCTGATGCCGGCGCTGATATTATAAAATTTCAGCACATTATTCCAGAACGATTATATTCCCCTCGGGCGATGGTTTCTGGTAAGTGGATTCAAAATCCAGCGATCCAAAGTAGGACTCAAGAGTTGCTCTCGTATGAAGATCTCGTATCCCTGAAGCGATATTCGGACAAAATTGGAATTGAGTTTGCGTTAACCCTCTTTGATATTAGAAGTTTGGAATTGGTCTCTATGCTTGGTCTACCATTTATAAAAATTGCGTCTGGTGATCTCAGTTTTTTCCCCTTTCTTGAACAGATTAGTAGTTTGGATGTACCGGTAATACTGTCAACTGGCATGGCTTCAATGTCGGAGATTTCTGCAGCCATTAGTGTTCTAAATCCCAAAAGTTCTAATAGTTTGACTTTATTGCATTGTGTTTCTGTATACCCATGTCCGCCAAATTTGGTAAATCTTCAACGAATTACGGAGCTTCAAAAGTTTGGTTTTATGGTTGGTTATTCAGATCATTCTCTTGGAGATTGGGCAGCACATTCTGCAGTTGCTCTCGGTGCAGAAGTGATTGAAAAGCATGTTCGATTGAGTAACGGCCCAATTACTCCAGATTATGAACACTCTATGTCGGAAATTGAATTTACAAAGTTTGTTAATTCAATTAGAAATGTACAGCACGGTTTACTAGAGCATCCAAATGGTCAATCGATCGAGGAATCCCTTGTCCAGAAGAGGGCCCGCCGAGGGGTTTATGCCGCTAAGGATATTGAAAAAGGACAAGTAATGTCGGAATCAGATTTTGTGTTTCTGAGACCAGAGAGCGAATTTACCCCGATGAACTATCAGCAATTGATAGGTAAGAAAGTCTTGAAAAATATTGGAAGTGGTGAACCAATTCAGGCAGCCTGTTTGCAATGATTCAGCCTAAATCTGATGGTTATACATTCATATGCGAAGCGGGAGTGGTGTCTGGATTTGGGCATTTAACTAGGCAAACCGCAATTGTAGATGCCTCCCCCGAGGGGCGCATCGGTCTAAGAAGTTGTGTACTTGATGATGATCAACAAAGTTTGTCACATGCGATTGAGATCATGGGTAAAGATACGAAGTATCTGTTTACTTGGGATGATTTAAGACATATAGATTTTGGAGAAGGTACGGTTTTTGTTGACGGTTTAAACATGAGTATCGATTCTTTGGAATGGAGCAATGTTGAACTATGTGCCGTGATGTCTCCCCAAATGCGTGTTCCGAGTTTCTGGTCAGCCTGTTTTTTTAGAGGACGAAAACTCCCGCTCAATTGGATACCTAAAAAAGGAGATGTGATTGAACTTGGTTCAAGATACGCAGTCGTGCCGGAAAGAGTCATACAACTCCGAAAAAATGCAAAAGTTGAAACTCGTATTATGCAAGAAAGTTTCATAGTGACGTTAATGTTGGGCGAGATGTCAGATAAAAACTCTTGGCTAGTACTTACTTCATTTTTGGATAAATTGGAAAAACACGAACAGTTAATTATCCAGGTTCCACAAGATAAATCTAAAGCTTTCCATAAACTATGGCATTCTAAGAAGGCAAATCCCAGTCAGGTATCTACTTTTAGCCCTGCAGATCCGTGGTCGCAGATTTTGAATACAAATCTGCTCGTGACCTCTGGTGGCCAATCTTTGATTGAGTCTTTATGTCTCGGGCTTCCGACCATTTCAATACCGGTTCATCCAGAGCAAATGGGATTCATCAAAGACATGCAGGTTCTTGGGGCCACATTAGCCCTCTCGAATAGTGAAGATTTTATCGGAGATGTAGAGGAAGTAATTTACAAAGCGAGAGACCAAGAAAGCCGACTCGAGTTATCCTCAAATGCTAGAGCTGCGATTGATGGCTTAGGCGCAAGTCGTATTCATGATGTAATTTTAGAAATCTTGAAATGATATTAGTTTTCAGTTGAATCAAGTTTCAAATTACCCCAACGGTTTGCGCGTGGCAGGAGTAATACTGGCACGAATGGGCTCAAAGCGATTCCCCAATAAGATTCTTTCTTTAATAAATGGAAAGAGCGTTCTTGAATTGATCGTAGATCGAGTTCAACAATGCAAAGCATGCGAAATTGAAATAGTTCTAGCTACCACAAAGGACGATTCAGATGACTCACTCTCCCGCTATGCAAAGAATCTTGGAATTGAGGTGTTTCGAGGGGAGTCAACTGACGTACTTTCACGAGCAATCAGTGCTGCCAAGTCAGTGGGCGGGACACATCTTTTACGACTTAATGGTGATTGTCCGTTGGTCGAACCGAAATTGATTGACGAAGCCTTAATTTCTCTTATAACTAAGAGATTTGAAGTTATTACTTCAAAAGGTCAAATTGGTATTCCATATGGTGTTTCAGTTGAAATTGCAGAATTAAACTTACTGGAAAGGATAAGTATTGGTGCAACTGCTCATGAAAGAGAGCATATATTTTCCGCGGTTTATTCGAAAATTGATAAATTTCGCCATTTGAAAATTGGAGAGAGATACCCATCTCGTCAAGATCTTAGACTTACAGTTGATTTTTTCGGAGATAATCTGAGGATTGGTCAAATGATAAATGCGGCTAATATTGATGCGATGAAAATAAAGTATTGGGAAATTCCCATCCAACAGTCGTATACAGTGGAATAAGTGAGAAATATTTATGTAATTAGACCGTTCGGTTTCAATATTGGTAACCATGTCATTTATGAAGGACTCAAAAGATTAATAACATCTTCATTTGTCGAACCAATCAACCTCATTTCACTTCCAGCTACAAGTAAATATAACTCTTACGGAAAAGCTGGTCTAACTGCAGAATCAATTCATGAAATTAATCAATATGGTGACGGTGTAGTAATTGGGGGAGGAAACCTACTCGAAAATGGAGAAATTCTGGTGGATGAGTCAGCCTTAAAGGCTTTGCGACCACCGATGATGATAATTGGCCTCTCATGGGGGAATATTTATGATGAATTCGGTCAACTTGTGCCTCGGACTGATTCCCTTTCCGATTCCAAAACGAAGGCTTTGATTGATGCAAGCGAAGTTGTGATGGTTAGGGATGCTGCAACAAAGTCACACCTAGAAAGTTTAACTCTTAAAAGAATTGAGGTGGCAAGTTGTCCCTCGCTATTCATCAACTCAATTGAATCCTCAAAGTTCGTGAGCAAAGATGTTCTGCTATCTATCAGGCACCCAGCGTTAATGTCAATTTCTCCCTTCCATCAGTCGCGAGTTAGGCATGACATAAGAATTTTGCATGACTTTGTAAGGTCAACTGGTTTTGAACTCAAACTCCTCTGCCATGATCACCGAGACATTTCATTTGCGTCTTCGTTTCCAGAGCTCGAGTATTTTTATTTTGAGGACGTTAAGGATTTTCTTCAAAATGTCAAAAATGCGCAATCTCTAATCACGTATCGCCTGCACTCTTTTTTGCCGGCGATTGTTCTCGGAACACATGCAGTCAATATTTCGTATGATCAACGCGCTTCATCGGCGTTAAAGACATTGGGTTTAGCCGACTGGAATGTGGAATATATGCTCTTAAATGATCCCATAGCAACTGTGATGGATCGGCTTCTGAATCGAGATGAACTGAGTAAGGTTCTCAACTCAAATAAATCTCGACTTGATGAGTTAAAAACTAGTCAGGAAACAGGGATGAACGAGTTCGTGGAACAGGTAAAAACATATGGTGCAAAATTACCAGTAAGAAAAATCTAAAATAATTGCTCGAACTATTTAGATGTGCTCATCGAAATCAGGCATTAATGCTTGAACTTCAGTCAAAGAACCTGATCCTTTTATGGCTCCGTTTTCAATATAAATGATTACGTCAGCGTGCTTGATAGTTGAAAGTTTATGAGAAGCGATTAAAACCGTAGTTTTACCCCTAAGTTCATTAATACTTTTCATTACATCTAACTCTGTATCAGTGTCGAGAGCGCTCGTAGGTTCATCGAGAAAAAGCAATGTAGGTTTTCGGTAGAGAGCTCTCGCAATACCCAGACGCTGTTTTTCCCCTCCAGACAAACTGTTCTGGTTTACTTGAATCTTTAGATCATTGATTTCAAGGCTCGACAATCCCAAAGCCCACTTAACGCACTCGAGATCGATAACCTCATCTGTCCACTCCAAGGCGACATTTTGCGCTAGCGAAGCACTCACTACAAATGTCTCTTGAGAAGAATATGCAATTTTATCCTGCATTAAAAAAAATCGTGAGACGCTACCAGAATCTGGAACTAGTAGACCCATACAAATGTCCATTAGCGTGCTTTTTCCAGATCCAGAGGGACCGACTATTGCATATTGTAAGCCCCGACGAAATTGAAACGAAATATCAGACAACAATGGCTGGCCTGAGTGCTCATAACTGAAAAAAACGTCTTTAAGTTCAAGGATAAAGTCTTTTTGAATCTCAGTTGTTCTGGCAATCAATTTAGGTTTACTCACTTCAAATGATCTCAATGCCATTTGGGCTATTGGCTCTCTACCAATCAATCCCAAAATGAGTCCCTGGATCCGATTGATGCTTGGCAATATACGAAATGCTGCTAAAGCAAAGATTGCTAATGATGGGACAATTGCTGAACTTCCTTGAGTAACAAGTGTTGCTACACCAACAACGATTACCCCCAACACGAGAACAGACTCCATCATGTAACGGGGAAGAGATTCAATAAAAACTGCTCTAGCGCGAGCGTTAGATAAACCTCTCCGCTTTAGAAGGATAATTGAACTAAACGATAATGAAGGAGTGATTTGAAGAAGCTTGGAAAGATAAAAAGCATCAGACAGATGATTATATGTACCTGTAAAATTCTCCGCTATCTCTAATCCAGCTCGGCGAGACGACAAGGAGATAACTTTATGCTGCGATAAGGCGACAAAGATAAAGAACAGGAAACCAGAGAGCGCTGTTATCGTATTCAAGCTAAGAATTACACCAAAGATAACTAACGAACTAAAAATCTCAGCTATTAGTGTCGCGAACGAAAGAATATATTGTTGGACTAGTGAGTTTGGTCCCCGATCAACAAAATCATATATTCCAGAAACTTTTTCAGATAATCGAGTTTTCCATTCCATATTAAAGTAGGTATGCAGGTTACGTTGGCCAATCGCGGTCTCTTCATGAGCCAGAATGATACATCCAACCCAAGTTATACCGAGTGCAGTGGCGCTTCTAATTAAAAAGAGAACAATACACCAGATTCCCAAAATCAAATTTCCTGATGGATAATCACTTGTCAACTCACCTGCGATGTTGAGTCCCAATTTTGAGAAAAGAAACAACGCAATTCCATCTAATCCGGAAATCAAGACAAGAGCGCACATATAAATTAATAGAATCCATCGGGCTTTGTTACTTATCTGCTTCCAACCTGATCGGAGGGTTCGTATAGTACTCATGGTCTTTTGACACCTTCTACGATCTCAATATTGAAGTTATCTATCTGAAGAGTTGAAGTTTCTCCAGGAATCTGATATGTAAAACAAATGGAGGTTTGTGAATAGACACAGGAATAAACTTACCGTAATTTGCTAACCACAATGTCTTGGTAGGTAATGCCATTGCTGCGACCGGACCACGTTCCAAAATTTATACTAACGATCACATGACCTGCATCGCGGTATACCTTATTCAAGAGATCGCTTGGATATGCGGTGCAGACAAGTGGATTCAGCTCAGAATAGGTGTAAACACCTCCTACTTCAATTGGAAGTTTACGATCCGCGGATCCAGCACTCACCGCTTTCATAGCGAATTCGTCAAGAATGAGCCAACTATTTATAAAGATTGTGGCATCAGTCGAGAAATCACTAAAAACTTTCAAGGATTCAATTGCATCTTCAGGCCACATATGTGTAAATACAGATAGTGAAAATTGACAAGTTAACTTTTGATCTCCAAGCAATTTTCCAATATCCGAGCGAGAAGGGGACGCCTTCTGACGGTTCTTGAATGCTTGATTTGCCGTAGTCAACCGTTTATTTGTTACATAATTTGTAGTTTTGTCAATTTTTGGGCCAAAGAAAGCAAAACGTGAATCATCTTTATATCCCGCCTGGCAAAAATTAATCGCACGTTGATTTGTATCATAGCCATAATACTTGCCATTATCAGTTTGCCTCAATTTGAAAGCAGCAGCCAATGTGCCAAACCCGCATCCAAAATCAAGTGTGACGCTTGATGAATTAAGGTGGGCAGTGCGTTCAATATAGGGGTACACAAAATTTTGCAAACTAAAGTAATCGGACAAATATTCAGCAATGTTGTTTGCCGGAGTTTGATTGTCATTAAGCGACGGCTTGGGAATTGGTGGAGTTTGAAGATTTAACTGATAGGAGTTATATAATCGATCGAGCTTTTGCTTTTTCAGATAAGAACATGTATAAATGTACTTTTTACCAATGTACTCACGTATCAAAACGATTAGCTTTACTGTGTAGCTATAAAATTCCACTCAAAGCTCCTTTAACTAATCTTCCGAAGTGTATCAAGTCGAATTTTCATCTATTCATTAATAAACTGCGTTTACGATTTTTGAATTCAACTACGGTTTAAAATGCTAAGCAGCTTTCTAACTTCGTAATTTCTTGATTCTAGATAGCTGCGTAATTCATTATCTGTGAGCAGAAGAGAATGAGCTTCGTGGTAGAAGGCATTAGTTATGTAGAACCCCAATAGGCAGGATCGGATCTCGATTTCGGCGGTATAAATGGAATCTCTTCGAAGTGCGAATACGGCATCGCACTCGCCAGAAACTTCTCGAGATTTGGCTTTGTATTTACTTGATGATTTTCGAGACGGGAAGACGTCGAGATTTAACAACTCAAATCCTTTTTTCTCTAGGTAGTCAGCTACTTCCCAAAAGCGAGCAGAGTTCTCGTACTGTGGCATTGAATATAAAGAGCACTCAATTTCAATTCCTACAACCATCTTTTGAAAACTAGAATTAAGTAGACCCCGAACGATTGACAGTTCTGATCCCTGAGTGTCTAATTTTATTATGATCGGACTCATTTTGAATTGCGAAACAATTTCAGCAACTGTGTTTGTTTGAATTTGAATTTTTTGTACAGGAAAGAAATAGTTGGCTGTGTTTTGGTTGTAGCGATGTGAAATTGATTCGTGCAGTATTGGTTTTAGTAGACTTGAACCACTATCTATATTTGTTTTGTACAATGTCATTGGGCCACCAAATTCGCTTAGTCCACTTTTGACTAGTCGAAGGTCGGACTTCCACGGCCAGAATTGAGAGTAGGCCAAATTGTCCTCGTTGGGGTCAATTGCAATCCATTTTGTGTTTTGAGTTTCCAAGAAAAACCACCAAGCGGTGTGGGCAAAATATGACGCTCCTACGTCAATGCATAATGTGGTCGGGAACGCATTTTGAAGTTTCCGAAACCGCCAAGCACGAGCCTGGCAATAACGGCGCCACTTCTGTGCGTATGACGTAAGCGCAATCTTCTTAAAAGTATTCAATCGCAGATTCAATGTCTAGGTTTCCTAAGTAAAAACCGTTTCAACCTGCCCAAGTGTGCTCGAAGTCCCATGGTTCCGAAGATTACCTGCACTGCCTGTCGATGGCCGTCCTCAACAAGCCCCCCTCGGTGGACGGTTCTTCCACCATCAAATACGAGAAAAGTGCCTCTTTCACCTAAAACTTTTACCTCACTCTTTATCATCTGGGATTCCAAGGAAGAGCCAGACACAACGTCCCATCCGAAATGTGAATTGAATCTGAGTCCAGCGGGCAGTTTCATAAAATGTTTCCGAAAAAGATCAGAAGAGGTGCGACGAATAGAGCTACCGTATGCATTGTATAAAACACTATTTTTATGACTGCCAACATTGGTGATGCATCGCCCCACGACACTCTGAATACCAGTTAAATTCAGTTTCTCGTATATGTCGGGAAAATATGAAAAAGGACCGTTAGATTCCTTAACATCTGATAAATAGACTATTGCTTTCGGAGCATCAATACCTTCGTCGAGATGAGCGTATAGAGTTTTTGGAGCTTTGATTTGAACATCAGAGTGTGACCACCATTCGGCATGCGGGACACTTAACTCAACTGCAGCACCTACCACTTTAATGGAACCTGGGAAAATCTCTGAAAGCTGATCTAAGATACCATTACGCTTAAATTCGCGATTCAAAGCTTTAATCAATTGTCTGATTTTTAATCCAGAGTTTCGACTTAAAGACTGGCGGTCAGTTTTTCCATGCAAAGCTGCGTCTTTTAGTGCCCGAAAATCGATCTTGGTGGATTTTGTGATCGCAGCCATAGTAGAAGGAGTGATGAATCCTTGAAAAAAGCATTTTTCAATTTGCTCAAATTGAAAAATACGAAGTTTGTTCAAATTTAGGCAAGACGTGTAGAAGTTAATATGACTGCTTACCATGTTCTCCGCGCATGCTTTTAATTCAGAAATGAAAGCATGCTCAAGAGGGTCATTATCGTCAAGAAAAAATGAGTCAAAAATAGTGCGTATGAGATCAAGCAACTGTGGCCAGTCCTCTGGTCGATATCCAGATTCAAGGTTTTTGTACTTTTCGTTGAATTCATCGAGAACAAGTTGACTGCAAGTCCACTCTTGAGAAGAGGTGGGGAAGCTTGGATGGTTATCGTAATTAATCGACAAGTTTTTGATAAGCACATATATAACTATATCTGCTTCAAAAATCTGAAACTTAAAAACACGTTTAGTGTATTTTAACGTTAGAAATTTGACTTTATAAAAGAAACGTCAAAGCTCATCAACAATCTTAAAATTATCTCATGAGAATTTGGCGATATCTCTGAACAAATAGTCATGATTACTTAGTGAATCAACATAATCGTATTCTTGACTCTGGAGATATTCGTTTAGCTCATCAAATTGTCGTGACTCCACACAGATGTAGCGAAACCGAAATTTAGAGTGGTCGACTCCCTTAAGTATTTCTAATTCAACACCCTCAACGTCTAATGAGAGGAAATCAATTAGGAAAGGCGCACCTGCTTCAATCAAAATTGAGTCGAGAGTAAAGGCAGGTGCTTCAAACAGGAAAGTATATCCGCCCCAAAATGCAACACCCTGGTTGGCATGCTCTACCGGGTTCGAGATCTCTGATTTGACGCCCAATGTCGAGGTCATAAGATTTGAATACGCAAGATTAACAGTCGGTTTTGTATAAGTTGGTCCTACGCAAGCAGCATTCTTAAAGTAGTTGTTGGAGCCGCGATTGCGTATTAGCTCTTTATAATTAGGTTGATATGGCTCAATGAGCAAGCCTTTCCACATTCGGAATTTTTCAAAAAACAAAGTGTTTGATTGGTTGACACCGTCGTTTGCCCCCAGCTCGACGAAGTATCCATTGTCAAAATCTAAATATTGCTCGATTTTTTTGTCAAGATCATTGAGTGCGAAATAACGCATACAAAATAACTTCGTAAAAAAAGTACTTTTAAGAATGTATACCTTGATCCGTGAAACCAACCAAGGTTTCACTACACGATTAGTTATCAATAGCAAGCTCATCAGATTCTGTAGATTGAGTTGTGGCAGATTGTATTGCAACTATCTAAGCTCAATTGGCTTTAACAACAAGAGACGAAACTTGGTCGAAGGGTAGCGTCCCATCCGTCGCATAGAAATACAAGTTTTTACGCGATGGGAAATCTGTTTGAAAAATGTGGACATTCTTGAAATAGGGCATGAGAAAGCGAGCAAGATCTCTTTTGCTTTGGAACTCGTATTCATGTTGGTGGATGTGTTTCCCCCCCGGATTCAATAATTGTGTATCCGCTGAGAGTACCAGAAGGGGTGAGCACTGATTTGATTCGTGACATTAGGGCAATAATTTCTGTTTCGGTGAAGTGTTCTATCGCTGCATCCCACACAATGTTGTCAAAAAATCCATCAGGTATGTCGGTCCGAATGTCTCCAATGGTAAACGTCAAGTTTGGGGATTTATAGTTGCGCTTTGCCCAAGAAATTGCTTCGCGGTCAAAATCGATTGCAGTGACATGATTAGCTCGCAACGAATAGAAGTGGTATGAATTGAAGCCATCTCCGCAACACAAGTCAAGTACTCGGCTGTTGGGGACCATTGCGAAACTTGAAAAAACTCCACGTTCGATGGGAAATGACTCTCGCGTTTTATACCACGACGAATACATGTCGATGTTGTGATCAAAGTACTCGGGATTGTCGACTGCCCATTCAACCAAGAATTGAATTCGGTGAGTTGCTCGGGATAATTTGCGAACCCAGTAATTCAACCATCGAGTTGTTGCAACCACAGGTATAGACCGCTTGATTAACCGAAGTAATATGTGAACAGCCGGTTTCATTTAGTTAACTTTAACTTTGCATCAATTTTTGTCAGAACTACTCCGGCAATATAAATTAGTTTCTCAAGTGGAAGCTCCCATGTTGGCGAAAGTAAGCGAAAAAGCCATGGAAGATCTTTCTGTCTGATTGTTCTTGCTTCGCGCACAGACGTCTTGCGAGATCTAACGCTGAGCGAGTCGCTATGCCACCGAAACGAAGAAAGCTGATAAGGGATGTAATGAATTTTGCCTATCTTTTTAAGTTTCAGGAGCAGGTCAAGATCAAAGGCGCATTTGTAAGTCGGGTCAAGCCCGCCGACTTTGTTGAATGCTGTTCTCCTGAAAAGCGCACCTGGTTGCGGGATGAGCTGTGGACCAAACTTCAAGAGTGGCACAGCGAAGCGACCCGACCTATTTTTATAAATTGGCTGACCATGTTGGTTTATGTATTGGCACATTCCGAAGACACAGACTATTTCTGGGTCGGCTTCAAGTAGAGAAGAAGAGATGCGGAGGCTATTTGGTGCAAGAGTGTCGTCGTCACCAAGCCAATTAAAGTACTCAATCTGTTTCGGTAATGCGCGAACACCTGTGTTGATTGCTTCAACAAGACCTTGCATTGGGTCTTCAACTAACTCGTCAAAAAAGCTGCGATCAATTACTTTGTCTACATCCGCTTGAGTGGGTGCAACTATTAATATAAAGCACTCTCCGGCATTTCGGATTGACTTTAGTGCTTCAAGTAAATATTCAGAGCGACTCCCAAGCGTTGGAACGACTATTCCAATATTGTTCAATGGTTACCTCAAGGTCGAGTCATTATGCTGAAATATTAGCCATGACAAATTTAGACTTTATACCTCTCAATGACCTTAGTCGCTGGGCTGATGGAGAAAAGCAGTCAATCAAGAAAGTAATTGCTGATGTTATTGATTCTGGCGTGTTTATAGATGGGCCAATGAACGGTGTTCTGTGCGAGCAATTGCAAGATCTATTAAGTGGTCGACATACAGTTTGTGTAGGCAATGGAACTGACGCCTTAGTGCTTTCACTATTGGGATTAGGAATTCAGAGCGGAGATATTGTCGCAACAGTTGCAAATGCCGGCGGTTATGCGACGAGCGCGATTTTGCGCATCGGGGCAGTGCCACTGCTCATTGATATCGATCTAACTACTGCGCAAATGTCTAGTTCTGACCTGAAAGATAAGTTGTTGGAAACACCAAATGTGAAAGCCGTGGTTGTCACGCATTTATACGGGTTGGTGGCCGACATCGAAGCAATTCGAGATGTCGCCGACAAATACAGTCTGCTGTTGATTGAAGATTGTGCGCAATCCATTGGTGCAATTAAGAGCGGCGTACCCGCCGGTGCGTTTGGTGACGCTTCAACTTTCAGTTTTTATCCAACTAAAAATCTTGGAGCTCTAGGTGACGGCGGTGCAGTGGCTTTCAAGAACCAAGAGCATGCGAGTTTGGTAAAAAGACTTGCCCAGTATGGCTGGTCGACTCGATACACAGTGAGTCATGAGCGCGGAATCAATTCACGACTCGACGAAATTCAAGCCGCCATAATTGTAGAAAGATTTAAAACATTGAAGCAAAAAAATAAGAGTCGTCAAGCGATAGTGAAGAAATATCAATTAGCCGTTAAATCGCCACGACGAATTATTTTTGCTGATGACGAGTCGTTTGTTGGACATATGGCAGTTTTAGTTTCACCAACTCGCGATCGCGATCGGTCACTGTTTAAGAATGCAGGAATTGCTACGGGGGTACACTTTCCAGTTCTAGATCACCAGCAGAGTGCTTGGAAGCATCACTTTGACACAGTAAAACTGCCAAATAGTGAGAAACTTGTTGAACAAATTATTTCAATCCCGTGCTTTACGCAATTGCATGAGACCGAAATTGAGAGAATTTGTTCAGTTCTGAAAGATCTAAGGCCGATTTAAGTTCGTTGAAATATGTAAGTAATAGGTACTGGCTTTTTAGGATCAGTACCCAATTCTATGTCATCGTTAATAATGAATGATTGTAATTGTTTAAACCCAGACGAATTAACCGTTGCAATGAACTCTTGCTCATTAAAAGCCCACTCAACCATTTTTTTAAGATAGCCCCGTTTCTTTAACAGAGTTGTAGCACATTCAGTTACAGGAGTTCGGTGAAAAATAACAAAATTGTTTGCAACTCGGCAAGCTTCTCGGATACCAAGTTTCCAGTCGTAGACATGGAGCAAAACACAACCAGAAACAGCTATCTCAAATTCTTTATCTTCAAAGATGAGATTAGTTGTGTCTCCCACTCTTAGGTCAAAGTCTGGGAATTTTACTTTTCCAAAGTTAATGAAGCTCTCTGAATAGTCGACGCCGGTGTACCTAATGTCAGGAAATTGTGATTTTAGAACATGGCCGTAATATCCGCTCGAGCAGCCGATTTCGAGCAACGATTGAGGAGAGTAAGCCATTGCAGCGCAGCAAGCGTTGATCGCTTTCAAAAATATTAAGAACTCTCGGCATGGCAAACCTTTTTCAAAATCAACAAGCTGGGGCTCAACAAGTCTCCACTGACGGGCAGGAAGTGACTTTTGTTTCCAAGCTTGTGAGAGCGTGTCTGAGGTCAGGTATGGATATTTGATGACAGTTTTAGAAGGTGGGGCCATTAAAAGACCGTAAAATTTCTTTAGGATCAAGATAATTTAAATCTAGCAACCAATCTTTTAGGCTTGGCAGCTACTGCGTGACGATGATCGCTAAACATTTTTTAAGTATTTAATGAGACCACTTGAGTACGTAGAGAGATTGTAAATAGTGGAGCCCGAGGCGGGAATTGGACCCGCGACCTACGCATTACGAGTGCGTTGCTCTACCACTGAGCTACCCGGGCGCGTAATTGAAAGGTTAGCGCCAAATTCTCTCCTGCTTTGCCCAGATCACCTAGAGTTGAAAAATCTAAAAAGCACCAGACGATCTAACTACTTGAGAGCGGATCAAATGACGTGAATCGCCGTCAAGAAAAGTTGGTACTAGTTGACAAGACTTAATCGTTACTTCAAAGCAATTTTGAAGATTGGGCAAAAATAACATCACCATGGAACCTGGGTATTTTTGTAATTGGGCGAAAACCTCGTGTCCGTAACATATCGAGAACCTCATTAGTCGCCGAGGATCCTTCATAAAGGGGCACAGTTGAGATTTCACAAAGCACATGTCCGAATCTGCTGAAAGTG
>SXGQ01135556.1_pt1 | contig 22912 bp, 19 predicted proteins | sample 3178371 | NCBI WGS metagenome assembly SXGQ01 (sample SAMN11356859, study PRJNA531348) | freshwater metagenome | isolation source: freshwater sample F1-20 | place: China: Fuxian Lake, Yuxi | collected 2017-12-25 | reverse complement strand
GACGAGGGCGAGCGTCGTCAGGTCCACCTGTTCCTGGAGCTCTGCTGCCTTGATCCGGTACTCCTCGGCGGTCGCCGTGTAGCCCGCTGCGATCTCGGCCGCCCGGGTCGTCGTGAACGTCTCCGCCAGTGCGTTCGCCGCTGTCGCCGCCGACTCGGCCGTCGTGGCGGTCGCCGTCACCCGGATGAGGTCGCTGTCCTCGACCACGGCGACCTCGATCCCGGTCACCTGGGAGGCGGTCGCCGGGCCCATCCGCTCGTCGGCAGCGGCGCGGATCGGCGGCGAGCCGGCCACCTCGACCTGCGTCGACACCTCACGCTGGGCGCTCACCGCCCCACTGCCACCGGTGATGGCGCTCCCCGCTGCCGGGTCCACCACACGGATGTCAGCAGTTGCCCGGTACTCCTCCTGGCGCAGGCTGGACAGGCCATAGGTGGCGCCGCCGGCGATGACGGCCGGCACGATGATCCAGGCCAGACGCCTGCGGAGCAGGTGCAGGGCGTGGCGGAGGTCGGAGGATTGGTCGGGCGTGGTCACGTGGGCCTCTGGTCGACGACGGCGTGAGCCTAGCGGGAGCACCGGACCCGGAATCGACGCCGGTGCGCCGGGAGTGCCCGGTCACTCTGCGCGGTCGTACGAACCTCGGACCGGGATGGACGTTGGAATCGGTGCTGTCGAGGGACTAGGGTGACGGAACCCGGATCAAAGGAGCCCTCATGGCTGGTCGGTCAGTTCGCACCGCTTTCCTCGCAGCTTCCGCAACGCTCCTCGCGTCGGTCGTTCTCGTCGGCTTCGCCGGTGCCGCCGGCGCCCAGTACAACGTGCCGCCCTCGCTGGGGAGCAGTGGTCCGACGGCGAACGCCGACGGGTCGTTCACCGTCACGCTGACCGCTCAGGGATTCGGTCCGGGGACGACGGTGACCTTCAGCTACAACCCCACGCTCGGGACCGCCGTGGCCAACGGTTCGGGCGTCGCAACGCTGGTCGCCACCTTCCCTGCCAGCCTGTCCGGGAAGTCCGTGACGGTGACGGCCGCGGGCGTCGACGCCTCGGGCCAGCCGGTGACGGCCACGACGGTGGTGAGCCTCGGCACGGGCGGCGGATCGTCCAGCGGTGGCTCGTCGAGTGGATCGGACCTGGCGTTCACCGGTTCGAACACCTCATCGATCGCAGTCCGGATCGGTGCGGTGGCACTGGTGCTGGGTGTGGCGTTGGTGCTCGGCACCCGCAGCCGGCGCAACGATCGCGTCGAGGTCTGACCTCCGCGGGTCGCCGTGCGTGACCGGGATCGGTCTGCGCTGCGTCTGAGCCCTCGCCCTCCGTGCGACGAAGGGACTGAGTGAGCGAGCCGTCCCCTCCGGACGATCTGGGTGACGAACCGTTGGTCGTTCGTCGGTCGAGGCGCACCGGGTCCTCGGGATCCGAGTCGAACGGAGTCGGGGGGCGACTGGTTCCGTTCCTGACCGGGACGTCGATCGTCGTCGCCACGGCGGTCGTCCTGTCGGCCGGTCTCGAACCGACCGGGTCGACGCTCGGCGACCTCATCTGGGGTCTCGTCCTGGTCGCTGCGGTGACCGCAGCCTCTCGTTCGGCGGCCCCGTGGACGGTCATCTGGACATCGGGTGTCGCACTGGTCGCAGCCGTGCCCTCCATCTGGGCGCTGGCGGGTCTGATCGGACTGTTCGGCGCGGCTGCGGCGGTCGCCCGGCCTTCGTGGCGAGCGTGGTCCACGCCGGCCGCACTGGCGGCGCTCATCGCGCTCGTGCACCTTCCGTCGCTCAGGTTCCACGGAGGGTCCGCCCTGGTGGTCGCCGTGGCGCTCGCTCCGATGCTCGTGTCGGGGTTCCGCTCGGCCGGGCGCACCGCACGGCGCCGCGCGGCGATCGCGGTCGGTGTCGTGGCGGTCCTGATCGTCGGCGCCGGCGTGGTGGCGGGCGTGGCGGTGCTGTCGGCCGCACCCGACCTGGACACCGCGTCCTCGACGGCCCGGTCGGGCCTGGAGTTGGTCCGCGAGGGCCGCACCGCTGAGGCCGTGGTCGACTTCGATCGTGCCGCCGTCGACTTCGACGCGGCCGCGGCATCGTTCGACGGTCCGCTGGTGCCGGTGACGGCGGTCGTGCCGGTGCTGGCCCAGCACGTCGCCGCTGTCCGCGTGGCCGCCGAGTCGGGTGGGGCGCTGAGCCGAGCGGCGGCCGAGGTCGGCATCCGAGCGGAGTCCTCGCCCGACCTGGTCGTGGACGGTCGGGTCGATCTGGACTGGATCCGCGCCTCGACGACGCCGGCAGCGGTCTCCGCCGACGCCCTCGAAGCGGCCCGTCAGGACCTGTCCGCCGTGCGCTCGCCCTGGCTGCTCGCCCCGCTCGCCGCCCCCCTCGACGACCTGGTCGCCGAGCTCGACGACACGGCCCCGTCGGCCCGGACGGCCGCGGACCTGCTCGCTGTTGCGCCCGACCTGCTCGGATCGCCGGAACCGAAGCGGTACCTGGTGCTGGCCACCAACCTGGCCGAGGCCAGGTACCTGGGCGGGTTCGTCGGCGGGTACGTCGAGCTCGAGGCCGTCGACGGCCGACTCGAGGTGGTGGCGTCGGGGAAGGCCTCGGACCTCACGCCGCTCCTGGAGGCCCAGCAGGCCGGTCCGGTGGGCGATGCCGCCTACCGGGATCGCTACGGATCATTCGCCCCCGAGCGGTACCTGACCAATGCCACGGCGGCGCCCGACGCAGCTCGGAGCGGCTCCGTGGCCGCCGAAGTGTACGGACGGCTGACCGGACGCCCGATCGACGGCGTCATCGTGATCGATGCGGCAGGTCTGGCGGCGCTGCTCCGCGTGACCGGCCCGGTGGAGGTCGAGGGCGTGTCCGGGCCGATCACCGCCGACAACGTCGAGGCCTTCCTCCACCGAGACCAGTACCTCGAGTTCGACCAGCGTTCGGGCGAGCGGACCGAGGTGCTCGGCGACGTCGCCGAGGCGGTCGTCGGCGCCCTCACGGGTCGGGGACTCCCCGGCCCCCGGGCGTTGGCGGACGCCGTGGCCCCGGCCGTGGAACGAGGTGACCTGCAGTTCTGGTTCCGGGATCCGGTGGCCCAGGAGATCGTCGAGCGGACACCGGTCGCCGGTCGGTTCCTCCCCGTACCGGGCCACGATCTGCTGTCGGTCCGCTCCTCCAACCTCAACGCCAACAAGATCGATGGGTTCGCCAGTCGAGTGGTGGACTACCGGGTCACCTACGACCCCGCCTCCGGCCGGGTGTCGTCGGTGGTGGAGGTGGCGGTCACGAACTCGGCGCCCGCGTCCGGGCTCCCGGGCATCCTGATCGGCATCGACAGCCGTCCGCCCGGCACCAACCGCATGCTCCTGACCGTGTGGACCCCGCAGTCGCTCGTCGCGGCCACCGTCGACGGCGTCGCTCCGTCGACCAGCACCCAGCCCGACGGGCCGCTGCAGAGCCACACCGTGCGGTTGGCGGTGCCGCCGGGGGCCACCCAGGTCGTCCGCTTCGAGCTCGAGGGTCGGATCGACACGGGGCCGACCTACCGGCTCGTCACCTACCAGCAGCCGGCGGTGACGCCGGACGTGGTGAACGTGGCGGTCTCGTCGACTGACGGATCGGCACCGGAACCGTCGCCGGGTCTGACGGTCGTGGACGGCGTCGCCTCGGGGCAGCTGCCCCCTGCATGGCGGACCGACACCTCGGTCACCTTCGGCCCAGGCAGCTGAGGATCCCGTCGGCGAACCGGCGCGCCATCTCCTCGACGGTGTGGGTGCGTGCGGTCTCGGCGCACCCCCGCACGAGCCGGTCGTGCAGGTCGTCGTCCTCCAGTACGGACACGACCGCCTCGGCGTACGCGGGGTGCGTCGCGGGCTCGTCGACCACCAGGCCGTTGACGCCGTCCACCACGTAGTCGATTTCGGGGCCGTGGTTGTCCGCACGGGCCACGACGACGGGGATCCCGAGCGCGCAGGCGTCCAGCACGACCAGCCCGACCGCAGCGGGGCACAGGATGCACCGGACGCCGTCGAGCGCCTCGACGAGTCCGGCGCCGGTCCGTGGTCCGACCAGGTGGATCCACGGCCGGTCCGCCGCCGCCGACTCCAGGACGTCACGGTCCTCGCCGTCGCCCACCACGACGAGTTCAACGTCGGGGATCCGGTTGCGGACCCGGTCGAGGGTGGTGACGAGTTCGGCGAGCCCCTTGCCGGCGTAGAGCGACCCGACGAACGCCACTTGCGGTGGACCGACGACGCGGTCCCGACCCGGGACGTCCGCACCATCGGTCGCCGCAGTGGCCCGGAGCGCCCGGGTGTCGGTCGCGTTGCGCAGGTCGGTGATCCGTTCCTGCGGGAAGCCCGCCTCGGCCACGAGAGCGGCGGTGCCAGCGGTGTACGCGAACCACCAGTCGCAGTCGGTGATGGTGCGACGCTTCCACCACTCGCCGATGCGGCTCCGGTGGCGCTCGTCCCGGTTGACGCCGTGGCCCCAGAGTCCGAGCGCCGGGCCGCCGGCGTGGCGCCAGAGCGCGAGCGCGTTGTTGGCGACCAGCTTCGAGGCCTGTTCGACCACCACCAGGTCCGAGTTGCGCACCCGGCCCGGGAGCTGCTGCCAGACCAGCCGCCGAGAACCCAGCGGCAGTTCGCGCTGGGGGACGCGTTCGGCCCAGTCCAGGGTGGCGGTGTCCCGTCGGGCGCGCTCGCCCACCGGGGGGTCGCCGATCAGGAGCCGCAGGTCGACACCCTCGGCGGCGAGCTGCTCCCGGAGCGCCTCGTAGAGCGGGACCCGGTAGTGGGGGAGCGACTTGTAGACGATGGCGACCTCGGGGCGCTCCGGCGTCGGCCGTCGGCGCGGCGTGAGCACGGTACGGAGGTACGGCGAGAGCGTCGCTGCCGGCCAGTTGCCGCCGTTGCGACGCTGGAAGTGGGCCCACTCTCGGAACGGCCGCCCGGTCGGGCCGTTCAGCAGCTGGAGCCGTCGGCGGCGGCTCAGCGACGCGTCACGCCAGGTCCCGGTGTCGTCGTTGCGGGCACAGGTGCCCACGGTGGTCCCGGTGGAGCGGATCCTGATGCCCATCCGCGTGGCCCGGAGTCCATAGTCGTAGTCGGCGATGCCGTGGCGGTAGGTCGGGTCGAGGCTTCCGACCAGCTGTCGCACCCGTCTCGGCACGAGCACGAGGTTCCCGTTCATCGCATCTGGCCGGTCGGTGCTCCCCGGCGGGATCGCCTCGAAGCCGCGGCCACGCCACGTGTGGACGTGCCGGACTGGTGCGTAGGTGAGCTCGTCGGAATCGGGATCCCGCAGCGCCCCGACGGCGATCGTCTCGTCCTCGGCCGACGGTGCCAGATCGAGCAACACGTCGATCGCCCCGGGATCCAGGACCACGTCGTCGTTGAGCCACAGGACGTAGTCGGGATCGTCCTCTTCGGCCCGCGCCAGTCCCAGCCGCATGCCGCCGGCCCAGTACAGGTCGCCGTTGCCGTGGATCTGCACCACCCCGGGGAGCAACTCGGCGACGGCCTCGGCGGTGCCGTCGGTCGATGCGTCGTCCACGTGGACGACCATGAGCTGGACGGAGCCAGCGGCAGCGATGAGCGACTCGAGGCAGCGGATCGTCGTGTCGCGACGATTGTGGGTCGCGACGACGACCGTGAGTCGTCGATTCGCTGTGGTCGTCACTGTCCGATCGGGATCGGTGCGGGCCCGGCGTTCGACCTGCGGCCTGCACCCCCGGCGAGGGGTGTGGTGCTGAGAACAGCTGCGAGCGATCCCATCAGAAGCGCCTGGCTAGGGGGAACCTGGTAGGTGAGGGTGAAGACGAGTGCGACTGCGCCGGCGGTCAACAAGGCCTCCAGCCCGACGGGACGTCTGCGGGCAGCAACCACGAGTGGTCCGAACATGACGCAGACAGCCAGAATCAGGCCGGCGACGCCGACCACTCTGAAGCTCTCGATCCACTGGCTGTGGGCACTTGCTGTTGTTGTTCGGACCCCGACGGTGAACTTCGCTTGTCGTTCCTGGTCGGTCCCGGCGGGATCGCCGAAGACGAGGTCGACGGTTGCGTCGTCCAACTGGTCCTCGACGATGAACTGCCAGCCACTGAAGCGCCATGCGATGGTGCTGTTGGACTCGAACGGCTCCGAGGTCGATGTGTCCAGACTGGCGGCGAAGCCATCGTTCACGCTGACGAGCACTGAGACCATCCCGAGACAGACGATCGCCAGTGCGGCTATCCGCATGATCCGTTGCCCGGGGCGTTCGAGCATGATGATGACGAGCAGGCCGACGAGTGCGGCCACCTGGACCGTCCGTTGTTGCGACACGAGGACGAGCGCCATGGAGGCTGCGAGGACGCTGTACCTGATCATCCCCCGATCCCGGTAGTGCCAGTAGAGGAGCAGACCGGCCTGGGCCACGACGAGCGCTGCGGGCGCGTTGAGTGCTCGTTCGCTCGTTGCAGCGAACGACCCGAGCCCGAACCTGCCAACGAAGACCAGAGCCTCGAGTCCGAATGCAGTGGCGGCGGCTGACCAACTCCACGTCACCCACTTGATGGTCACGTCCTTGGGAATCGACTGCAGTGAGGCGTACAGGCCTACGGCCGACGTGAGGAGCATGGCGCGACTACTGGCGACGGCGGGTTCGATGCCGACCTCGAACACCCCGCGGACGATCGAGACAACGGAAACCGTGAGCAGGGCTCCCCACGCAGCCGACCAGCCTCTGACGCGAACGCGACCACAGGCCATCTGAAGGGCGATGACGCTGATGGTGAGGGCGACGACGATGTCCGATGGATAGATGCTGGTCGAACCGAGGTTGAGAGCGATCGAATCGTTCAGAGTCCCCTCTGTGTCGAGAACGACAGCGGTCATGACGATCGGCACCATGAGCTGGGGTCGGTCGAACACGGCGAGCACAACCCAGCAGCCCACGATCACCGACGTCACAGCTGCGATCAGGATCAACATGACACTCGAGGCTGGGTGAGACGGACACCCGCGGAAGCAGGTCCACCCTCGATCACGGACGTCATCATAAGCCGAGGATCTGCTCCGCCTGCTGCGTCTGAGATACTGACGAGGTGCACGAACTGGATGCGACCGAGTTCGAGTGACGGACCCCCTGGCGCTCGCAGTCCTCTGGCAGGGCGCAGCCCCCGAGGACCACGCGGGTGAGCACGGGGCACTTGTCAGGAACCTCGACTCGGGTCGGATCCGGTCTCTGGACGTGACCTGCTACCGACCTGACCTTGCCGGAGACCTTCGCCCGGTCGACTGGCCCCGACTGCTCGGAGGATTTGTTGACCGGGCGATGGATGCGCGCGCCGACGTCGTGCACTTCCAGTACTTCCACGGCCGGTCCTTGCCGGATCTGCGGCCGGTGGTCGCACAGCTCCGCCGACAGGCTCGACCGCCCATCATCGTGACGTCCGTCGGGGATCCCCTCGGGGCGCCCTTGAATCCAGCGCCGCGGTCGTTGCTCGCTGCTGCGAGTGTCTCGGACCTCGTGGTCGCATCGTCGATGGGCTCGCTCGCAGCCCGGTTGCTGCGCGCCGGAGCGCCCCGCGTCACTCTGGTCCCATTGTCTGCCGATGAGGTCAGATTCGCTCAACTGACTCACGACGTGCCGGTGGATGATGACGTCGTGTTCGTCGGAAGCCTGCACAGCGGCCGTCACCCCCTTCGACGGCATCGTTGGGTGGCTCATCAGCGCCGCCGGCTCGTCACGGCGCTGTCCGACCGGTTCGGAGCCAGGTTTGCGCTCTACGGACGGGGCTGGGAGGGCTGTCCCTCCTGGAGGGGGCCGGTTCGGTACTCGGAGCAACTGGAAGTGATCGCGAGTGCTGCGGTTGTCGTGGGTGGCTACCCGCACTCCCATGAGCCGTACTACCTCTCTGATCGACCGTTCATCTCCATGCGCTCCGGTCGACCGGTGGTGGATCTCCGTGTCGAGGGAGTCGGGTCCGTGCTGGAGCCGGGTGTCGAGTGGGAGTTGGCTGACCGCCCGTCGGAGGTGGTGACGTGCGTGGAACGCCTGCTCGATGATCCTGAACGGGCGGCTGCCATCGGCGCGGGGGGCGCTGCTGCGGTGGAGTCGAGGCACCTCACCCGACATCGGGTCGACCTCGTACTGCAGATGTGCGACGAGTTGATCGACGCCCGCAAGCAGGATCGGAGCGCCCGCTGTCCACCGCTGCGGTACGCCGTCGAGGGCTCGGCGCTCCCCGGGGCGTCGGTGGGCTGGTGAGCGAGCAGGGACTGACGAGGCGGTTCGCGACCGGATTGGTCTGGACCTGGGCTGCGCTCGGTGTGACAGCGCTGGTCCAACTCGTCTACGCAGCGACGGTCTCGCGGCTGCTCGAACCCGCCGACTTCGGCGTGATGGCTGCAGCAATGGTCGGCATCCGGTTCGTGACGTACCTCGCTCGGTTCGGGGTCGCAAACGCCGTGGTCCAGCGACACGAGCTCGACCAGCGTGGCGTGTCGACTGCTTGGTGGCTCGCTGTTGGCATCGGTGTGGTTGCGTGCATCGTGGCCCTGCTCGTGGCCCCGGTCGTCGCAGGGTTGGTGCGCGTACCAGATGCCGAACCAGTCGTCCGGTGGCTGTCGTTGGCACTTCTGGCCGGTTCGGTCGGCTCCATCCCCGAAGCGCTCCTCCGTCGCCGACTCCGATTCGCCGCGATCGCCGTGATTCAGGTCATCAGCTACGCCGTCGGTTACGCGGCAGTCGGTATCGCGCTTGCGGCTGCTGGCTGGGGTGTCTGGAGTCTCGTCGCAGCAACGGTCGCCCAGGCGGTGATCCTCCTCGTTCTCTCATCGGTCGTGGCGGCCCAGTGGCCGCGACTGGAGTTCGACCGTCCGGTCGGCAGCTCGATGCTCCGATTTGGCGGAACGGTATCGGCGACCAGCTTCGTCGAGTTCCTGTCAGCGAACATCGATGTCAGTGCCGTTGGCAGGTACACCAATGCAGCGAGTCTGGGTCAGTACACACGCGGGACGCTCCTGGTGGCGCTCCCGATCGAGCAGCTGTCCACCTCGCTCTATCGGGTGCTCCTGCCGGGCCTGAGCCGACTCCAGTTCGACGGAGTGCGATTTCGTGGTGCCGTCCAGGTGGCGGTCGGGGTTCAGGCAGTCGCGGTTGCCGTGCCGGCTGCTGTGATCGCCGCCTCGGCGGATCTTCTCGTCCCCTTGGTGCTCGGACCCGAGTGGGACCTTGCGGCATCGGTCCTACCGATCATTGCGCTCGCCTACACATTCGCACTGTTCACCGTCATCCCGGCAGTGGCTGCAGAGGCGCTGGGAGCGGTGGGTCGTCGGCTGATCGTCCAGTTGGTCTCGCTGGGCACGACCGTGGTCTTCGTCGGTGTCGTTGTCATCACCGGGCCGAGTGTCATGCGACTGGCGGGGGCATGGCTGGCCGGTGAGCTGATTCGCCTGCTGCTGTACATCCTGGTGGTCCTTCCCGCCCTGGGGCTCTCGGTCCGGCTCCTCGTTGCCCGTTACCTGACAGCGCTCCTGCTGGCTGGGTGCGTGGGTGTGCCCATCGCAGTGTCTGTCCAGGTGTGGGACTCCGGTTGGTTCGGGGCGGCAACGGCAGGGCTACTCGGCGTGATCCTTGCCGGACTGGCAGCCGTGTCGCCTCTGGGAAGGACGCTGCGGCAGGACGTTCGCGGTGCACTGACACGCTGGCGCGCCGGGTCGGCCTCGAGTTCGGCACTGCAGCCCGGCACGGCGGAGTCTCCGTTGTCCTGAGCGTGTACGGTGCGCGATCTCGGGGCGCCTCGACGATTCAGACGTCGTCGCGGAGGTAGGTCGCGTCGAACTGCAGCAGTTGGGAGGTGCGCGGGTCGCGGAATCCGGGCGACACGTCGACGAGCCGGAAGCCCGCATCGCAGAGACGGCTGTGCAATCCGTCGAAGGTCTCGCTGCCCTCGTACAGCTCGACCAGCGAGTGCTCCAGGTGGATCGCGGTGAGCCGGTCGAGCGTCGTGCCGTCGAGCACCGCCGACTCGGCTCCCTGGACGTCCAACTTCAACAGCACACGATCCGCCGGCCGGGCGACCTCGTCGAGCAGCTCGTCGACGGTGGTCACGTCCACCTCCACGGAGCCGACCGTTGCGGTGTGCGGCGCTGCGGCGGTGTGGGCGTCGAGCATGGGGAGCAGCGACGAGGAGTCGGCATTGCCGGCGACCTGGAGCGATGCGGTTCCGGGCGTCGCGCCGACGGCGATTCGCCTGACCCGCCAGTCGGGGTCGGCGACGGCCGCGGAGCGCAGTCGCTCGAACGACTCAGGGAGCGGCTCGCACGACACGATCCGACCACGATGGCCGTGCTCACGGAGCGTCTGTGCGTAGCCGCCTCCGGCGGCCCCCACGTCGAGGACGAGGTCGATCCCGGCGCCGGCGATGACCCCGACGTGGGCGATCGCCGGATCACGGGGCGGCGGCCAGCGGCGGACGTCGATCCCGAACCGGTGGGCCAGGGTCCGCAGACGATGCGACAGGCTCGGTCGATCGGTCATGGGTCGAGCTTGGCCGCACGTGGCGAACCGGGCAAGGTCGGCGTGGTCGAGCTGGTCGAGCGCCTGGCGACCGTCACCACTGAGGAGACCGAGCTGCTGCACCGCGGTGCGGGCGAAGGCGCATATCCGCAGGGCTGATCCACGCCTGGACCCGCTGGAGCAGGCGGTCGCACCGCCCGGCAGTCATCATCGGCGTCGCTGGTACCGGTTGCCCTAGGGCCGGGTCAGCCGACCACCGGATACGACCGCTCGAGATCGAACCTGAAGCGCCAATCCCCATGGAACGTCGGGGCTGGGGCGCCCATGAATCCGTCCTGTCACGTCTCCCAGGAATCGACGAGCGCAGTGAACCGGCGAGCCGCCTCGGTCCAGTTCATGGACTCCGCCGCCTCACGGGAGCGAGCGGACAACTGATCCCACTCCGCGTCGCTGAGGAGGAGCAGTCGGCACACGCGCTCGGCCAGGCCGTCGACCAGAAGGCGACGTTGGCCGGGTGGTACCAGCGAGCTCGACTCCCGAGGAAGGAAGGCGCCGAGGCCGAACTGGTCGATCGCGACGACGGGCACCCCTCGGCCGAGCGCCTCGAGGGCCTGAGCTCCGGACGACTCCCGCACGCTCGTCACCAGCAGGAGCCTCGTGTCGTCGAGGTGGTCGAGAACCTCCGCCCACGGCACCCGTCCGCGAACCGTGATGTGTCTGTCGAGTCCGAGGTCGGTGATGGTCGAGCACAGGCGTCCCATCTCGGCTCCATCTCCGAGGATGTCCATGTGCGCCCCGGGTACACGGGCGACCACCTCGGCCAGCACCTCGACGGCGAGCACCGGATCCTTGATGCCGATCAGTCGACCGATCCATGAACAGCGGAAGCGGGTTCGTTCCGCAGCCGTCACCACGGGTGATGCCAGCGCTCGTGGTGGACAGGCGGTGTCGAGCATCAGGTGCACTCTGGCTGCGCCCAGCGCCCGCGCCACGGCTGCTGTCTCGTGGTTGGTGACCAGGACTTCGCGGGCGGCGCGCATCGTGCTGCGGGCCAGGGGGTTCCATCGCACGGCCCAGATCGCCAGGGTCCGCATCCGTTCCACGACTCGATCACGAGCAGACAGCGGTGTCCCCTGGAGCGGTGCTGCGACCTGTCCGCCTCCGATCGGACCGAAAACGAGCGGAGGGACGCCGCGTCCATGGAACCTTGACCCCCAGTAGAGGCTGCTCCACGTGACGTGGTGGATGACGTCGACTCGTTCGAGAAGACCACTCTTCCGGCAGCGGTCGAGGGCGGCGCGCTGCCAGCGTAGGTAGCGGAGATAGCCCCCGAGCTGGGTCCGTGGCGAGCGACCCGGTCGCGGGACCTCGTGGAGCGAGGTGGCCCGGGTCTCGTCGGTGAGAGCCGCGGACCTCTCACGCGATGAGCGACCGCTGGTGAGGAGTTCGACGTTCCACCCGCTCCGGTCGAGGTGCACCGCCCAGTTCCAGGCATTTCCGGCCTCCGACCCGGAGTCGGGACTGCACTCGTAGGCCACGATCAGGACGCGTCGTCGCTCGGTGGTCGACTCCGACATCAGTCTGGATCGGTGATGAGAGTGGAGCGGCGGTCGGGGATTGCGAAGTAGTTGGGTCCCCAGCGATCGGGGCCGTCGACTCGGCAGAGTCGCCCGCTGTCATTCAGCGCAGCGAAGCTGAACCCGAGCTCGGTGAGCAGTTCCCAGACAACCATCCCGGAGTGGCCGAGGCGTTCGGCGGCGCCGGGTTGGTGCTCGAACTGGATCACAGGTTGGTACCGCTCGATCACTGATCGGCCGCCCTCAAGAGCGTCGTACTCACCTCCCTCGATGTCGAGCTTCACGAAATCGACTCGTCGCAACCCGAGGCGATGGACGATCTCGTCGAGCGTCGTGATCTCGATGACTTCGGATCCGTTCTCTCGCTCCAGTTTCCCGAGGGATGCTCGACTCGGATCGGCGTGAAGGTGGAGCATGGCACGGGCCGGTTCCCGTCCGATGCCGTTTGGCTCCACTTCGACATTCGTGGCTCGGTTGAGCAGCAGATTCCGGCGGAGGACATCGACGGCGTGTCGCATGGGTTCGATCGCAACGACGCGCCCCTCGCTCCCGACGAGCGTGCTGAGAGCGAGCGTGTAGTCCCCGTAGTGCGCGCCCACGTCGATCGCCGTGCCACCCGTGGGCACCAACAGGTGGAGTCGTCGGAGCTCGGGCTCCGCATCCTCCCGGAAGACGTAGGCGAGCTTCGACATCCCCCGCCACTCTGCAGGAATCTCGAGGCGGAACCCGAGTTCATGGAAGTTCACCTGGATGGGCCGCCGACGGAGGCTCAACAGCCGCCAGGCCACGAGCCGGGCCTCGCTACGGCCCGGCCCGTATCCGGGGTGTCGCCGGAGAAAGCCGACCTGCGACGAGAGGTCACGCACCACCCTCGCGCTCGGTCCAGGCACCGCGTGACCCTACCTCGGCCGTTGGTGGCCCCGGTCCCGACCTCAGGCCAGCTTCATGAACATCTTCTGGACGTCGGCCACGTCGTAGCCGGCGGCCGAGGACTCCTCGGGATGCTGGACGCACCACGTGAGTCCCGAGGCGACCAGCACGAATCCGACCTGCTCCAGGGCCCGGTTGGCGGCGGCGATCTGGGTGGTCACGTCACGGCAGTCGCGGCCGTCGGCGATCATCTGCTGGAGCCCACGGATCTGACCCTCGATCCGGCGGAGGCGGTTGAGCACGCCGTCGACGACCTCGGCGGGCAGCTCCATGGCCCCGACGGTCCGGGTCTCGCCGGATGGTCCGTCGGTAGGGCGGGGTGTCGGATCGGCCGGTGTCACCGCCGGAACCAGCTCCGCCGGCCCGAGGACTCGTGGCCCTGGCAGCGCTGTTCGGGCGGCACGTTGCCGAGCACCTGCTCGACGTGCTGGCCGCAGCCGGAGTACGTGGGTCGGCCGCACTGGCGGCAGGTGGTCCGTGAGCACATGCCGCTACTCTACCGGGTACCCCCGGGGGTATCAAGCAGCCCCGTCGCAGCCCCGGGACCGCCGCCGACCGGTAGCGTCCCGGCCGTGGACGACGCACGGGCGTGGGACGAGTTCTGTGACCAACTCCGTCGCGCGGGGCACACCGCGCTCGAGGCGGCGACCGACCCGCTGGAGGCGGCCGAGGGGCTGCGCTTCGTCACCCGGCTGCTGTCCGCCGCCGTCGACATGACCGTGGCGTACGCGGACCCGGCCCGCCCGGCCTTCGTCCGGCTCATGACCGACCGTCGGAAGTTCTACGGCGACAACCCCGACACCGACTACGACTACGCGAGCATCCGGGGCCACCACGGGTACCGGATCACGGGGCGCCGTGGCACCAGTTCGTACCTGGCCTGTTGCGTCTACGGCCGCAACGAGGACGGCAGCACCCGGATCGTGGCGAACGTCTCCGACCGTGATCTGGAGCTGACCGACGACCGGTTCGAGATCGTGCTGTCGGCCGACCGGCCGGACGACCTCGGCACCGCCACCTGGGTCGAGCTGACCCCGGATGCGGACGTGGCGATCGTCCGCCAGTACTACCTGGACCGCTCCGCCGAGACCCCGGCGACCTTCGACATCGAGTGCACCGACCCGGTCGGCCCGCCCCCACCCGTCACCGCCGAGTGGATCGACCGGCGGCTGGCGGCCGCCGGGAGGTTCGTCTCGCTCGGCACCGAGTTCTCCGCCGCCATGGCCGCCCAGCTCGAGCAACGACCCAACGAGGTCGTCGTCGACTCGGAGGCGTCGACCGTGGCGGGCTTCTACCCGACCCCCGACAACAAGTACGTCGGGGGCTGGTTCCACCTGGGTGACGACGAGGCGCTCGAGGTGACGGGACGACCGCCGGACACCCGCTACTGGTCCCTCCTGCTCATGAGCCGGTGGATGGAGAGCCTGGACACGTCCTTCCACACCACGATCCTGAACTGCTCGCAGGTCGAGCTGGAGCCCGACGGAGCGTTCCGGATCGTGGTCGCCCACCGTGACCCCGGATCGCCGAACTGGCTCGATACCGCCGGGCATCGTCAGGGGTACGTGCTGTTCCGCTGGATGCAGGCGACGGGGGTGACCCGACCCACGTTCCGGGTCGTCGCCCTGGACTGAGCCGGCCCGGCGCCGAGCGGCCGGCAGGTGTGGTCGTCGAACCCGGCCGTCGCACATGGGTCGGCGCGAACCTCCGGCGGTACGCTCCAACGGACCGACCCGGACCCGGAGGTTCACCGTGGCGCACGTGCCGTCCGCACCCACCGACCACTACACGCTGATCTCGGCCGACTGCCATGCCGGTGGGAGCCACGACCAGTACCGGGAGTACCTCGACCCGGCGTTCCGCGACCGCTTCGACGAGTGGCGTGGCGAGTACCGCAACCCCTTCCGGGATCTGGGCGACCAGCGCAAGCTGCGCAACTGGGACGACGAGCTGCGGATCGGCCAGCAGGAGGCCGACGGTGTGGTGGGCGAGGTCGTCTTTCCGAACACGATCCCGCCGTTCTTCCCGAGCTTCGTCCTCTTCGCCGGACCGCCGCCGCCCGAGGACTACGAGCTGCGACGCGCCGGGATCCAGGCCCACAACCGTTGGCTCGTCGACTGGTGCGACCGGTACCCGCAGCAGCGGGCCGGGATCGGCCAGATCTTCGTCAACGACGTCGACGACGCGATCGAGGACGCGCGTTGGATCGCTGAGCACGGGCTGCGTGGTGGTGTGCTCCTCCCGAACGTGCCGCCGGACTGCACGTGGGTGAAGCCGCTGTACCACCCCGACTACGAGCCGCTCTGGGCGGAACTCGAGTCGCTGGGGCTGCCGGTGAACGTGCACGGTGGGACCGGCCTACCGGACTACGGGGCGCACGCCTTCTCGTTGCTCCTCTACCTGGTCGAGGTGCCGTTCTACGCGCAGCGTCCGCTCGTGCACATGATGCTCTCGGGAGCATTCGAGCGGCATCCCGACCTGAAGTTCGTCATCACCGAGTCGGGGGCCGAGTGGATCGTGCCGCTGGTCGAGCGGCTCGACACGGTGCTCGAGACGATCCGGTCGACCGGCGCCACCGGAGAGCTGCGCTTCGCCGAGGACGCGGTGCTGCCGCTGTCGGCGACCGAGTACGTCCGGCGGAACGTGTGGATGGGCGTGAGCCAGCCGTCGCCGGGGGACCTGCGGGCGCTCGACGTCCTGGGCGAGGACCGGTTCATGTGGGGCAGCGACTACCCGCACGACGAGGGCACGCACCCGTTCACCGTCGAGGGCCTGCGGGCGCTGTTCGGTGACATGGACCCCGCACGGGTCCACCAGTTGGTCGCAGCCAATGCTGCTGCGCTCTATGGATTCGACCTGGACGCGCTGGCGCCGATCGCCGAACGGGTCGGCCCGACCGTGGCCGAGGTGGCCACGCCGCTCGGCGAGTTGCCGGCGGACGCCAACGACGCCCTCCGCCGGGCCGTCGGCGCCGCCTGACCCCACCTCCAGCGATAGAGGGGTCGCGCGCGGGGTACGTCTCGCACGCTGGAGCCGCAGAATCCGGTTGCGACGGGTCAGACCGGGGCGATCCGGCCGTCGAGCATGACCACCCACGCCCGGGCCCGGTGTCGACTGAGCAGCGCCGCACCGTGCACCGGCCCGGCGAGGGCCACGGCCGTCGTGAGCATCTCGGCGGTGGCCGCCGCAGGGGCCACGACGGTCACGGCCGCCAGCGCGATCGTCGCCGGAGCGCCGTTGCGCGGGTCGATGATGTGGTGGGCAGCCCGCCCGTCCGTCGTCCGCCACCGGCGCTTGAAGGGGGAGCTGGTCGCCAGTCCGGCGTCGCTCAGTCCGACCTGCAGGACCGGCTCGAGCGTCTCATCGAACGGGTTGCGCACATCGATCCGCCAGGGTGCCTCCTCGCCGCCGCGCACTCGGAGGTCCCCGCCCAGGTTCACGAGGGCAGCCTCGGCGCCGAGGGCGAGCAGCTCGGCGGACACGACGTCGGCGGCCTGGCCCTTGCCGATGCCCCCGGGGTCGAACGACACCCCGGCGTCGAGTGCTGCCCTCCGGCGAGCCGGATCGAGCCGGAGCGGCGACCGTGTCCTGAGTGGTTCGCCGATCGCGGGCCGGTCCACCGTCGCCGTTCCGGCGGGCACGGCCTCGATGCGCTCCCGAACCTCCTCGAAGGGGCGGTCGTAGCCGAGCTCGACCATCGCCCGACCCTGGTACGGGTCGAACCAGCCGAGGGTGTCGCTCCGGGCCGCATCGGCGACCCGGAGCAACTCGGCGGTGGTCTCGTCGATCCCCACCTCGGCCCCGTCGGCGTCGTTGAGCCGGGAGGTGTCGCTGTCGGACAGGAACCGGGACCAGCGCGCCTCGAGCGCCCGGACCCGATCGATCCCCCATTCGACGAGCTGCCCCGCCCGGTCGTCGTCGCTGGCCGGCGCAGTACGGACCACGACGTGGCAGTCCGTGCCCATGGCCCGGAACCGCTGCTCGGCCCGAGCGGTCATGGCCCGGATCGGTGGTTCGTTCAGCTGCTCTGGGAGCTGCTGTCCGGACCCTGGCTCTGGTTCTCGCACTCCTCCGTCGCCTGTTCGTTCGAGCCCTGACAGACCTCGAAGTACACCGGCTGGCCCGTCTGGCCGCCGGCCTGCACGGCGACGTACGAGCCGGAGCGGGACGCGTTCAGTCCGGCACCCGATCCGCCCCACTTACCCCATCCGCCGCCACCGCCGCCGGTATCGGTGACGGTGTAGCCCTCCGACTGCAGCGCCGCCTGGTAGTCGGCGACGATCTGCTGGGGGGTGGCACCACTCGAGTTCGAGTACCGCTGGTACACGATGCCGTTGGCATTCGAGGTCTGGACCTCGATCGATCCGCCGGGCGCCGCCGGCAGCGAGCCTGCTGTCGACCCTCCCGAGGCTCCCCCGGTCGCAGCGGTCGTCGTGGTCGCCTCGGTGGTGGTCGGTGCCGAGGTCGTGGTCGACTCCTCGGAGCTGCCGCCGCACCCGGCGGCCAGCCCGATGATGCCGATTCCTGCTGTCGCAGCGGTGAGCGCAGTTCGCACGGAGGGGGTGGAGGTTGAGGTCACACGAGGCTCCTGATCGTTCGGGACGGGATCGACGCTACCGGCGACCGACCGGGATCGTGCGGGACCGGGGTGGTGGACCTCAACCGGCTGTCCGGCAGGGGCCGCCGCAGACGTCGACCAGCTGGCCGTCCGGCCGGATGAACGACACCAACAGGGCGAGCGCCTGGGGCACGTCGGTGAGCTTCCCGTGGGGGTCCTCTCCGGCGCGCGGTGGGGTGGGACCGACCGGCGGTGCCGGCGTGTCGAAGTCCCAGACGACGAGCGCGCTCCCGGGCCACGGAAGCGAGGGGATCGGCTCGATCAGCGCGAACGGTTCGACGTCGGTCGATCGGCCGGGGGCCAGCGTCGGCGCGAACCGTGGCGCATCGATCGTCCGGGCGAGCTTCTCGGTGCTGACGTTGGCCACCTGATGGTCGCCGAACGCCTCGAGCAGCAGCACCCGTTGCGGCTCGGTCCGGGACGGGTACGGGTCCACGGTGAGGTGCTGGGCGTACCCGCTGTTCTCGCCGCGGTCCCACAGGTTCTGGACCATCTCGAGGCCGAGCGACTGGGAGAGTTCGTCCGGGTATCCCTGGGCGAGGATCGGCTTGAACCGGTCGAAGTTGGTGCTCCGGTTGAGCAGCAGGTTGTAGCCGAGCCCGCCGACTGCAAGGACCGTGGCGTCCCAGTCGCTCGTGAGCGCGGAGGCCGCACCGCCCAGGATCCCGCCCTGACTCGCACCCAGGAACGAGAGCTGACCGCCGTCGACCACCGGCCCCCCGCCGGCGGTCTGGAACGCCGGATCGGTCACGAACCCTTGGGCGGAGGCGAGCAGCCGGCCGAGCAGCAGGAAGCCCAGATGGCCTTGCTGCATCCGGTCGGGCTGGGTGCGGAAGAGGCTGAGGTCCTGGAGCTCCTGGCCGATCGTGGCGATGTCGGCGCTGCTCATCCCGAGGTAGTCCACGGCGCACACGCCGATGCCGTTCGCCGCGACCAGCGTCCCGATCCCCCGGATCTCGTCGCGGGAGCCGAGCAGGCCGTGGCCGAACACGACGAACGGCACGGGACCGCTCGCCTGGGACGGGACCACGCAGAGGAACGGGTTGGGCATGGTGCCCTCCGCGGTGGGGGTTCCGGTCGGCGAGCCGTCGTTGTTGAGCACCGAGCCAGGGGCCCCGTCGCCCGTCAGGTACTTGGGCATGTCGAAGGTCCCCTCGACGAACCGAGCGGGCCCGACCTCGTTCACCGTGGTGACCGTGAATGGCGGCGCGCCGTCGCCGACCTGTTCCCGGGTCTCGTCCCACATCGAGCGGAGGCGGCCGGACAGCGACTCGCTCGATGCGACGGTGAACGCCCACGCCACGTCGAGCGCGTTCGTGTCGACGCCTGCCGTCCGGAGCGACTCGAGCCACTTCTGCTGGTCGGCGTCGGGCTCAGCGATCAGCTTCGCCATGGCCTCGTTGGCCGCGATCTCGCTGCCGTCGGCGCGGCGCAGGTTCGAGAGGCCGATCGCGTACCTGCGGCCTTCGGTGAGCGACGTCGCCGGGATGATCCGGAGGGGCTGGCGCGACGGGTCCGTCACGTTCGTGTCGAGCTCGGCCCACGCCGGCACCCGCTCACCCGTCTCGACGTCGACGACGGCCAGGTTGGCGTCGGGCTTGATCGACGTGGCGATGTCGGTCTGGGGGGTGAGCTCCGAGGCAACGGGGTCCACCCCGGGCACGACGGTGAGCCCGATCGACGCCGGGGAGAACCCGTCGTTGCGATTCCACTCGCTCGGGTCGACGGCGACGCCCTTGGCGTTGACCGGCATGCCACCGGCGGGCAGGTCGAGGCGACGCCCGGTCGGCCGGGAGTCATCGGCGGTGGTGAACCGGTCGTTCGGCCACGGCAGCAGGCACTCGGTCGGGTCGACTGGGTCGCAGTCGCCCGGCGTCGTCGCCACAGCGCCGGCAGAGGTGTCGGCAGAGGTGTCGCCGGCAGCCGCTCCACCGTCGGTGTCGCTCGAGGAGCACGCAGCGGCGAACAGGGCGAGGACGAGGACGACCGATCCGAGGACACGATGATGCATCGGCGCAACCTAGCGGCGAGCGGTCAGGTGGTGTCGGCCCGGGGCCCGGGGCCCGGGCCGCCGGGGCCGTCGGAGGGTCCTGCCGGCGGCTCGTGGTGCAGGTCGGCGACGACCTCGGCCAGGTGCTCCGGGTCGGGCGCCCGGTTGTTGACCAGGCTGACCGAGTCCGAGATCCCGTCGAGCCGCGCTCGGATCGCCGGTGCGATCTCGTGGGGTTCGCCGACGACGGCGATGGTCCGGACCAGGTCGTCGTCGATCAGCGCGCCCATCTCGTCCCAGCGGTCGTCGCGGGCCAGTCGGCGCAGCTCACCGTGCAGTCCGCCGTACCCGTGGAGCTCGAACACCGGCTGGTACGCCGGCGTCGTGGCGTAGAAGGCGAGCTGGGTCCGGACGGCCTCGAGGCTGCGGGTGAACTGCTCCTCGGTGCGACCGGTCACGACGATCGTGACGCAGACCAGTTCCAGGTCCTCGACGTCGCGGCCGGCCCGGGCGGCGCCGTCGGCCAGGGCCGGCACGGTCAGCTCCTGCAGTGACCGCCGGCTGTTCACCGGGTGGACGATCAACCCGTCGGCGACCTCGCCGGCAACGGCGGTCATGGCCGGTCCGACGCCACCCACCAGGATCGGCGGCACCGAGTCGAGCGGCCCGGGGTCGAACGCCGGGACCATGCGGGTATGGGTGTAGAACTCGCCCTCGAAGTCGAGCGGCGTCCCGTCCTGCCAGGTCGACCAGATCGCCCGGACCGCCAGCACGAGCTCCCGCATCCGTGCGGCCGGCCGGGACCACGGCATGGAGAACCGCTGCTCGATGTGCGGCCTGATCTGCGAGCCCAGGCCGAGCGTGAACCGTCCACCGGACAGCGCCTGCAGGTCCCAGGCGGCGTTGGCGATTGTCATGGGGGTGCGCGCGAACGCGATGGCGACCGCGGTGCCGAGTCCGATGCGGTCGGTGTGCTCCGCGGCCACGGCCAACGGGAGGAACGGGTCGTGCTTCGCCTCGAACGAGAACGCCCGGTCGTAACCCAGATCCTCCAGTTCCCGGTACAGGCTGCGGGCGGACGTCAGGTCGTCGGTCGGGACCGTCATGGACACTCGCACCGCTGCACTCGACCGGACCCCGGTCGCCCTGTCAAGACCATCGACGGGCTGGGAGGATGGTTCGGTGAGGTTCCCGAGCGCTCCGATCGCCGCCATCGTGGCCGGCGCCGCGACCTGGACGGCGGCCGAGTACGGGCTGCACCGGTTCGCCATGCACTCGCTCCGGGGCCGGGGCCTGGCGTCGAGGGAGCATCTGTCCCACCACGCCGACGTCACCTACTTCTCGCCGGCGTCCAAGAAGCTGCTCTCGGCCGCCGCCACGACGGTGGTCGTCCTGCCGCTCGCCACCGCCCTGGCGGGCCGCCGCCGGGCGATCGGGTTCACCGTCGGGATGGTGGGGACCTACGCGGGCTACGAGGTGGCGCACCGGCGCATTCACACCCACCCGCCCAGCTCCGCCTACGGGCGGTGGGCCCGTCGCAGTCACCTCCACCACCACTTCGGTGCACCGATGCGCAACCACGGGGTGACGACGAACCTGTGGGACCGGTTGTTCGGCTCCTACGACGACCCCGGTGTCGTGACCGTGCCACGGCGCATGGCTCCGGTCTGGTTGCTCGACGCGCGTGGCGAGGTGCGTTCCGAGTTCGCGGCCGACTACGTGGTGCGAGGCGGAGCCGAGCGGGACCCCGGCCGCGCCCGGGTCGATCGCTCGGACGCCTTCGCCAACATCGCCCCGGCTGTCTGAACCTGGGGCTTCCCGGGTCTCCCGGATGTCCCGGCCCCGGCCGTGCGGACCCCGGAACGGATACCTGCGCGACACGGGGCCGATCGGCGGGCGATCGCCCGAGCCGGAGAGTGCGCGAGGAGGGACTTGAACCCTCACGTCCTTGCGGACACAGGAACCTGAATCCTGCGCGTCTGCCAATTCCGCCACTCGCGCGAGTGGAGTCGTGATGCTAGGTGACGGGGCCGGGGAACCTCCAGCCCGGCGTCAGGCCGGATTCGTCACCTCGGTGACGACCTCGTAGGACGACACCGACGGACCCGGACCGCCGTCACCGTCCCCGCCGCGGGGTCCGTGGCCGTGGGCGGCCCGGAAGGCGTCGGAGGACAGCCAGCCCCGGAAGGACTCCTCGGAGTCGAACTCCATGACGGCCACGTAGGGGTCCTCGTCGCGGTGGGGGCGGAGCAGCGCCGAACGCTGGAGGCCCGACACACCGGCGAGCGTTCCCGTCATGTTGGCGCTGAAGCGCTCCTCGAACGCCTCGGCCTGGTCCGCTGGGATGTCGAGGCGGTTCATCACGATGTACACGGCTGCTCCTGGGGGTCGGTCCCGGTGCTCGGTGGGGCCGGGCGGCGAGAGCCTACCGGCGGCGGGTCCCGACCCCCGGCGGGAGCGCCCGGGTCGGGACACGGCCCGTCGCTATCGTGGGTCACATGCCGTCGCAGGGGTTCGAGGCCCGCTTGGAGCGACTGGTCGAGTCCACCGTCGGCCGGATCTTCAAGTCGGGCCTGCAACCGGCCGAGTTCGGCCGCAAGCTGCGGCGCGCCATGGACGACCACCGGGTCGTGAGCGCTGCGGGTCGCACGGTCGTGGTCAACCAGTTCGACTTCGCGGTCTCGCCGACTGATGCGGAGCCGCTCGAGGGGATGCTCGGCACCCTCCGTCGCGAACTGGCCGAGCTCGCCCGGGCCCACGCCCGGGACGAGGGGTACGCGTTCGTGGGCCCGGTCGAGGTCTCCATCACCCCCGACGGATCGGTCGCCCGCGGGACGATCGAGCTCGACGCCCGCATGGTCGAGGGTGCTGGGGCACTGCCGCCAGGCTCCCTCCTGCTGCCGACGGGCGACCGGGTCCCGCTCGGTGAGTACGTGGTGTCCCTCGGCCGGCACGACGACTGCACGGTCGTGCTCGGCGACCCCAACGTGAGCCGCAACCACGCCGAGGTCCGCCCGTCCGGCGACGGGTTCGTCGTGGTGGATCAGGGGTCGACGAACGGCACCAAGGTCAACGGTGTCCGGGTGGCCGAGCACCAGTTGCGTCCGGGCGACGAGATCCGCCTCGGCAACACGGTCCTCCGGTTCGAGGCCTCGTAGGAGCACCGTGCCCGAGCAACTGCTGACCATCCTGAAGCTGTGCCTCCTGGCGCTCGTCTACCTGTTCTTCCTGCGGGTGCTTCGGGCCGTCTGGGCCGAGGTCGGTCCGTTGCGCGCCGCCGCCGGGGCCGCGCCGGCCCCGGTCG
>SXGQ01063376.1_pt1 | contig 22925 bp, 21 predicted proteins | sample 3178371 | NCBI WGS metagenome assembly SXGQ01 (sample SAMN11356859, study PRJNA531348) | freshwater metagenome | isolation source: freshwater sample F1-20 | place: China: Fuxian Lake, Yuxi | collected 2017-12-25 | reverse complement strand
TCCTTTCGTTAAAAGTCGATTTCAAGGATTTCTTGAGATCGGCTTGGCTCAGAAATGCCTTCTCATCAGATATGAGTGAGCCTTTTTTAGGTTTCCAGGGTTCCTACCTGGCGGGTAAGGAGTCAGGAGGATGGGTTCTGCATCGCGCAGTTCACGCACGGGACTGGAGTGACGCTGGTTATTAGGAGATAATCACGGGATGGGCATGGAGCGAGCTTTCTTGGTGGAGGCGGCCCGCACCCCCTTCGGCTCCTACTTCGGCGGGCTCTCAGCCATTCGACCTGATGATTTGTTAGCCCTTGCGATAAAAGAGGTGCTTGCTCGAATTCCTGTGCTCAAGGGCTCAGATATTGATGATGTGATAATTGGTGATTCAAATGGTTCCGGCGAAGACAATCGGAATGTAGCTCGTATGAGCTCCTTGCTTGCCGGGCTTCCGGTTTCAGTGCCCGGTGTAACCATCAACCGCCTATGTGGCAGCGGGGCTGAAGCCATAGTTCAAGCTAGCCGTTCTATCAAGGTGGGAGATGCCAACTTCATAATTGCAGGCGGAGTTGAATCAATGTCACGTGCACCGTGGATTTTGCAACGAAACGACAAGAGACTTCCTGAGATGGTTGATCCACAAGACTTACATCAATCCACGGTCGGATGGCGTATGACAAACCCAGAGTTTTCGGCGCAATGGACCCAATCACTTGGAAGATGCGCTGAGGAAGTTGCCGAGAAACATGGAATATCCAGGGCTGCGCAAGATGAATGGTCCCTGCGTTCGCATCAAAGAGCTCATGCTGCTTGGGATGCAGGCAAACATGATGATTTTGTCTTTTCGGTAAATGGAATCACTAGGGATGAGTCAATTAGACCCGGATCAAATTTAGAGACCTTAAGTGCCTTAAAATCAGTGTTTTCTGAAGGTGGGGCTGGCACTGCAGGGAACTCATCGCCGATAAATGATGGCGCGGTAGCGGTCATTGCAACCAATCCAGCTGGGGTAGAGAAAATCGGCGGCAAATTAATCTGCGAAATATTAGGATCTCAAGTTGTTGGCATCGCGCCTCATGAATTCACAAGAGCTCCAGTTCTTGCAATCAAAAAATTAATGGAGAAATTGCAGCTTTCTTACGCAGATATAGCGCTGTGGGAGATAAATGAAGCCTTTGCGGCAATGGTTTTGACGGTAATGCATGAATTGCCAGATATTGATCCAGATTTGGTTAATGTCAATGGTGGAGCAATTGCGCTCGGTCATCCAATTGGTGGCTCGGGAGCCAGAGTTGTTGTTGATTGTGCCCGCGAACTAAAGCGACGGGGCGGCGGAATCGGTATTGCTGCAGCCTGCATTGGAGTCGGACAAGGTATTGCGATTGCAATAAAGGTTTGAGGTAGAGGTGAGCGAGAATCCTTCACAAAAAAGTAAAGATTTTGTTCAATCCCTAGATCGGGGTCTATCAATATTTAAAGCCTTTGATGCAACTCATCCTCAATTAACTCTAAGCGAGGTTGCTGATGCAACTGGATTTACTAGAGCCACAGCGCGAAGATTTCTAATGACTCTTGAGGAGCTTAATTACATAGGTAGATCAGGGCGCCACTTCTATCTCAAGCCAAGGGTCTTAGAGCTTGGCTATGCCTATTTATCATCCTTTTCGCTGATCTCAATCGCCCAGGGCCATCTAGAGCAGCTGGCAGATCAGGTTCGGGAATCTGCTTCAGCAACTGTCCTTGAGGGAACAAATGTAATTTATGTCTGCCGCGCAGCTGCAAAGCGAATAATGACAATTAATCTAGCAGTTGGCACCCAGCTGCCAGCTTATGCGACCTCTATGGGGCGGGTTCTTCTGGCATCTATGAGTGGAGCAGATCTAGATAAATACTTTGAGCAGGCAGAGATAGAGAAGTTAACCTCAAAGACTGTGACTAATGAGAGAGAGCTGCGGGCGATAATTAAAAAAGTAAAACAAGAGGGCTTTTCAATAGTCTCTGAGGAGTTAGAAGATGGGGTGCAATCAGTTTCGATGCCTATCCATAGCAAAGATGGAAGAGTTCTAGCAGCTGCTAATGTAAGCGCTCACTCCTCGCGAGTAAGTCAAGAAGATTTGCGAGTCAAGCTTCTACCAAAGCTAGGCAGATGTGTAGCAGAGATTGAAAAAGATTTGTCGCTCCAGAATTAATTGATCTGATCGATACAGAGATACTTAATCTCAACAAACTCATCAACGCCATGCAGCGATCCCTCTCGCCCAATGCCTGATTCTTTAACCCCGCCAAAGGGAGCGCCTTCATAGGAGATTAATCCAGTGTTAATCCCCACCACTCCAACTTCTAGCGCCTCTCCAACTCGCCAAGTGCGAGCATTATCTTTTGTGAAGAAGTAGGCAGCTAGGCCAAATGGGGTGTTATTTGCAATCTCAATAGCTTCCTGCTCAGTCTTAAATTTAATCACCCCAGCCAATGGCCCAAAAGTCTCCTCTTGGCAGAGCAGCATCTCAGTAGTTACCCCTTTGATTATCGTGGGCTCAAAGAAAGTGCCATCTCCTGCTAGGCGCTTACCACCGGAGATTAACGAGGCGCCTTTACTTAAAGCATCGCTGATATGGGATTGGACTTTGGCAACTGCCTCCTCATTTATTAGCGGCCCCTGTTTTGAGGCTGGATCTAGCCCATTTCCCAGCTTTAAATCGGCAACCGCAATTTTCAATGCTCCAATAAAGGCATCATGGATATTTTCTTGGACCAAGATTCGATTGGCACAGACACAGGTCTGGCCGCTATTGCGGAATTTAGATGCGATAACTCCACTAACTGCAACATCAAGATCTGCATCATCGAAAACTATTAGCGGAGCATTACCGCCTAACTCAAGGGCCACCTTCTTAACCGTCTTTGCGCAAGCTGCCATCAAGATCTTGCCAACCTCAGTTGATCCGGTAAAACTCAAGGCCTTAACTATCGGACTTGAAGTTATGACCTCACCAACCATCTTTGGTTCTCCAACGACGACGTTTAATACTCCTTTTGGGATTCCTGCTCGGTATGCAAGTTCAGCCAATGCATTTGCTGATAGCGGTGTTTCAGTTGCTGGCTTGATGATCATCGAACAACCTGCGCCAAGTGCGGGTCCAGCTTTACGGGCAATCATCGCCATGGGAAAGTTCCAAGGAGTTATTGATGCAGTTACTCCAATAGGTTGCTTAATTGTAAGGAGGCGACGGGAGGCAACATTGGTAGGAATTGTTTCGCCATAGATCCGCTTACCTTCTTCGCCATACCATTCGATAAAGCTGGCCCCATAAGTAATTTCAGCCTTGGCCTCTGCAAGTGGTTTGCCTTGTTCAGAGGTGAGGATGAGCGCTAAATCTTCAACATTTTCCATAATCAGCTGATACCAGAGTCGCATAATCTTGGCTCGCTCAACCGCCGTCTTCTTAGCCCAGAGCCTAAAACCACTCTCTGAGTTTTCAATCGCACGGATTACATCTTCTCTAGTAGCCATCGCAACATTAGCGATTACCTCACCTGTGGCTGGGTTGATAACAGCAGAGCGCTCGCCGCTGGAGCTTGCCACCCAGGATCCATCGATAAAGAGATCTTCTTGGAGAAGAGTTCTATCTTTGAGAGGGAGATTGACTTTGAGCTTCTCTGTCATTTTTGAACCCTTCTAGGCCAGGTCGAGTTTTCACTACTCTTTAAGAGCGCAGTGGCAATGATAATCCCGAAGTGGCAACCTAGACAGCGCCTAAGGTAGTTAGTAGATTCTAAGCGTCATTAATTCGCAATACGAACACTGAGAAAAGCTACGGGGAAAAATGAGCCAAAAAGAAGGATTATCCTTAAGCCAAGTCGATCGTAAATTCTTTTTCCATCCTTTTACTGCGCTCAAGGCTCATGAGGCATCAGGTGGAAAGATCATAAAGTCTGCGACAGGTTCAACTCTTACCGATATCGAGGGCAATAAATTCCTTGATGCCATGGCTGGCCTCTGGTGTGTCAATTTAGGATATGGAAATCACGAACTTGCAGATGCGATTTCAGATCAGGTAAAGCAATTGTCTTACTACCACTCCTTCTCTGGGATGAGTACTGATCTTGCTCCTTTGCTCTCAGAGAAAATCATCGGTATGTTTCCAAAGCCGATGTCAAAGGTTTTCTATGGCGGTAGTGGATCAGATGCAAATGATACAAATGCCAAAATAGTCTGGTTTTATAATAACGCTCTAGGAAGACCTAGAAAGAAAAAAATTATCTCCCGCCTCCGCGGTTATCATGGCGTAACTGTTCTCTCTGCTGGACTTACTGGTTTAAAGAATTTACATGAGGGATTTGATCTGCCGCTTGAGATGATTAGACATACCAAGGCCCCGCATCGCTTATGGGAGAAGAGAGCTAATGAATCAGATTCTGACTTTTCAACAAGATTAGCAAGTGAACTTGAAGAATTAATAATCAAAGAAGGTCCTGAAACTGTTGCGGCATTTATAGCAGAGCCGATTCAAGCAGCAGGCGGGGTAATTGTTCCACCCAGTGATTACTTTCCAAAGATTCAAAAAGTTTTAGAAAAGTATGATGTCTTATTGATAGCAGATGAGGTAGTAACCGCTTTTGGTCGCTTGGGCAAGATGTTTGGCACTGAAGTTATGGGCCTAAACCCAGATATCGTCACCATTGCAAAGGGATTAACCTCGGCATATATCCCGCTATCGGCCTCTATTGTCTCTGAGCAAATTTGGCAGGTTTTACGTGATGGCAGCGAGAAATATGGAGCTTTTGGCCATGGCTACACCTACTCAGCCCATCCAGTTGCTGCAGCTTGCGCGTTAAAGACCCTAGAGATAATCGAGCGAGATAACTATCTAGCAAAGACAACCCACTCCGGTCAGGTTCTCCATCAGTTATTGCAAGAAAATTTCAAAGATCATCCAATGGTTGGTGAAATTCGTGGCCAAGGTCTAATTGGGGCAATTGAATTGGTGGCAAATAAAGATCCAATGACACCATTTGATCCAAGTGAAAAAATTGGGCCACGTACAGCTAAACGCTCAATGGATCTTGGCGTAATAACTAGAGCACTGCCGGCGGCAGATACTCTCTCTTTCTCCCCGCCTTTTGTAGTGACTGACTCTGAGTTAGAAATTATGGTCACCACCGTTAAGCGGGCAGTAGATGACATTGGCCGCGAAATCGGAAAGCTCTAGTCGATGCCAGAGTCCACTTTCAAAATTGGATTCTTGATTAATCCAATTGCTGGCATGGGTGGGGCGGTCGCGCTACATGGCACCGATGCAGATAATCATCTGCAGGCTCTAGCTCGCGGAGCAAGGCCCTTAGCCTTTGAGCGCGCGATACGAGCTCTAGATAACTACAACTCAAGTGAAAATGAAAAGGTGCGGAGAATTACTTTTCTAGCTCCCCTAGGTCAGATGGGTGGGGATTTACTAGAGCATCTAAAGATTGATTTCTTAGGAATTTCAGGGTTTGAATCACAGATCACGCAAGCTGAAGATACTCGCTCTCTCTGCCAGGAATTTATTGCAGCAGGAGTTGATCTGATTCTCTTTGCTGGAGGAGATGGAACTGCTAGAGATATCTACTCAGTAGTCGGAAGTGAAATTCCAATGCTTGGGATTCCAGCAGGTGTGAAGATGCGCAGCTCTGTCTTTACTCATTTTCCAGAGGGAGTAAGCCAGATTCTGCAAGAAGTTGAGAGTAGAGAGAAAATTGAGGTAATTCACCGGGAAATCTTGGATGCAGCATCGAGTGATCCAGCAATTGGTAATTACTCGCAATCTACTTTTTATGGCGTAGCAAGTTCACTTAAGAGCCAAGTATCACTTAGCTCAACTAAAGCAAAGATAGCTCTTGAAAATGATCCTGGCATTGCTGAGTTGGTAGAGAAGCTGGCCTCAGAGATTTTGAAAAAAACAGATGAGCTTGTATTGATTGGATGCGGAACAACAACATTTTCATTGAAGAAAGCCCTGGGAACCGATTACACGCTACAAGGGGTAGATGCGATTTATCAGGGCAGATGTGTCGGTAAAGATCTCACAGAATCTGAGATACTTGAAAAGATTTCTACATATAAAAAAGTCTCCCTTATAACCGGGGTCATTGGCGGACAAGGTTTTCTCTTTGGCCGGGGTAATCAGCAATTAAGCTCTAGGGTCATAAGTGAGATTACTTGGCCCAATATTTATGTAATCGCAGCAGAGGCTAAATTATTGGGCTTATTTCCAGTCGAGTTATTCGTAGACTTTGACTCCAATGAGCAAAACTTGCAGGTGCCCACTTTTATCAGGGTGCATACCTCTGCAAGCAGGGATATGTTAGTGCGAGTGAGAGCGCCATTAGATTCAATCTCCAAAGAGAGCAAAAGACAACTAGTAAGGAGCGGTAATGAATAATAAATCGCCGATACCAAACCCACACCCCTTTATGGCTAACTCAGCTCTTATTAGTTATCAAGAGATGATGAAAGTGGCCGAGGTTTCAGATATTGAGGAGCTCTTCGAGCAAATACCTCAAGATCATAGATTTGTTGGCAAGTGGAAATTTGAAGATCAGATCGCCTCTGAGGCGAGCTTGCATAAGCATTTAACTGAAATTCTAAGTAAGAATAAGTCAGGTCAAGACTTTACTAATTATTTAGGCGCTGGCTGTTGGCAACATTATGTCCCAGCAATATGCGATGAAATGGTGCAGAGGACTGAATTCTCCACACCTGTCTGGGGAACACCTTCCTCAGATCATGGTCGAAACCAAGTTTGGTTTGAGTTTTGTAGTCAATTAGGTGAACTGGTATCGATGGACTTTGTTGGTCTACCTCTTTATAGCTATGGCGCAGCTGCGGGCCATGCGATTCGAATGGCGGCTCGTATTAATGGTCGCAGGAGAGTTTTAATTGCAGGCTCAGTAGATCCAGAGCGACTAAAGGTGATTAAAACTTATTGTGGATACTCTGAGTTAGATGGATATATAGAAATTGAGATGGTTGCAATAGATGAAAAAACTGGTGGTATCGATTTAGCTGATCTTAAAGCAAAGATTAAAGATGATGTAACTGCTTTTTACTGCGAAAGTCCAAACTATTTCGGCATACTTGAATCAAGTGCTAAATCTATTGCTGAGATTACATCTGGCGCAGGCGCAGAATTTATAATTGGAGTAGATCCCATCACCCTTGGGGTAGTTATAGCGCCTGGAGATTTTGGCGCTGACATCGTAGTTGGAACTACTCAGAGCCTAGGTGTTCATATGAATGCAGGCGGCGGCGTTGGTGGATTTATTGCAACTCGCGATGAAGAGAGATACGCCCGTGAATATCCCACTCTTCAGGTTAGTTTGACTGAGACCATAGTTCCCGGAGAGATGGCCTTCGGGCTTACCCTCTTTGAACAGTCATCTTATGGTTCTAGAGAACATGGCAAAGATTGGACTGGAAACTCGGTTTACCTATGGACCGTTGCAAATGCCACCTACATGTCGCTATTAGGACCTAGCGGTTTTAAGGATATTGGAGAAGCTATTTTGCAACGAAGTCACTATGCAGCTAAGAAAATCGGTGAGATTCCAGGAGTTAAAGTTAAGTGGAGTGGTGGTTTCTTCAAGGAATTTATAGTTGATTTCAATGCTACAAAGAAGTCCGTTGCTCAGATAAATAAAGCTTTATTGGGCAAGAAAATCTTTGGAGGCAAAGATTTATCAGAGGAATTTTCTCAATTTGGCCAATCAGCACTTTATTGCGTTACTGAAATTCATACCCAGGCAGATATCGATGCATTAGTTGAGGCCCTTAAGGAGGTAACACGATGATTAAGTCAAAGATTCGCAAATACCATGCTCCGGTATGGGATGAACCTTTAGTAATGGATCTAAGTGTTAAGGGTCGACGGGGTTCGTTGGCGCCAATTACTGAAGCAGAGATAAGCAAAAGCGTTGGAGATGCTAGCGGTCTTCTAAATTCTGCTCTTAAGAGAGTTAATCCTCCCTTGCTACCTGAGATCTCTGAGTTTGAAGCCCAACGCCATTACCTACATCTATCACAGCAAACTTTGGGAATGATGGGAATTAGTCTCTTTGGAACCTGCACCATGAAATATAACCCACGGGTAAATGAAAGAATTGTTGGACAGCATTTTGTTACCGAAATGCATCCCTATCAAAGCCCAGAGACGATGCAAGGAATCTTTGAGATTATCTATCGTTTCGACACGATGCTTAGAGAATTATCTGGATTAGATAAATTCATATTCCAAGCAGGAGGCGGAGCAGATGCAGCTTATATCCAGGCCACTATCACCCGTGCTTATCATGCAGATCGTGGAGAGTTAGCCCAGCGAAATGAAATTATCACCACCGCTCAAGCCCATCCTTGTAATCCAGCTACTGCAGCTGCTGCAGGATTTAAAGTTATTACCTTGCCTCTTGAAGCAGATGGCTATCCATCACTAGAGGCTTTAAAGGCTGCACTCTCTAATAGGACAGCAGCTCTAATGGTCAATAATCCTGATGATATTGGTATCTACAATCCAAATATTCGCCAGTGGGTTGATTTAGTCCATGCAGCTGGTGGGCTCTGTTTCTATGACCATGCAAATTTCAATGGCGTGATGACTCGTATTCGCGCTGCAGATCTAGGTTTTGATGCATGTATGTATATGCTGCATAAAACATTTGGTGGACAAAAAGGGGGGGGCGGTCCTGCTGTTGGCGCTTATGGCTGCAATGAAAAACTAATTAAGTATCTTCCTGGCCCTCGGGTTGAGAAGGCAGAAGATGGCAGCTTTTATCTAGAGCGCGAAGGAAAGCAGAGCGTTGGTCGAGTTCGTGAATTTCTTGGAAATGTTCCAGTCGTAATTCGCGCTTACTCTTGGACTCGCGCGATGGGAATTGAAGGTTTGCGTGATGCAGCCAATATCTCAGTGCTAGCAAATAACTATATGGAGAAGAGATTATTGGCAATTCCAGGTGTGACTAAAGGTCTATCGGAGTTGACCCAACGCCGCCTTGAGATGACTAGATATAGTCTTGGTGAGCTAACGGCTGAAACCGGGGTCTCCTGTATTGATATCCAAAATAGAATGACTGATTATGGCGTAGATGCCTATTGGCTTAGCCATGAACCTTGGTTTATTCCAGAACCATTCACTCCTGAAGCTGGTGAGCTCTGGTCAATTGAAGATATTGATTACTGGATTGATGTTCTTGAAACAGTATGTAATGAGGCTAGAAGTAATCCTGAGTTAGTTAAAACTTCTCCACATAACCAAGTAGTTCATCGCCAAGGCGGAACCAATCTAAATGATCCAAGCAAGTGGGCTACCACCTACCGAGCCTATAAGCGAAAGTATGGCGTCAAAAATAAATAACCTAAGTAGGATCTATCTCTCATGAAGATTGAAAATACTGCAATCATCGGCGCTGGGGCTATTGGACTTGGCTGGGCAATAGTTTTTGCTAGAGCTGGCGTTAATGTGAACGTCTTTGACTCTGATCCAGAACAATTAAAAAGTTTCCGACCAAAAGTTCAAAAGAGAGTAGATCAGCTAGCTGAAATTGGAATTCTTACCTCCAGCGCTAATGAGGTTCTAGGGCGCATAAAGCAATCAAGCTCTCTTAGTGCGGCTTGTGCTGAGGCAGGATATATCCAAGAGTGCGGTCCAGAGAGAATAGAGATTAAAGGTTCAATATTTAGCGCAATCGAAGCAGCCTCAGATAGAAGTTGCATTGTCGCCAGCTCTTCATCGGCTATTCGCCCATCGCTAATGGCAGAGGGTATGAAGGGCCCTGATAGATTTTTAGTAGTTCATCCAGCCAATCCACCCTATCTCCTTCCAATTGCCGAGGTAGTTCCTAGCCCTCAAACAAGCTCTAATTCAATTGAAAAAAGTTTAGAATTTCTGAAATACGTTGGCATGCAACCAGTCTTAGTAAAAGGTGAACCTGAAGGTTTTGTTTTTAATAGATTACAAGGGGCACTATTGCGTGAGGCCTACTGCTTAGTTCGCGATGGAGTGATTGCAGCCGATGAAATAGATTTAATTGTCACGCAGGCGTTGGGACGTAGGTGGTCAATTATTGGTCCCTTTGCTACTTCTGCTCTTAATGTTAAAGGAGGAAATAGATCTCATGCCGCCCGTATGGCTGATAGCTATCACCGTATGGGTTTGGAGCGTGGACAAGATGACCCTTGGAGCGATGAGTTAGTAGATCAAGTGAGTAATTCAATTGAGGAGAAATGGAAAATTGATGATTGGGAAGAAAATGTTATGCGACGCGATCTTGCTCTTATGAAACTCTTAAAATACATAAATCAAGACCCCGATTTAAGAATTTGATTTAATCCTCGAACTTGAAACTAGCAAGCGTACTTTTTTAAGCTCTTCTTGAGTAGGTTCTGCAGTAACTTTCAAATCAGGAGCGACTTTCAAATCCCAAGAGGTATTCTCCTTAACTTCTTCAACAGTAATCCCGGGATGAATCTGCACCAAGGTGAGTTCGCAACTCTCTGGATCTGGCTTTAAAACACCAAGATCTGTGATGACTGCTGAGGGTCCAGCGCCGATTAGCCCGGCAGCTTTTCTAGATCCTGGCCCACTTCCAAAGCCTAGAGAGGTAATGAAATCAATTTTTTCTACAAATGCTCGAGGGGAGTGTTTAAGGATTACTACAACCTCTTTACAAGCGCCAGAGATTTCAGGAGCTCCACCAGCGCCAGGTAGGCGAACTTTTGGGTTTTTATAATCTGGCCCAATAATAGTTGTGTTGATATTTGCAAACTTATCAATTTGTGCTGCCCCTAAAAATCCCATGTCAATACGACCAGGTTGTAGCCAATAATTAAAAATCTCTGGCATACCAACAACACTTAATGCCCTATTTGCAAGTTCACCATCTCCGATGGAGAGTGGAAGTTTTTGTGGATTGGTATTTACTGTTCCAGACTCATAAACCAGAAATAACTCTGGAGCATGCATTGATTTTGCCAATATTGCCGCAGTACTTGGGATTCCTATTCCCACAAAGCAAATCATCTCGTTTTGTAAAATTCTTGCGGCAGCAATTGTCATCATCTCTGTGCTATTCCACTTTAATTCAGAGCTCATTTCTCACCTTTACTAAATACCTCTGCCTCAAGCCAATGATTGAAGCTCTCACGTTCCTTACTTACCTCATCCCAGGCAATATATTGCTCGTTATCTCGCTCGTAATATCCTGAAGCATATGAGGGCCAAGCACCCCTTGGCGATACAGCTAGTGCTGTAATTAGCTTTTCAGGAAATATTACGGAGTTATGATGAGGTTTAAACTCATCAACGATTTCCTCAACGGTAACTATTACTTTCTTAGCAGCAAAGACTGCTTCCTTAGATGGACCGAGAATTCCCCACGACATCACATTATTCTTTCGGTCGGCTTGTTGGGCGTGAATAATTGTTACATCAGGATTTAAGGCTGCTACTGCCAAAAGTGTTTCATCATTGAAAGGCGATTTAATATGAGAAATATTCTGAGTATTGGATAAAAGATCAGTGCCACCATAGCCACGAAGAACTGAGAAAGGCAGCCCTGATGCTCCTGCTACATAACGATTTGTCATGCCAGCATGGGTATGTTCTTCAATTTCAAGCTGCCTTGGCCATGCATTGCTTAGGGCATCGCGCAGACGATGTAGCGATCCCACCCCAGGGTTTCCTCCCCAAGAGAAGATTAATTTGGCGATGCAGCCAGCTCCAATCATCTGATCATAAATAAGGTCAGGTGTTAGACGAATTGCTGTTAAATCTTTTTTCTTCTGTCTGATTATCTCTTGGCCAGCAGCAAATGGAATTAGATGAGTAAATCCTTCAAGAGCGACAGAATCGCCATCTTGAACATGCAATGAGATGGCTTCTGCCAAACTCATCAACTTCTTCAACTGATCACCACAATTCCACTAGAGCTGCCTGATTTCTTTAGCGTGGCAAAGACGACTTATTTAGGTGGATGCTACTAATTATTCGCTCAATACTCTAGGTTTAGCAAGGAGAGAAAGTAGACGGGATAGTTCGTATGACGAACGAAAATTCGAAGAGCCAGATTGCAGTCGTTACTGGAGGGGCATCAGGCATTGGCGCTGAGATCTGTTCACAACTTCTGGCAACAGGAGCAAGGGTTTATTCACTAGATCTCTTATCCAATAGTGGCAAGGCTGAGGTGGAAAATTTATACCCCATGCAATGTGATGTCACCGATGAGAGAGCCTTACGAGAATCTTTTAGCCTTATCAGTAAGCAGGGAGCTATAAGCAAGTTATTTATCAATGCTGGGATTGTGCCGCCTTGGAGCAAGAGCGCAGATTTCACTCGTCAATCTTGGGAAAGTGTCTTAAACGTTAATGTCATTGGAGCAGCTCTAACACTTAAATATGGATCTGCAGCCATGAAAAAGCCAGGCGGATCAATTGTTTTTACCGCCTCTTTAAATGCCTGGAAGGGAGATTCAAATATAACCTCCTATGTGGCAAGCAAGCATGCGCTCCTTGGAATAGTTAAATCAACTGCTATCGAGTTTGGATCTGAGGGAATCAGGGTCAACGCGGTTGCCCCAGGCCCGATAGCCACTCAAGCGCTAAAAAAGAGGCTTTTAGATCGCGCCAACGGGGATTTCTTGGCTGAAGAAGAGGCATATAAGAAATTGTCATCAACAACTGCGTTGCAGCGAATTGCTAGCGTAGAAGAGGTTGCTAATCTTGCATTGTTCTTAGCCTCTGATAAAGCCTCAGGAGTCACAGGACAGATGATCAATGTTGATTGTGGAGTCTTATGAGCAATTACAACAGCTTTGCTCTCTACACTTTAGCGCCGAAGGAGTTGTATGTCTGAGGAATTAAACGGATTAAACCTATCGGGCAGACGCATTCTTATTACCGGAGCATCCCGCGGCATCGGAGCTGCAATCGCGCTAAAGCGTGCCAAAGCAGGGGCTGAGGTAGTTGCCCACTATGGAAGTTTTGCTGCTGGGGCAATTGAGAATCTAAAGGATATTGCAGAAGATAAGAAAGAGTTTATTCAAGCCGATTTTAGTAAGCCTGGCGCAGCACGGCAGTTGTGGGCCAAAGCCACCGAAGGTAATCGGAGAATAGATGTGGTAATCAATAATGCTGCGATTAATGTAGAGACTCCCTTTGAGGGCGATGATAAGCAGTGGGATGATGGTTGGCATCAAAGTATTCAAGTCAACCTATTAGAAGCAGCTTCACTAATTAGGCAGGCTGTGAATCATTTTCGCGAACAGAGTTCAGGTGTTCTAATAACTATCTCTAGTTGGTCTGGCCAAAGAGGATCAGCGCTATCGACTCTTCCTGCCTACGCAGCAACGAAAGCTGCAATTAAAGCGATGACCCAGACAGTTGCTCAGGGATATGCCAAAGAAGGCATTCAGGCCTTTGTGATAGCTCCCGGAATAGTGAAGACAAGAATGTCAGAGCAGGCGGCAATTCTGCGCGGCGGTGAAGAAAAAATGAAGGCGGCCCTTGCCATGGGGGAACTTGTGCCTCCGGAAGAAATTGGTGAATTAGTCAACTTTCTCGCAACTGGACGTGCACGCCACTTAACTGGAGCAACTTTTGATATAAATGGAGCAAGTTATATTAGATAACACTTTGAAATAATTGATTTTCAGAGAGCTTTAGCGCAAAAGAAGCATCCCCGCATGAAATTAAGGCTTGTTCGCATGTAGAACAAAACTCTACGCTCCACTCCCTTTTAAATGCGGCCTCCATGTGACAAGATTCCGCGAGTAAGGAATTAATCTTCTGATGCGTAGGTAAAGATAAAGATAGAAGAGGGGTTGTAATAAAGTGATGACAAGTAGCAGTACCATCATTTCATTGCGACAAATAAAAAAATCTTTTGGATCAACTGAAGTTCTTCATGGCATAGATCTTGATGTCAAGGCTGGGAGCCATACCGTAATTTTTGGACCTTCCGGTTCTGGCAAATCCACGGTGCTTCGCACCATGAACTTATTAGAGAAGCCGAATTCAGGTTCAATATGTTTTGAGAATCGTGAATACGGACCAGGATTGGACCTCTCTAATTTAGAACGTGGAAAACCACTTGAACTTCGCCGTCGGGTGGGAATGGTTTTTCAGCAATTTAATTTGTTTCCACACTTCTCGGCCATCGACAATATTGCAATTCCACTGGCAACTGTCACAGGAATTTCAAAATCAGATGCACGAGAACGTGGCGCCATAGAGCTTAAGAAAGTTGGACTATTGCCTTGGGCGGCAAGTTATCCAAGTCAATTATCGGGCGGGCAACAACAGCGAGTTGCAATAGCGCGCGCCCTTAGTATGGACCCTATATTGATGCTTTTTGATGAACCCACTTCGGCTCTTGATCCAGAATTAGTTGGAGAAGTCTTGGCAGTAATGAGATCCCTTGCTGAAAGCGGAATGACCATGGTGGTTGTTACTCACGAAATGAATTTTGCTAAGGAAATAGGCGATCAACATATATTTATGGAGGCTGGAAATATCGTAGCTACTGGCGATTCTAATTTCTTCGACAACTGCGAGAATGAGCGAGCTCGTCAATTCATAGGATCGGTGCTTTAAGTGGATAATGACTTAAAAATAAATTTCATGTGGCACCTCATTTGGGACTATCGAGGCGAGTTAATTCAAGGTCTTTGGACAGCGGTGGCCGTTTCAATAACTGCACTTTTCCTCTCCCTACTTATAGGCTTAGTTTTTGCCTTGGCAAAAATGAGCAGATTTGCTTTTTTCCGCGGCATTTCAACAATTTATGTCAATATCTTCCGTGGAATACCGGCTTTAGTAAGTGTTATTTGGGTTTACTTCGGCTGGTCATTGCTATTTGGTAAGAATTTTACGGTGTATCAAGCCGGGGTAATTGCTCTTACATTGCTCTATTCAGCTTTTTTCTCGGAGATATTTAGATCTGCGCTACAAGCAATCCATAAAGGTCAGCGAGAAGCAGGAATGGCTTTGGGTATGACTCGAATCAGAATATTCCGTTCAATTATTATGCCTCAAGGCCTAAAAATTGCGATTCCTAACATCGGAAGTATGTACATTGGAATGATAAAAGACACCTCAACGTTTGCTGTCATCGGCCTTGCCGAGGTAGTGAGAGTTACTCAGACCATTAATTCACAATATTTCCAGCCTTTTGTTCTCTACACTGCCGCAGCTCTTCTTTATGTGGCAATTGCATTTTTAGTGGATTACATCTTTAAAGGCTTTGAGGGCACAATCACCTATCCTTCAAATGGGATGGTTTATAGATTTCTTACCCGCAAGAAGAGAGCTCACATTCAGGAGTTGGTTGATGCCAATACTTGAATTAACTTCTTGTCGGTAGGAAAAAACAGAAAAATCCAACGTTCGGAAGGAATACAATGCAAAAGAAGTTATCACTACTTCTTGCTACTGCACTCGCCCTCACCGCAGTACTGATGGGTTCGGGAGCAGCGTCAGCAAAGGAAGATACCTCTAAGCTGAACTTAGTAAAGCCTGGTCACCTAGTGGTGGGCATGACTTTACAGTTCCCACCTCAGATGTATCTCAATTCAGCAAAGCAGCCAGCTGGTTACGACTACGAACTTCTTCGTCGTCTTGCTCGTGATCTTGGCCTAAAACTTGAGATCAAAAATATGGACTTTGGCGGACTAATTCCAGGATTAGTTTCCAAGCAATTTGACTTAGTTTCAGTCGGTCTTGGCAAAAACCCAGATCGCGAAAAGTCAATTCTTTATGTACGCGAATACATGCCATACAGCACAATTCTCGTTACTGGAAAAAATAACACAACTCGCCCAACTATCGAAGCTTGGAATGTGGCTGGAAAGAAAATCACCGCATTGCAGGGATCTTTAGCAGCTGGTTTTGTTAAGAGCACATTCCCTAAGGCACCACTTGTGGAATTCCCATTACAAGATGCAGCTTTTCTTGAGGTGGCTTCAGGTCGTGCAGATGCAATTGTTGCAGAAGCAAATCTTTACGGCTTCTTCAATAAGAACAATCCAGATCTTCTAAAGCCAGTTGCGATGCCAAATCTTCGTAGCTATTTTGGTCACTGGACTGTGCAATTAGGCAATGATCCTCTAAAAACTCGCCTTGCCACTTGGCTTTGCGACAAGCAAGAGAAGGGCATTTTAAAAGCTGTATTCCGTCAGCAAATGGGATACAAGATGCCTGACTTGCCTGCATGCAAGTAGTAAGTTCCCAAGTAACATCTATGGAATATAAGGAGTAATTACTCCTTAGTAAGCAGATCGAGGGAACGAATGGGCAACTTGATATTCGAGTTGTCCATTCGTCTTCCTGTGGGGAAAAGATGGCTCCAGACCTCAAAGAATTGAGTTGCAATGCAAACGATTGATTCCCATGATCTTATAGTGATTGGTGGGGGACCAGCAGGTTTGTCTGCTGCGCTAAAGAGTTCAACTCATGGGGTCAAGACAGCTCTTATCGAAGAGCGCATAACTCTAGGTGGACAAATTTTCAAGAGACTCGGAGTTGGCTTCAAAGAATCATCTCCAAAATCCCTAGGCAAGGATTATGCCAGAGGGGCAGAACTAATCTCTGACCTTGAAAAATCTAATGTGGAGGTATTTGAAAGCACTCAAGTTGTAAGTATAGAAGACTCATTTGTATATACAACTCACCCCACTTACGGAACGCGCGCATTTAAGTTTAAGAATTTAATTATTACCCCAGGTGCATATGATCGCCCTGTTGTCTTTCCTGGCTGGACACTGCCAGGAGTTATGACTGCTGGAGCAGTCCAGACACTTGTAAAGACTCAACAACTCTCGCCGGGTAAGAAAATACTCTTTGCGGGAAGTGGACCATTAGCTCTTGCGTTTTCAGCCCAGCTATTAGAGCTTGGAGCTCCAGTTTATAAAGTTTTAGAGAGTTCTCATCCTCCCAAGTTAAGTGAGATATTGAGATTATCGGCAGCAGCGTCGGGGAATTGGAATCTAATTTCTGATGCAATTCGCTACAGAAGTATACTTTTAAAGAGATTCATTCCTTTTAAGTATCGAAGAATAGTAATTAAGGCAGAGGGTCAAGGAAGAGTGGAATCAGTTACTCACTGCAAAGTTGATGACAAGTGGAGACCTATTGAGGGAACAGAGGAAGTTGAGAGTGTAGATTTACTCTGCCTGGGCTACGGCTTCTTTCCTTCTCATGAGATTTTTAGATTCTTGGGATGCTCTTTTATTTATGAAGAAAATCAGGGTGGATTTAAAGTAGAAAAAGATCAATGGGGGGAAACTAGCGTTCCTGGAATATTTGCTGCCGGTGATGGAACGGGAGTCACTGGTTCATACTCGGCCATCGCTCAGGGCGCACTGGCTGGCTTAAGAGTAGCTTTCATGCATGGGAATTTAAGTGAATTCCAACTAAAAGATTTAGCTCGTGCTTATATTAGAGAATTGTCCAATAGGAATAAGTTTCAAAAAGCGCTAAATCATATGTTTGATATAAGGCCAGGAATTTATGAATTGGCAAGCGATGAAACTATCGTCTGTAGATGTGAGAGCGTAAAAAAATCAGATATCGATTCTGTAATAGAGTCAAGCGCTGATGTCTCAGTGGTTAAGGCTTATACCCGAGCCGGTATGGGTCTTTGCCAAGGCAGAAATTGTCAACGTCAAATTGCTGCCATGATTAGTAAGAGACATAACTTGCCATTTAATGAAATTGCCTTTGCCACACCTCGTTTTCCATTTAAGCCAATCGAGATTGGATTGATTGCCGATAGTTCTATTCGAGATGAAAAGTACTTCATAAATGAAAAGTAATTTACTGTCAGGATTTTTGTCGCATGAAGAAAACTCTGCAGAACTCCCCAAAAGCGTTGATGTATTGATCATAGGCGGTGGGCTACTTGGGACTTCTCTCGCTTACTACCTATCTAAGGAGAAGACAGAAGTTCTTCTCTTAGAGCGAGATGAAATTAACCGAGAAGCCTCTGGAACAAATGCAGGCAGTTTTCACTTTCAGATTGCCCTTCATCAATTAACCCCAAATATGACAAATAGTGAGCGCGCAAGACTCTCTGCCGAGGTAAAACTTCAAGTAGAAGCTGCCAAGCTTTGGGATGGGATAGAGGCAGAGTTAGATGCAGATCTTGGAGTTCACTTTAATGGCGGTTTTATGGTTGCTGAAACGCAAGAAGAATTTCAGGTTTTACGCGATAAAGAGAAAATTGAGAACGATGCCGGACTTGAAAGTTTTATATTAACTGGAGATGAGATGCATAAATTTGCGCCATTTTTAGCGCAAGATCTAGCAGGCATTGCTTTTTGCCCCCGTGAAGGACATGCAAATCCTTTACTTGTGGGTCCAACCTATGCTCATAGAGCTTTTGAAAATGGCGCAAAGATTCGAACCTACTGCACCGTTGAGAGTGTTGAAATGTTGGAAAACAACTCTCCAAGAATTTCAGGGTTTAGATTTAAAGTAAAGACTTCTAAAGGCGAGGTTCTCTGCAACCGAGTGGTTAATGCTGCTGGAGCGTGGACCATTGAACTTGCAAAGCAAGTAGGTTTAAACCTTCCGATGGGATTGAGTGGGCTACATGTTAATGTGACAGAACCTTCAGAGTATTTTCTAAAGTCCATGATTCAACATATTGGACGACGGCTGACCTTAAAGCAAACGCCCAACAATACTTTTATTATTGGTGGTGGTTGGCCGGCAAAATATGAGGCTTATCCGAAGCGTTATAGCAATCTATGGAGTTCGACAGCGGGCAATCTAGCTGTTGCTCTAAGAGTTCTACCCATGCTCAAAGATGTAAAATTAATGCGTACTTGGAGTGGGGTGTGGGCATATACCAAAGACTTCAAGCCGATTTTGGGAGAATCTAGAAAAGTGCCTGGATATCATGTTGCTATGGTGCCAACTGGATTTACTCTAGGTCCGATGGTTGCTCAACTTTTGGCCAATTACATGACTTCAAGAGATGGCAGTATTGAATTACCCAAAGAATTTAGCGTAGATCGTGAAATCTAATTTCAGGTTTCAAGAAATTAGGAGGGAGTTATAAATGGATCGTAACTCAGTAGATTGGAAGGGGTATTGGCCAGCTTCGCCAACTCCATTCAATAGTTCTGGCGAAATTGATTGGCAGGCCTTTGACCAACTTCTTGACTGGTATCTTGAACGTGGCATTCATGGTTTATTTGTAAATGGAACCACCGGTGAATGGTTCTCGCAATCAAATAAAGAACGAAGAGCAATTGCGGAGTTTCTTGCTAGAAAAGTAGATGGTCGAATTCCAGTAGTTATAGGTATAACCACATTTACCGCTAAGGAGTCCATTGAACTTGGAAAACATGCGATTGATGTGGGTATCTCAGGGGTGTGCTCCTCTGCCCCGGCCTACTCTAAATTACTTCCTGCAGAGACGTTGGCCTACTTTGAAACCCTCTCTGAAGGTTTAAAAGCTCCGATAATGATTTATAACTGGCCCCATGGATCAGGTATTGAAATATATGGCGAGTTAGCTGATCAATTGGCAAATCTTGAATACATTGTTGCGATAAAGGACAGCACCCCAAACGGAGAACAATTTAAAGAGACTACAAAGCGAGTAATAGATCGAGTCCGTGTTTTTGGCAACTTTATGATTCCTGAAAATCTAGACTTCATGTTGAAATATGGCGGGGATGGGACGATTGGAGGCGGAAGTATTTTTGGTCTTGCTGATACTCAGTATTGGGAGAATATCTGGAGTGGAGATATTGAGTTAGCGCGAACTCATGCCGTTAAGAATCAAGCATTACTTGAGGCGCTCTGGCTACCCGGTGGTTGGGCGGGAAAGTATGGTGCTTATCAGAGCCAACTCAAGAAAATTATGGAGCTTATGGCAGTACCAGGGGGAACAGTGCGGTCACCTCGATTACCAATTCTTGACCCTAAAGCTATAAGTGAAATCAGAGAAGTCTTAAAGTCTTTTGAAATTATCAATTAACGGCAGAGAGAGGTAGAAATCATGAAGAACTTTCAAGGAGTAGATCACGCTGGAATAGGCGTTGGAAATATGGATGTAGCCCTTGAATTCTGGTCAGAGAAATTGGGATTTACTGAGATGTTCTTTGATTACACCGGAATTGTCCCGGGGCTTGAGGAGATTACTAAAAAGAAAGAGGTTAGAGCAAGGATAGTCATGCTGGGCAACAGGTATACAACTCGCCTAGGGCCTGGAAAAGTAAAATTAGTTCAACGTCTTGACGGTGATGGAGCCCCGCCATATCCAGCAGGAATTGGTTATGGTGAGGTAGGACTAGCTGAAGTCTGCTTACATACTCTGCACACTAAGAATATTTTTAGAGATTTGGTAGACAATAAAGGCTGTAAGTCGCTAATGGAGCCGTTAAGTGCATCAGTCGGAGAGCATCAAATTGATTTAGATATTGCCTATATTGCCGACCCATGGATGGGTAAAGTGGAAATGATTGATTGGAAGGGCCTCTGGACTTCTCGTCCGGCCGCGCCACGCATAGAAGGCGTCAATCACGTTGCTTTTGGTGTTCACGACATGAAGACAACTACTGATTTCTATAAGCAACTCGGTTTCACAGATCAGATATTTGAATCTAAAGAATTTTTCGATCCTATGGCGCCTTGGTATCAAGTTGGACGGGCACTTCCAGGACATCACATGACATTGTGGTTATCGGGGCAGGGTGCAGGAATAGAGCCGGTGCGCCTTACCCCGCTATGGGAAGATTGTCGCGGAGAGTGGGGGCATGTTGGACCGATGGACTTTGGAATCGGCGTGCAGAACATTAACAAAGCTGTGACCGAACTTCAGAAATTGGGAATTGAAATGCATAGCGAGGTTCAAACCTTGGATGTTGGTGTTTCAGAATTTAAATATGTCTACTTCAAAGATCCAGATGATCAATATGTTTCGATTGTAGAGACTTCCTACTAAGTTTCTTGAGCTTTTAATCCAGTTTGTGTTGCTACATTCATTCCTGGCTTAAGCCAAGTCATGCATGCACGGGTATTGGCAACGCCATCAACAACAACGAGGCAATCAAAACAGACTCCCATGCCGCAGTAAATTCCTCTAGGTTCACCCTGGACGGTTGTTCGCATGGTGGTTTTATCTAGTGCTAGAAGCATGGTCGCAACAGTTTCACCTTCAAAGGCCGAGACTTTAAAACCATTGACAGTGATTTCAATTTGCTTGCCACGAGAAATTTCTTCATTAGATGATATTCGGAATGCATGATTGGACATGAAGTAAGTCTGCCAACATAGGATAGTATTTTCAATGTGACTCAATTACTCTTCACGCCGCTAGAAATTAGGGGAGCTACCTTCAAAAATAGGATTTGGGTGAGCCCAATGTGTCAATATTCAGCAGAAAATGGAGTGATTGGCACTTGGCACCTGGTCCATCTTGGCGCTTTCGCCACTGGCGGTGTGGGGTTGGTAATGGTTGAGGCAACTGGAGTCAGCCCTGATGGCAGAATCTCCACGGGCTGTCCTGGAATTTGGAACGATGAGCAGGCGCTGGCCTATAAGGAAGTAATTGATTTTGTTCATCAACAACGTGCTCTTATTGGGATTCAACTCTCTCATGCCGGGCGTAAGGGTTCAACGCTTAAGCCCTGGGATGATCATGAAATTGCATCAGAGAGCGAGGGAGGTTGGCAGACTTTCTCTGCCAGTCCTATTGCTTATAAAGATTTTCCAAAACCTAATGCATTATCGGTTAATCAAATCACTGAATTGAGTAAAAGTTTTGCTAATTCTGCTCGGCGAGCAATTGATGTCGGCTTTGATGTCATAGAGATTCATGCTGCGCATGGATATCTTTTTCATCAGTTTCTCTCTCCGATAACTAATCAGAGAAATGATGAATATGGAGGAACACGAGAAAATCGAATTAGATTCTTGCTCGAAACTTCTAAATTAGTTAGAGAAACCATTCCAAAAGATGTTCCTCTTTTTGTAAGAATCTCAGCTACTGATTGGGTTGAGGGTGGATGGGATTTAGAGGATTCGATATTTCTAGCTAGTAAATTAAAGGAAGTAGGGGTCGATTTAATTGATGTCTCAAGTGGTGGATTAGTTCACGATGCGGTGATTTCAACTGGCCCTGGTTATCAAGTTCCATTCTCAGCTGCGATTCGAGAGAAAGTTGGTATTCCTACCTCAGCAGTTGGGTTGATAACTCAGGGACAACAAGCCGAAGATATATTGATTCAAGGCAAAGCTGATGCGGTAATGATTGCACGTCAAATGCTCCGAAATCCTCGTTGGGCTGTCTCGGTTGCAGAAGAGTTTGGCGAAAAAATTGATTGGTCAGTTCAACTAGAACGTGCTCGGCGAGTAGGGCCAAGAAAATCACCACAATGAACCATCTCAAATCTTCTACTCAGATTTGGGTGGTAGGCGAAGCTCTAATGGATTTAATTCCAATAGCGGGGGGAGAGATTTCAGAGATGGTTGGAGGCGGTCCCTGTAATAGCGCAAAAGCCTTAGCACGTCTTGGTTTTTCAACTACTTTTATTGGAGGGATATCAAGTGATCGCTATGGTGAGGAAATAGAGCGAGAACTGTGTGATAGCGGGGTTAGCCTTGATTTAGTACATCGCTCAGAACTTCCAACCGCACTTGCCATAGCAACCATCAATGAAGCAGGACTTGCTAGCTATGAATTCAAGTTAGATTCAACGGTAAGTTTCAACTTCCACTCCTCATGGCTTCCTAAAGAGGATGCCCAAGTAATTCATATCGGCTCAGTTGCAACACTTTTAGAGCCAGGTGCTTCAGAGCTATACAAATGGATATGTGATAAGAAGGCAACTGTAGTTTATGATCCCAATGTCAGACCTTCAATTCAAGGCAATAAAGAGATTTATCGAAATAACGTTGAGAGATG